>Ga0116227_10007256_pt1 | contig 21784 bp, 20 predicted proteins | sample S1TSphgellanicum_FD_89693 | JGI IMG/M metagenome (GOLD analysis project Ga0116227, IMG submission 89693) | Host-associated microbial communities from peat moss isolated from Minnesota, USA - S1T2_Fb - Sphagnum magellanicum MG | ecosystem: Host-associated > Plants > Peat moss > Unclassified...
CGGTCCAAAGTAAGTAACGGCGTGGGGGGGGGCACGGGTGCATTATGCACCGGGTTCACACTAGTAATTAATTAATTTTGAAGATTTCATTGTGAAAAATAAAATATTCTAAAAGATTCTTCATTTTCCCTCACCAAAAAAATTTCAGCATTTTTAGAAATAATATAATTTATGCCGAAGCCACCAAGGTACTATGATGTCAGTATACTAATAATATGCAGAGGGTGTTAAATAGGCTTTTGTGTAGGTGTGCAGAAAAAATGTTATGGCCAGTCAAATTGCTGTATTTGATGGTCTGAGTTTTTATCTTAGTTAGTTTGTGTGAAGTACCACTTAAATGTGTAATAGGGTTTGGTAGCATTGTGAGAATTTTGGAGGACCAATGGAAATGCTAGAAAGCTAGACCATAAATTTTCAATGTTCAGTAGAATAGGGTGTTGCATATGTTTCAAGAATTCTTTTTTTTTGCAGGCAAATGGGATGGCTAGATTTGGTGGTCTAAATTTGTTTTCTTACTTATCTTTAGTGAACTAACAATTCATTCAACTAACAATAGTTATTTAGGGACAGGGTCCAAGCATATTACTTGTGCATTTTCTTTCAATGTACATACTGTGCAGCACAAAAAGGGGGCATGTGCCAATCTCACAAGAGCTCACCACATTAACATTTCAAACAGATTATGATCATGTTGAGGACAATTAGGTTAGAAAGTTGTGGATATCCAACAAATAGCAAGCAATTCCACAATCTACCTATGTTCCCACAAAGATAAATGTTTTAAGAAACCAATTGTCTTGATCAACTGGCATATAAAACCACAACAACATGATAAGAATGGGGACTTTGTAGATCAAATCTCTCTAGACATCTCTCAAATGGCTATCATGGTTTTCTTTTGGCATCAACAATATCCTCAATGTTCAAAGATAGCACGAGCTAACCCACAACTACAATCAGGTAATCTGATAAGAACAGTGTCAGACATCGGCACTAAAAACAATTTTATTCTTTCACTTTTCCCCACATGCAATGCACAACCCAATTTCCCTGGAATTCCCAACAATCTGAGTCTTTTCCTGAATATGAATTCTGCACAAACCCAACACTCTCACAACCCAACCATTCTAATGCCTTTCACAGACCACCTTTTTTGTCCCCTAGGAATTTCATCACTTCCACGAGGTATCTCAAATTTTATTCATGTTGTAGTCCTACACAACTTAATCTTATGGACTCTTATGTGTAGTGAAAAAGTTCAAGAGTCCAATAGCACCTAAACATTGGAGCCTTCCTCACATATTGCTCATGATAGCAAACAAAAACAACCACACTCATGTTCATGTCCAGCACCTAGCACCAAAATACTCATATGTTTAGCTTATAAGCAAGGTGCCACTTTTAAAGCCTTTGTTTCTCACTTCTGCATTGAATCCCACCAACAACGCTTCCTGCCAAGCTTCACCATCACCAAAAAACATCATGGGCAAACAAACAAGCAATTGTCTCAACTGCCATCATGAATTAAAACACACCAGAATGACACCATCCATTTTTCCAATGTCATAAGCCTGTAACAAACAAACCCATAATCTTAACAACTCAAAAGAAAAAAGGATCAACATCAACCACCCGCTCTTCTATCTTTTTCACCTTTCGATGTCTTGATCCTTTTCATTAGGTCTTCATCCAGGTAAAAGAATTTATTGAACCTCCTTTCATATGTCAAAAAACTAGATCCATGTCAAAATTTTATTTTTTGATTAATCTGTAACTATTCAACAAAATAATAGCATGTCAACAACTACCACATTACATAAATTACTAAATACCAGTGTAGAGAAGGTATTAAAAATTGCACAAAACCCTGTTTAATATCAAGCTAGATATCAAAATTAATAACTGTAAGTAGCAAAATATTCAAATACCCTATTATTATATATAAATATGGTTCTCAAAATTTTGATAAAGTCAAATAATCACCTAGAAAATGGCTAGGTTTTTGTTAATTCTTTGAAGTTTTTGAAATACTTGAAACTAATGGGTTTTTTAATCTGATTTTTTCCAAATACCTGGAATGAATGGTTCTTTGATTTTGAAATTTTGAAATACCTAGAATTGATCAATATTACAAAAATCAAATATTCACCTTGCATTAGTAAGTATTATTGACTAATGTGAATTGTGTCACTTATTTCAACTATTTATTAGTCCATTAAGGTAGGCAATCAATTTGAAGTCACCTATCTTTGATTTAATTTTCTCACTTGCAATGGGGGGAACCATTAAATTTAAATCCTTTGATTGTTCCCTTTATGACTCCCTTTGTGTTTCTCTTAAACTTATAATATATATTCTTTAATCCATTTTTCACTCTTCAACCCCTTCTACGGAACAAGTCACTTTAAAGTGGGGTGGATATTTAATTTTTCTAGTATTAATCATGTCTAAGTTTTAGAAATAAATAAATCAATAGAATCGCCCAAGTTCAATTGGTTGATTTTTATTATTAAAATAATCACCCAAATTCAAGTTTTTGAAACCCAACACAACAACACATCTTGGGTTTTACAACCAGTTAATAAAATGACTATTATTAATTTTTTTACTACGATTGTAACTACGAGTTCATGTTCATGACTATGTCATTGTAAAGGTCATTGTGGTGCCACGTGGCATTATGGTTTTGTGACTGTAATTGATATCATGACTTGATGGTTTTTACATAAATATCAAAATATCATAATTTTATTTTTAATGTATTTTTAACCATCCAAAATTAGGTAATAAAAAAATTTCATTAATTCTTGCAACTTTTGGTAAATAATTACAATTTATGGTCATATGATGTTGATGTGGCATGCCACATGGCAACGAGGTTGACTAATAGTCGCAACACCTCATGACTTGTGACACTAACTTCACATCATGATTCATGTCATTGATTTGATGAATTAATCTCATTTATTAACTAGTTGAAATAATTGTTGTCCTTTGGGATTGATTAATAACAATTTAATTTTCCATGTGATGATAACATGGCATGCCATTTGGCAATAAGGTGTCACAAATTTTTGTGGCAATCCATGACTTTTAGTAACATCATAAATTTTTGTGTATTTTAAATTTATGGCACCAATATTTGTCATGGCATGCCATAATTTTTTATGTGCCATGAGGTTTTTGAAGTCATGAATTCACATGCATGTATATGTGTATTAAATAATCTATTATTAACTTGTAATTATGATTACAATATTAATAGTTGTTTTGAAAAAGGTAACACATAATTCCTTGATTTTTAACTACTTAACACATTAGCTTAGGTTAACATACCTATTAAGTTAACCTATGTATATAGGCTACTTAGTAAAAACCTACTTCATAATATAAACTACCTTGTAAGTTACTTAATTAGACATAAGAAATTTATTACATCTAATATGTTTAAATATACTTAGAATAAGTTACCCTACTAATAGTTTAACCTAAGTAAGTTTGCCTAGGTTCTTAACTTTTGGTTTTTTTGCCAAATCATGAGCCTAAGTAGTTTCATTACGAGATATTTTAATAAGTTTGTAACCACTTCAAGTTTGTGCAACTAATGCGATTATGAATGACTAGATACGACTATGATGTGATTAAATGTGACATATTTATCCTAAGATTTTTTTTTAGCTTAAGAATGTTTCAATTAACCTAGGCTAGGTTAATAAGTAGTATAGGTTAACAAACTACTTCATCTTAAGTCAACTTAGGGAGGCATGGGTCAAAGCTAGGTTGGTAGGTAGTAGTTATGTCAACCTAAGGTGGCCAACATTAATTCAAGGCAAAAAATTTTGAACTTTAATAATTTGTGTTAAATACAATTAATATAAAAAATTATGGTAGTGCAATGGATGAAGATTTGAACCCCAAAGTGAAGGTGAGGGGTTCAAATCCTCACTCTTGCAACCTATGATACCTTGGTCACTTGCTTTAAGTTAGGTAGCATAGTTTAGGATTCATGGGTTAAAAATTTGACGTTTGTTTTTAATCTAGGCCACCTAGCCAAAGTTTGGTTGCCTAGGTTGTTTAACATAAATTACTAGCTTAATTAGGTTAAGTTAAAGTGACTTTTGGCTAAACAAGCTAAGTTAGGTTGACTTTTGGTCATGTGCAATGACTCATAATGTGTTTATAGATTTTTGACACATGTCATCCATTCATCAAGGTGTCTTTTGTAACACTTAGTCGAATAAAATGATTAAGTTGAGATGACATGAACTTTACATGTCATACTAAGTTAATGATGACATGACATTTCATTATTATAAAAAAAAATTAAAATCCTAATGATTAAAATGACTGGGCTTTGCAATTGAATGTCCTTCATGACTAAATGGGTGAAATGACATGGGTTTAAAAACTCATTAATCACTAGTCAGATATGTCTATTTTGATTATTATGTTGTTGTAAAGGCCAATCACAAAACCCAAAATGTGTTGTTGTGTGACAATGGAGAATTACGAGGTGGGGCTGGAGGGTTTGGATATGTGATTAAGTAGGTATAAGCCTTAATTATTTAACAAATACCCAAAATGGTATACCCAATTTTTTAAACAAAGTATTTGAAAGCCTTTAACAAAGTTCCAATTCTTTAACAAATACTTGAATGGGTATACATAAGTTCATTAACACATTATTTAGATGCCATAATGAAGCCCTGGTTTTTAAAAAGATACCCATGCATGTATATATAGGTCCTTTAACAGAGGTATTTGAAACCTCCTTTGAAAAACAAGTCTTAGGTCTTCATTACCTTTACAAGGTTTGAATTGTAGGTTGTAAGCAAGTTTTTGTATTTACATTTAACAATAAGTAAAGAAATTTTTAAAATTTTTAAAATTTTAATTGCAAACTATAAAATAGACTCTTATAAACACCATAAAATAACAAACCTTAGAGGTCACAATGATGATGAACTAAACTACACAAATATTACTTGAAAATCGAAGGCCTAACTAACTAGAAAATCATAATGAATTTTTTTCCTATCATATTCAATGGCATTTAGTTTTAGGCAACTTTTCCATTGTTTTATCCTCCATCCAATTCTCAAAAAAATCCTTAAAAGCCTACCAATAGATTGTAAATGGAAACATAAGACATAGAAACACAAAACATATTACATATAAACCATAACAAAAATAGACATATGATTTATAAATGATTCAAAACAAATTTAAAACAAGAATAACATTCACACCAAACTTTCAAGACAAAGTATATTCAGATAGACATAAATACACACAAACACAAATTCAAATAGACATAAACATAGATTCAAACTTAGACACAAATATACATAAACATAGATTTAGATAGATACGAATACACACCTAAACAAATAGACATATAAATAGATTCACACAAACACAAATACAAAAGACAAATTCAAACAAACACAAACTCATATAAACATAAACATAAACTCAAATTGACACAAACATACCTAACATAGACATTAAGTATGAAAGATAAACACAACCAAAACACAAAAGATAGACAAAGAATACAACAACAAACTCACAAGCAACAACACAGAACTCTAAACCCAAGACCGATATTACATGCAAAAAACTAATGGTGTAGAATTTAAGAAAAGTTGCTTGAAACCTACCACCTCAACAATTTTTTCAATTCATCATCTTCAACTTAGCACTTGGAGCACATACAACCACCTTCACATAGGAAAAATGGGAGATTAAATAAAATCATGTTAGTTTGCGAAATCTTCACCCTCAACTTCATTTTCAAACTTTGCCTCTAGCTCTACCATCAATTTAGATTCCATCTCACATGCAAATGCAAAGTTGGTGGGTTTCAAGGAGCCAATCCAAAGATTAGATAGCCAATTTTTGTTAATAAATATAAATTTGTCCACCTTGTTTGTTTGGAAATGACATCTGCAAAATGTAGTCAAAATGCTTGCAACAAAAAAATTATGTCTCAATTTGGCTAGTTGGATTTTGAAGAATATGTTGTGTTACTATAATAATGGTTGGAATCTTGTTTTATTCTTTGTGTCACCAAAATCATTGTAGAATGATGAAAGTTGTAAAATAGTTGTAGAAACAATTAGAACTAGTTGCAAATAACAATTAGTTGCATATAGTTGTAAAAGCATTGGTTGCATTTTTGAGGATTTCTTCTAGTATAGGGCACATTTATAATTTTTTGCATCAACAAAAATCGAGTTCTTTCAACTCATGGTCAAAAATATCATCCTTAGCAAGGTTATTAGGAACAATTTGGAATGTTAACTTTTCTTGAATATCCTAACAAGTTGATATTTGAAATTGCAAAGCACCCATGAACAATCAATGTCCATGATTATGGTTCAAGACATAATCATTAACAATTGAGGACAAAACTTGTACCAAAACTTCACATACAACCCAAAATTGTGGAGATGGTACATGAAATTGTAACACCACAAATTGTCAATTGTAATATAGTGCAATGGCATTTTGAAAAACCAATACATTCAATTAACAAATTTATGATCAAAACCACCATAATAAAAAAACTCAAAAAGATCATGAAACCAAAAACAAAAAAAAATCAATAAAATCACAAAACAATTAGAGAGTGATAAAAAAACATTTACCTTGTTTTCACAAGTGTACATGTTGAGTTTCCTAAGCTTTGAACAATCAAGATTCGAAAAAAGCTTTGTTCCATGCTTGCCTACTTTTACTAGACATTTTAGGCCTTATAATACATTTCTAGATGGTAAATTGAGTAGCTTTTATAGATGTAGAAAGCAAAATTGGGTGCAATTATGCTAATAGGAGCCAAAAGCAATCATAACTAGTGCTTAAATTTATTAATTTTTTCTGAATTTTTTATTTAAAAATAATAATAAGTGAAAATAAGTTAAATTTTTTACACATTATCAAATCTAATATCTTATTCTATAAATGTCCAAAATATGAAATAATTTCATTAACATTTGGACCTTCAAAATAATGTCAAAGGACTTGTAACCACTATTTTTAAGTAATAAAAAGACTTGTAAATGGACTTGGAAAACTTTGAAAATGATATTTTTTGGCAAAATTTTAACACAAACTTTAACAAAATAGTAAAAATTAGAAATATATATATTTAAAAACATTTTTTGAAAACATTAATGAAAATACTCTAAGCATGTTTTTCAAAAATCAATCACCTAAAGGAACACCAATGGTTCCTATTAGTCTGTTTGCACCCAATTAACCACTTTTTCATTTTTAGTGGTGTATTAACATACTTTTGAAAATGTATGCTCCAAATAAAAGTTTCAACAAGGGCAAAGTATTACATGATATAATAGAAGTCAAGGCATTTGCACATGTTTGCAAGTTGAAGCCTTCATATTTAATGTAAGCAATCTTGGTTTAAAAAAACATATATAGTAACTCTTACAATTTAGGAATCATAGTTGCATTGCTTATTTGTCACCTAAAACAACTAAGTAGATGCCTAATGAAGTGGTTCACTTTTGTGACAAAACAATGTTTTTCTCCTTGGTACCCTTTATTCAAATGCATATGGTGATCAATATATCCTTAGATTTGTTAATTGGGACTTGCACCTAGACAAACAATTTCATTATGAAAAGAATTGTGTGATTATTTATTGATAAAAAAATCATTTGTTAATAGTAATGGACTTTTGAAGTTGAAAAATATGGATTGGTTATTTAATTGGAACATCACAAATTTGTTATTGATATTCAATATATGATGTAATACAAGATGATAAACTCATATGAGGAATCTTTTCTTTGAAAACTTTAACTGTTTAATAGTTAAGGACTTTTGAATGGTAAAATTTGATCATATTTTCATACGTCCCTACAAGTTGCAATTTTTGTTTGTTTTTGAGTTTTTTTGCCCCAAAAACATATTTTTGGAAAGCTTTACATGGGTCATCATTCATATGGGTCCATTCATGGTTGGGGTACTAAACATGGAAAAAAATACTTAAGGATTTTTTAAAGCTACTTTTTACAAATAACATTTATTGAAACAAACTTAAGTGAGTAAAATTGAATAGTCCAATATAAGATAATTTATGTGTCAATGGTGATTTTTCACCATCATACATAATTGTCTATGAATATTTTAGTTTAGTGCCAAAAATGCAAAACATCTTTAAAAAATCCCAAAATGAGTTTCAATGGACAACCAAACATGTTTTTTGGCATGTTTATTTTTTTCACATGTGACTTGCATCTAAAGCTAGACATTTTGAACCCACTAAACACAATTTTTTTATCAAATGGTTTAAAAAATGAGTCCTTTGCTTTGTAGCCCTTTCCTTCAAAATTTTAAAGCTTTGAAATTTTTGAATGATTTGGTTTTTCATCAAATTCATCCAATGAACATGTACTTTCATAGAAGGGGGCATGTTTTTGTTGTATAAAAAATTTGAAATCAATTGTATGGTTTTATGCCTTCCTTTTGATTACTTAAAAATATATATTTTAGACACTTGATTCCTTTAGTTTATAGGACTCAAAATGACATTAACATAGTATCCAAATGATTTTAAAATAGTTTTATTAATTTAAGAAGACATCATTTTATCTATTGGCATACAATAATCCATTACAATTATAATAATGTAAGATAAACAAAAATCTAAAGTTGTCTTTTATAGTCCTTTTTCAATTAGGCATTCCTTTTTGGTACCCCAATTGTAAATGGACCCATATCAATTTTGTGGGTTTTCCTTTTAAGACTTCCATACTTAAAAATGATGTCAGTTACATTAAATACAAGTTTTCATATAGATTTGGGAAAGTTTGTAGGTGATTGAATATGTATTATTCAAAAATTAAAATTGAAATATTTTTTATAGTAGCAACCATGTCTATTTAAATAATTTTAAAGAATCTTGTATGGACTTACGAGGAATGTATTTTTTGTTGATATTGAGCCATTCGATCGTGCATTCACCCAACCAAATTGTGACATGCTTTACTTCCAAGTCACTTGAAATGAAATTAACAACAACAAATACATCGTGCACCTTTTTTTGACATTCACAAGTCAAATGTGCAAATGGTTGATAAACAATTAGCCTATGTAGGTTGCACATATGTAATCGTGGTTTTTTTTTCCAAACGTAGCACAATATCCTTAATAAACGTCTTCTTGAATGGGAAGACAAGTTGTGAACATAGCCTATACGCCATCCTCTATAGCTAAATGGATTCAATAGTCTTCATAACAACATCCCTTTAACCATAAACAACATTAGATCCTCCACAAACCTGCTTGTGTCACATCATCTCTTTTGAATTTATTAACAATAAAAAAAAAATCAAATATTGTAGTGAGAAATACATTTGCCTTTTTTTTACTAGACTCACAACCACGTGGGGATCTTGGGGCCATGGTTGCTACATCTTCTAAAAATGTTTTCACAACCACGTGGGGATCTTGGGGCCATGGTTGCTACATCTTCTAAAAATGTTCTCACAACCACGTGGGGATCTTGGGGCCATGGTTGCTACATCTTCTAAAAATGTTCTTTGTAAAGTAGAGTGGTTAAATTCAACATGTTCTTTCATAGCTATTATGCCACTAGATTTATGGTATGTAATGAAACCTTTCCTACATTTGGTGTGCATGGCCAATATTTCGGGTGGAGTTATATCACTATGAAAGATGACACATCTCATGATTTGATTTTGGAAATAGGTCACATGTTGATAACCATTCATTTTCGAAAATGAAATAGGTAAATTATGGTAATGTGGTTTTTAAACCATTTTTTATCTTCTTAAATTTTCCAAATGGACAATGGTGACAATTTGTTCCCAACAACAACAAAATTTGGATTTTCCAAATCCCCATTTTCATGCATAGGCTGCACATTGTCAAAATTGTAGTTGTTAACATATCTTGCACATGTTGGAAAGATATTGTTAGTAAAGCTAATACCATGAACACTCAAATTTGGATTTGAAGAAGCCATCACCCCTGAACCTTGAACCTTGAATTTAGTGGCAACAAAATGTGAACTTTAGAAGTTTATTAAAGTTTAGAAATTGTAGCCCAATGATGGAAATAAAGCACAAGTTATTTATTCAAAGTTTTTTCCCACTTGTGCAGCTTTTTGCTTGAATTAACAAATGAAGTGCAAAGGAAAGACGAACAATGTTATTGGTTTATTGAGAGGCAACAAGTGACAGATGCTAAGAAATTGGTGAACCAATAGAACATGAGAAATTTTAGAAGAGGTAAAAGGCATGTTAATGCCAAAGGTCCCCTTCAACCTTCACTGCTTCACAAACCTTAAACACGCAACACACCTCCCACAATGCACAAAGAACCTCCAAGCACAAACACAAGATGCAAAATGTAAAACAACAACGCACCTCCAGACACAAAAACAAAGTGTGAAACCAAAAGTGCAAAATGAAAAACAAACAAAGCTAAGTAAGACAACTACCTTCTTTTAGTTCAGTTGTAGATGCATGTTCCATCCTCCCTAAAGCTTGATTCATCTTTAGCATTAAACTAACTAGAAGGTCACATTGATGAAACATCATTGCAGAATTTGATGATGTATTTTGGATGTCGTGAAAGTATAAAAGAAATCATAGAGGTGGGAAGTGAAGGGGATCAAAGAGTGAGAAAATGAACACTGACAAAAGACAATTGCACACAAAAACCCTAAAACCCTAACCATAACCCTCATCAAGATATGAATTTGAGTTTTTGATAGATACTTGTGCGTTTATTTCACCTCCAATCCAATTCAGGTTCACATATTTGACGTATAGAATTGCCAGTTATGACGTGAGGGCGGGTAGATTGTTTCAAAAAAATCCTGGGTCAGAGGGGGTTCTGGGTTTTAGAAAAAATAAGCCCTTGCTGGCACATATATAACCGGTCAAAAAACCAGCAAATACCCAGTCTTGAATTTAATACCTGCCCCACACTGCTCACTTCCTATGGCAAACCCAATGTTACTTTAAGATTGAAGCCCTGGAAAGTGGTTTTGGAAATTGTTCATAATGGTGAAACATTGCACGTATAGAAGGTGAGATAATTTGGCACCACTCTAGAAGAAAAAAATTGCACCTTAACATGTTCGAAGGTGTACAATAGTGCACATGTCCAGTTCCTTCAGACTTAGGCTACCACTTGACTTGTTAAGTCCCAGTGAGAATGCATAAACTATGTTTCTTTGGGTTGTCCCCACTAAAGGTTGATGTGTAGTGTGCTGTTCCAAATGTTTGCTTGAAAATAGTTAAAACATACCATAGCATTTTATGAGTTGATTATTGGAGTTGGAATGGCATGGGTTAGCAGTACAACGCCTGGTTAGCAGAATATAACACTGAACAATAACAAGTCTTGGAGACCCTATTTGCAGAATATAGCTAGCTACACCCAGAGTGAAGTAGCTCCCACCAATTCACCATGCAGGATGGATGGTGTGTGGACAGGAATTGTGTCTTTGTTGTATGAACTTGTCCCATTTCTAACCATGGTGGTTAGCTATGTACTAACCATCCACATTCATCTATCTACCTTGTTGCCACCAAGCTCTCTACCTACTTATCTACCTACATGGTAACCACTTGCATTTCTTATGTACTTATCTATGATACTTACCCACTTATAATGGTAGTTACCTAAGTAGGTGTTGAGGAGGTAGGAGGGTTTCAAGATAGCTTGTATAAGAGCATCTCCTCACACCCATTATTTGGGTTTACCACATGAAACGTAGAGTGCTAATTATCTCCCCATCCCCACCAATAGACTATATGAAAAATTGATCAGAATAAAGATAGAGATTATTTAAAATGTCATCACGTGGGCCAATCAAAAGCAATCATTTTCTTTTACTAGCCCTTTTGGAGATTGTATTATGTACATATTTTATGGGTTCAAAGTCCAAACTCAGTTTTGTGATATTTAAAGACTGTACTTCATCCAAAGTAATGCCATCCTCTTGTCGCGGATGCTCAAGAGATGACATTCTCAGTCCAAGCTGTTTATTGTGAGGAAATGGCCACATGGTAACCATTTGATCACAATAGGACTCTTATCAGCAAACCATGAGAAATACTAATTTGTGCAGGCAGGGGTAAGTATCAAATAATTCCAATTGACATTTCAGGCTATGAATTGCATTTTCCAACAATTTTTATTGTCAAATATGCAAACCAAAAAAACAGTGAGTGATGAAACATCCATCATATTTTCAATGAAAGTTTATTGCACTATTTAGAAAAGAATAGATTCACATGAATGACCAGCCACCAACTTGGAGTTCATTACAATGCCCAAGACTAACTGATCTATCCATTGACCAGAGCTTTAAGGCATGCCTGGTTGTGTCCATTAAGGCACATGAGGCTGACTTGGTTGAGGACTACATAGCAATCTCAGGCTTGAAAATACTTTTCTTGATCTCTCTTTATCTGGAAGGACAACACCATCATTTTCGAAGACATCAGCACAACCGTGAACATCCTCAACTAGCATTGTCATCTTCTCAATTCATGCCCATTGACCCATAGTTGAATGGCAGCTGATTATACCTCCCACAATGCATGTGTGTTTTTTCACATGCACCCCACACATTATAGTACAACATGAGAGATGGATGCCTGCTGACTCAATCACACACCCTCGACCAATGGAAACATCAACACCTATTGAACAGCCATCCCCAATCACAGCACTTTCATGCACTAAGATGCTACCCACATATGTTGTCCCAGAAGCAAGTAGCTCTGAAGTTTTCTGTCTCAAAAGTTCGAGGTAGCCAAGACCAACAGTGTAACCAGGGGGTTGGCCTATGTCCGTCTAAAAGCCAGGTAAAACCATAGCAAGGAGTTTGCTTTCAGCTGCAATTTGGGGAAAATTTTCCTTCTCAATTGATGTGGGTCACAGCTCAATATGGTCATGTTTTTGGGCTTGAGAGATATTAGATCCCTGCATTCAATTTGTTGCCCACAAATTGCTGTGGTTTCTCAACAAAGCAATGGACACGACCAGTTTCTTCATCCATTACAACCACACCATATTTGGATGGCTCATCCACCTGCCCAATTCGAAAAACACAATAATTCATTTGCTAGTAGTACCAACTCACTGCATCTTGATCACGTGTGACACCATGACTGAGTGTAACATGCTGCAGATACCAAACAATAAGCAGAACTCCATTACTGAGTGACATTCATCAAAGTGATCAGTGTTGCATGTAATCTGCAAACCTGCCAACCAGACTATTGTTGGAGGATTATTACTGCAAAAAATGAATCACTACCCTTCTTTCTTTCTACAAGGTTGAAGAGAAATGACCCTCTTCACCTAGAAAGTCACGAAGGGTATTCCTTCCAATTTCATGTGGGGGTTGGTATCAACTATTGGCTCCAGATTTACAAATGGACAAAAGATCACTACTAAATCCCAGAAATCCATTTGCAACTTGTTGCCAAGGGAAGCTTTCTGCCATGGGTTCAATAATAAACTTGACCCAATGATAGCAATCTTGTAATTGTCTGCAGATCAGGGATTTCGGATTTCTGCCCCAACCTAACAACTGTGCATGCCATGACATTGTCCCTACAGTACCATGGCATGGTTTCTTACAATGTCCTTGACTGTAGGGTTGCCGATAAGTTACTCCAAATGACTGCAGAAAGAGAGATATGTGCACAGTGCAAAGCAAGGACACGCAGACTAAGGGCCAATTGAATAGACATCTCAAGAAGATGTAGTGCAGTAGACCTACCTAAGAATTGATGGCAAAACAATATCTGAGCACAAAGAACATACCTTTGTTACCATAATTGTAGCTTCACCACCATGATCCATTGGCTCTGCCTCCTGGGAACATACAATTCTGTTGCCCAGTTGCTCTTGAAGATCCCTTAAGAAGTTCATCATCACCTGTCAACAACCACACAGGTTTTTATGCAGTAAGTACATGAGCATGGTATGCAATCATATTAAAAGACTTGGGAACCAAATCTTCCCAACTGATGAGCAACTGCTCACAAGTCAATTTGTTGTGACAAGCTCCACTTCTGCTGATTCTCAAGATAATTTCTGACCCCACAATCCCAGACAGCTGCCATTAACCAAAAATAGGAAAATGTTATCATGTCTTCTTGAGTACAACAAGTCTATGGTTCAAACAAAATGCACAAATTCACACAGAGTTATGGCAAAGGTTTGAAAACAAATGTAAATTTCTGAATGATTTCCATACTTCAGATCTTTTGATGCTAGAGAAAGATCAATTGTTATTGAGTATGACTAATGTGATTGGCAAATTGCTTAATCCACACGCAAAAAGGACACAGAATGAAATTGCCAAAAAACCAGGATTTCCTACTGGTTTGTGAGCCTTCTTATCTCAGGGTGGTACCCAGTTGATGGCTAGCACTACTTCATCATCATCAACTCCAACTGCCTTCAATGCCTCTATCTGCAACACCCCATCATGTCCCCACAGCTCAACAATTGCTACCCATACAGCTCAACACTTCCTAGACCCACAAAAGAAGTGAAAGCCACAGCTTCAAGAAAAGATCTTAGAAAAAAGAAAAAAGAAAAAAGAATCCTCTCTGTGAGCCTTCTTAGCTGCTGGTTGTTTCCTTTACCAACATCAAAGCATTCTATAGTTTGGTTGCAGAATTCACAAGAGACTACAGGAAGCTAAGCTTCTGCCCTAAACTGCCAGATTCATATATCACAGATCCAAGACAGGTTTAGGGTTTAGAGAGAAGCACAAACGTGGATTGGGTACACACGATCTCCAGCCAGCCCTTGAGTTAGTGTCAGTCATTGCACAGGAAAGATTTCGAACTGTAGAAGCAACTCATGTTGTTTCGGATTGTGAGAGAAAAAATCAGGATTCAGCGACAGGTGCATCATCCATAAAGCACCAAAGCATTCATCCAAAAGGCCCATGGAGGCATCAAATCATTCGTCCAAAAAGGTTTATCATCCATGGAGGCACCTAAGAAGTCATCCAAAAGGTCTGTCGTCCATTGAGGCATCAAAGCATTCATTCAAAGGGGTCCATCATCCATGGAGGCACCAAATCATTCATCCAAAAAGGCCCATCTTCCTTGGAGGCATCACAGCATTCATCCAAAAAGACCCATCATTTATGGAGTGATCAAAAGCATCATCCAAACCATGTATCTTGATCACACAGAAGCCACAATTGATGAGGAGGCATGGCATCTTGCATAGATTTGTGTCCAATCTTTGGATTTGGGTGCGAAGAGATCACTCAGGTCAAGATTTTTGGGGAAAAAAACACACACTTACTCTGAGAAGAAGTGCAGTAGACAGAGAGGAACAACAGCAAGCTTACATGCAATTGCCGTGATCTCTGAGTGTCGCCTCTGTTTCTATAAGGTGCGCTCTGCGAAGAAGTGCAGTTGTACTGTTGATGGGTAAAATGGAATTGCGGGTGCACACAGACAGGTAGCCGCAGCAAGCTCCTCCTTTTGAACCGATCTCTCTCTTCTTCTCCATGTGGTGGTGGAGCTGCTGCTGCTGCTTTTGTGGTGGTGTAGAAAAGAGATAGATCTTGCACACTAATTTTGTGGCAATTGCTGCACTGATGATGATGCAGACATTGATGCTTAGAAAAAACAAACCTTGACAATTGTTTTCTCTCTCTCTCTCTCTCTCTCTCTCTCTCACAATTCAAGAGCATATCAAGAAGACCCGAATGCAATTCTGTCTGGAGCGTTTGAAGTCGACCCAAATGTCAATCTCTCTCCCACCACCACTTTCTTTGCATTTCTTGGTGGGAAGTTTCCAAATTGAATGTGGCCTCGAGGATTTGTAAGCTTGCAATGGCCCTAAAACTCTAAAGAGCTCCCGAAAATTCTCAATTTGAGAAACCTTATGTGTTAAGGTGTCTCCTTTATTGAGGAAGAAACTTGGATCAGTGTAAGTTGTCCTCCACATTCACTTAAAACAAAATTTTACCAGTATTTCAAGTGGTAAGTAAAGCATGAGGTTGCAGGTTTTACTCCATGCAATAACTAACAACCTCAGCTGCAGAGCAGTGTGGCAGTGACAAGATGGGAAGTGGGCTTTATTATTTTCTTCAAGCTCTTTTGAGAACTGGACAATTTTTTTTGTTATATAATGTTCCAATACACTTAAGAAAAAAGAAGAAGCTAGGTCTTTACATTTAAGGTAAAGCACAAGGGCGAGGGCATTACCAAAACAAGGGCTTGCATGAGGCTACAGTTGAGAGTTGCCTAATTTTGGTAATGTGTAAAGAGACTTTGGTAATGGGCAAAAGGTTTTTCTTTACACTGGGTAAACCTTTCATTTTGTTTTTTATTTTTTTCCTGTGATACCTGGGTAGATAGATACATTGCAAATGGTTAGTACTTAATCACTGTGGTTAGCTAAATGACAGGAATACAATGGAAAATTGTTTTCTGTCCACTGATCATCTACTCCATACTTGGTTCCTAGTTCCTAGTGTTTCGTGGTGGGACTGTTTTGCAAGGATTAGGCACTTTGTGCGCCACAAGCTGGTTGAAATCTCAAGAGAAAGTTCGAGAAATTTGAAGAGTTATATTGCAAACAATTGAGAGTAGTTGGGTTAACAGCAGTGTTGGGTGGTTCTTTGCTCTTATGAAAAACCTCTGGTTTCAATTTCTAAAAATAAATTAGAATAGTTTTGATTTTGGTTTCAGCTTCACACATAAAATGGTGGTGGGAATATGGTTTCAGGTCCAGTTCTTCGATAATTCAATTTTGATTTCAGTTCCGGTTCTGAAAATTAGACCTGGTTTCTGTCTGGTTCTGGGTGGTGGTTAATTGTCGATTAATTTTTGGTTAGCCCTCAATTTTAGTCTTTTTCTTTCAATATTAAAAAAAAGAATTCTCCATTCCATTCAACACATAAATAGAACCAAGAACTCATTTTTGAGCACCTATCTAGATATGGACACTTGTCTATTTGGCACCTATCTACATACATATGTCCTAAAATTAATGGTGGTCTATGGGTTAAGTGTTCAAACCAATGTTGTTCAGTTCATGGTTTTGAAATGGATTAAAAAATTTAGTTCTAACTTTTTTATAATGGAACCTTTGGTGTTGTTCTTTGAATGATTCTTTTGGATTTGCAAAACTTTTAGTTTTTTTTTGTTTTGTAAAAAAGATTGAAGTCGGCTTTGGTTTGAAACAAGGTCATGTTTCACCCAAGAGCATAGTGAGTCTTGTGGGGGTAAGCCTTCTTTCCGTTACATAAATATCACTCTAGACTCCTACAAAAATATTACACATGTAGCACTCTCAATGGCCTAGTAAAATTTGATAGATTAAATTAACTTTTTTTTGTTTATCATTTATCTATAGCTTGGGGAGGTCACTTTCATTTTATTCCAAATGACATGTAAAAACACATAAAGTACAACTTATTAAAAAAGGGTAATTTATAATTTAATTAAATATAAATAAAGTGCCTATGATTCATACTAAAATATATATTTTAAATATACCATGATTTCATAGCAAACTTAAAAATATCTTTTTATCTCAAGTGTTTCTTAAAATATAAGAGGAGCGACCTCTGCAAAATTTCTACATAATAAGCTATATTTTTGCTCTTGATGAAAATTTACATAATTTGAACACAATTTGTAAACTATAGGTTGGAAACAGAATAATAGTTGATTGCATATGCAGTTGACTCGTGTTTGACAATAGCCTTAAAATATTTTTACATTTGCAGAACCCTTGATCCCTTTGCTACAATACAATGCTTTGGTGTGCTGACAATGCAATAGAGAGAACAATGCAAGTCAAAATTCTAGAAAGTGCAAACTTATGTAAAGCTGACCTTACTATGTTTTAGGTTTAGTGCTGTTGGTCAAGAAAGGGAGATATTACTTACAAACAAATAGCTTCACTTTTTTGTTTTATATTGCAGATTGTGAATGTACTCTACCCTAGTACCTAGCCTGGTTAGGCACTGATTAATTAATTATTTTTGGAATTTCCAAGAATTCTGAAAAATATTTTCTTGTCATGACAAAAATCTGAAAGAAACTCTCAAGCACTAACTTCATTATTTAGTATAGTGTCCAATTGTAAATTATTATTATTATTATTCCTATGAAAGTAAATGACAAAATAATAATAAATATTAGGCACCTTGCTGCCAAACCAGCCCAAGTACTACGGTCATAGAATGGGCCTTGGCTGAAACGTGTGTGAGATGAACTTTGTGATTTCATACATTATAATTTAAATTGTACGCTATTTACTGTGGTATGTACTACAGTAATGTCAATTATTCCGAATATTTGAGTGTAATTGACACAAGGATTACAAGGAATAATTGATATTAGTATAATATATACCACAATATACATCACATATTTTACACTATACTGAATGTAATTGCAAAGTTTACCTCAAATGTGTGACATGTCAAAACCTATTGTCCTAAGAAAAACTACCATTGCACTTGGGTAGGTTTGGCATGAACTAAATTAATTTTAAGTTTGTCGAAATTGGAAATTTTGGTTGCAGATGTGTCAATTTTTTTGAAAAAAATAGTAAAAAAGGAACACCCAACCACTGGTTGAATACACTTGAAAGTTTCATTACCCAAATTCAAACCTGCACACCTCAAACACAAACCTTCAATTGTGAGACACAATAAAAACATAAATAGACAGCACAGCTGTGATAGTGCTTGCTGTCCTATTAATAATATTTCATATGCCAAAATCCTCAGAAATTCAAAAATCCAGCTGCTTAAGACCAAGAGTCAAAATAAGTACCTTATTGCACAGGGAATTGCTGAAGCTGCCTAGGTATTCTGTTGCAGCAAAGCAACTGCTTTCAGTTGTTGTTGCTGAGAATTCAATTAGTTTGATCAGTTGATTTGTAATTCTGTTCATTTGCACCCAAAAGTGCAATTGTGCCTGTTTGCAGTTTACAGGAAGGATTTTGCTGGCAGAATCACCAGTGTAATGCCGAAGAAATGGCGGCTGTGGAAACCGTACATAATTTATTGAGAATTTGTAGTTTATCATCAGTCCAGTTAAAATTTGATGGATCTGTGTAGTGTGTTTATTTCCCCATCTTTTATTCTGGGACTACAGAAAAAACTCTCTCCCTTTTGCAATCCCCTTGCATCCAAATACAAGTGCAATCTACCCTGTGGAATTTGGTCAATATAAATACGTTTTCAGTAAGCTTGTGACATTGGAATTCGGTCCTTGATCCACTTAGTGCAATGTGGGATGTTTACTTTGTCCTCCAAAATCCGGAACTCAAAGAGCTGATGTGTTATGCCCTTTTTGTTCCAGATTAGTTTAGGTCTATGTGATTTACAACTTAATCTTTTTAGTGTTTTCATTCAGAAATATCACACTCATTCCTTAAGAGAGAGGGAGGGATATTATGCCTACTCATAGGTGTAAGATAAGTAGGCATAATCCTTGACAGTGTTATGGAGTAGGCATAAGAAATCTCCCCTTCCTATGCCTTGCGATCTATGTATGTTCAGGTTCATGATAACCATCAGTTCATGTTTTCCAATGGGTAAAGCCAATGGGTGAGGGACATTCTCAAAATGCGTGGCAGAGCTCAACTATCACCTCATTATAGGCCCTTATTTTGAGAATGCCCCCCACCTTTACTCTAAGCATAAGATGATTAGTTTTGAGGAGGCAGTGTTGAAGAGGGAAATAACACCAAATAATGAAGCACGAATAGTCACATGAGCCCAACGATTTATCTCTTGGGTGAAGATTTAGAAGGGATAAAAAGATTAGCTGTTTATGATACCCATGAAATTGTCCATTGGTTATGGCCATTGGAAATAATGGTACATGGTGGTGTGGATCAAGATGTGATGTTTTGTACCCATCCCTAGATTGCCCTCAAGGGTGATAGGAACCTCCTCAAAACCTAAATGGATCACAATTTGCAGACAAAATTTGCATTATTTCTCATGATTTTGTTCAAGGCCAAAGCCATTACATGGCCAGGCACTTGTTTTGATACCCTTTTTACTGACAATCCCAACATCCTTCTTCAACATGCCAACCTTCAAAAACAAGATTAATGAGCCTAATTTATTCCACTGAGGCTCATAATCTTTTGCCTCTCTTGGGTGGAACTCAATTTGTGATGTGATGAAAAAACAGTTCATGGTAAAACAACTTTGTACTGTGAAAATCTGAGATAGTTTTTTCCTTTTTTAGACAAAAAGTCCTTTTGTCACATGATATCCAATTGTTTTGAAATCAAAAATAGACAATTAAAGAAAAATTGAAACCATTATTGATTGGAAAAATTGTACATATGTAACAATTTAGTCACAGCAACTCAACTGAAAGAATCAAACAAACATTGGAGGGAAAACAAAAAGCTTTCCAAAATTAAAACATCTTGGCTTCAAAAAAAAAAGGATACTAGGTGATTGAAACCAAACCTTCTAGATCATGCAATTCGAGTGGACCCATATAGACATTTTAGATACAAGAGTCCAAATGGTACCTAAACATGGTTGGTAGGTAGGAAAAATTATATACCTATGTGCAAGAATTCACACAAAACAGTCAACCTCCACCACAACCCCCACCTCCACAGCCACCACCACCACAACCACCTCCACCACGGTCAAAACCATCAAGAGCTTCTCCTAGAAGGAGGCCTCCTACAGCACCACCCAACAAGCCAGCTCCAAGTCCCAGCCCAGAACCACCACCAAAACCACTTCCAGAAGGTCTTTGTACTTGTTGAACATAGACTGGTGCTTGTGGATAATAAGCTGGAGGAGGAGGAGCATAGTACTGAGGTGGTGGATATTGTCCAGCTGCAGCAAATTGTGGTGGATACTGCAATCCTTGAGCATACTGTGCAGCTGGGTATTGCACCGATGGTGGATATAATTGTTGGTATTGCAAGTTGCCTGTTTGCTGTTGTTTATATCCGACTGCTGGATAAGCAGCTGCTGCTGCTGTTGTTGTTCTTGTTGGGGCAGCTCCATGCTGTGTTGCAGCGACTTGAGGTGCAGCTCTCGAATTTCCCAATTTCATCGATATATTCAACACACCTTTGATCTTCCCTGATGGACTTCGAACCTGCACACATGGATACGCCAAGATCTCTCACAATTAGCACAAAGTACATGCAAAAGTGTTCTACATTTTCTGCTGATCGGAGCACTATGGGTGGACGACAGTCTTGCTGCAGGTCTGTACCTGAAATGACATGTATTTTGGTTGGTTTGGGCTGATTTTGTCAGCATCCCGTGCAATCGCTTGCGACAGCGGCACAGTAACCGAGCCAATCTGTGTATTGGAAATGGAACCTTTGTTGAGGATTTCGATAGTCATCACCCCATTCCCTTGATCGATCAGACGCTGCTCACATAGGACCTTCACAACGGCATTATTCCAAGAGGGGTTAACACCCCCGTGAGTCGCCACTGGAGTCGTCGTTTTCCTGCTTGGGTGGATCCATACCACCGCAAACGGACTCTGCTTCCCGAACGTAGTCACATTCTTCAAATCCTGTGCAGAGATGATTACCACATCCAGTTCCCGCTGCTCTGCCATCTAGGAGCTGCAAATTATTAATTCTCGCTACAAACTAGTGGAAAATAGAATTACGCTCCTCAGTACTAGTCTCCAAAACTGTCGCCTACTTTCTACCCACCTTGTTGCAAGTTTTTGTGTCACACCGTCTTAGATTCCGAAAAGAAACC
>Ga0116227_10007257_pt1 | contig 21782 bp, 17 predicted proteins | sample S1TSphgellanicum_FD_89693 | JGI IMG/M metagenome (GOLD analysis project Ga0116227, IMG submission 89693) | Host-associated microbial communities from peat moss isolated from Minnesota, USA - S1T2_Fb - Sphagnum magellanicum MG | ecosystem: Host-associated > Plants > Peat moss > Unclassified...
AAAAAAAAAAAAAACAAAAAAAAAAAAAAAAAAAAAAAAAAAAAAAAAAAAAAACTGCTACTAACTAATAGCCCAATTAGGTTAGGCTTATTATTTAGTGCTTAATTAAGGAAACAATTAGCACTAATTAGAGACCAAATAGGATAGTTGTCAATCAATAGCCTAATTAGATTACCTAGTCTAATAATTTAGTATTGCACTAGGGGGTCAATAGGACAATTAGGTTAGGGTTATTTAGTGCTTTAATTAAGGAAACAATTAGCACTAATTGGGTACCAAATGGATTAAGTGGCAATAAGTAACTAAACTTGGTTAGGCTACTTTAGTACTTAAATTAAGGTACAATTAAGCACTAAGCAGGTATTAACTCAATACACTAATAATTAGCACTAATTACAAAATGTACAATCATTTTAAGTGTCAATCATCAACTTTTATTTGGTAGGATATTAGTATTAATGTACTTATCATTAATTTTCCAAATAGATAAAATGCCAATCACATAAATAAAATTCTAGGTTTAAAAGGCTTTTTAGAGCTTAATAATTAGCATTTGGGTAACCATGTTTATAAGTCTTAATTAACAAGTCATTACATAGGCCAATTAGTAATTTACTTTTGCACTAATTACCAAATAGATAATAATTACTAAATCAATGCCTATCTCAATTAATGTTATTTTTTCCTTATAAAAAAAAATTTGTGTAGCAATAGTGGACAGATTTCATTAGGTCTAGACCAAAGAGTTCATCTATGCAAAATGATTCGGAGGATGAAAGAGCCCACCTTGAACCTTTCATTACAATAAGGTCCAAATGACATATGAGGTTTGGGATTGTGCCATTGAAGTTAATATGATTAAATTTGTGCTTATGAAAATCTAGTCAATTTGGTGAAGTTATGAATTATATTATCATATGAAAAATAATATTCGGTTCTCATATATTTCATGTGTGTGTGTGTGTGTATAATAAAACTTTTAATTGGAGAGTGAACAATTTCAAAAAACTCGTTAGAAATTTGTATGAAAAATATGTTATTTAAGTGTTTTTCTATCTAAAATAACTGGGAAAGTTAAAATATGTTTGGAATGAAATATTTTGCAATTTGTTAATAAAAATACATATAGTTGTTTCAATATAATATATGTTTTGTGTTAGTCATTGTTGAATAAATATGAATTTTTGGAAATTTGTAAATTTTATTAAATTATATGTTTCATCTTTTTTAAATATCATAATTTTAAACTATTTTTTTTAAAAATTAAATGTTGTATATCATAAGTTACAACTTTGTTTTATATGTTATGTACATTACACCATGTTTACATGTGATAAAACACTTATAAAATTTTGAAACATATCTTTAAACTTTTTAAATTGAGATTTTTTTTTGAGTGCCAATAATAATCTATTATCCTTTTAACTTTGTATGATAAAAGAATTTTTTTAATTATTTTAATCCTTTGAAAATTTGACTATTTTTAACATTATTATTATTCATAATCATATATATTTTATTAAAAATCAATTTTAGATTAAAATTTAACAATTTTTTATTTTAATTTTTTAACATTCATATTAATCATTCAAAAAAACTTTTAATAATTATCATAATTAAAAAATCAAAAAATATATATATTTATTACATTTTTAATTCTTAGGGATTTTAAACATCTTTTTGGTTTCTATTAACATGTTTTGACCTTATTCAAAAAGTTATTGAAGTGTTGATATAAAAAATGAGCTTGTATTCACCATTTGGAGATTTTAAGTTCAAGTTATGAATAAAACAAAGTCAAATAATTAAAACCCCCAACACACATGAATCCAAACACTTTTAATTAAAAAGTGCAATATGGTGTTAAAAAAATGTTTGTGAGAGTTACAAATTTGTATGTAAAAATCTTTTAATCATAGTTTTTATGCTAGATTTATGGGATCACAATGGTGGTTAACTTAGTTTTTTTTATTCCTTACTTATTTATAAATGACTTGTTACAAGGTAGGTAGTAAAAATAGCCATTACATATTTATGAACCATTTATCAACTCTGCCCATAAGGAAGAGACGACACATCTATGCAGGATTTGAACTTGGGGATAAAATTTTGTTCATTCATTGGCCAATGTGGAGATGACAAGTGTTCACATAATGAAAAATTTCACATGGATGTATTTTTTTATGTTTGGATGAATGTAACCTTAAATACATTAGGTTTTCAGGTAGTTGGTTAAATGTTGTAGGGCTTTGATAACCATCATAAAAGCTAAAAGGATTGTTTTTTTCAACCAAGCTTGTCTCAACGTGAAAGAAGACTGGGGTTATCACAAGGAATCTCAACCTTACATGGAATGAAAAGGTGTAGCTACCACTTTCCAACTTTTTTTCCCCTCCCTCCCCCACATGAACATGCCTAGATGTCACACTACATGTATTTAGTAATCAGAACTCATGGCTACCTTGTAAATGCTTATCCCTTGGAATTTCAATAGGTGCATGTTAGGTCTTACTTGTGGGTCATAGTTTGTGAAGCTGGTGAATGGACAAACTTAGGTTTTTTCTTGCAATTCCAACCCTTGCACAAGAAGGTGAAGGGGATGTATGTGTATGGGGGTGGTGGTGGTGCATGTTGTGGTTTTGTTGCGATTTGAGTTTCATTTAACATATTAAACTTTGCTTGGAAAATTGGAGATCAATGTGTTTAATGAACGTTCAATTCCAACTTCTTCACGATTAAGCTACTGCAATCCTTCTTGGAGAATAGGAAGAAAGTCTTACTCCGGATGCTCTTTTTCTACGTGAAAGTATGATTATGGAATTGTTTGCTCAATGAAAAAGCTAGCAAATGTGGAAGCTATAGAACTTCCCCCCAAGGATATGATGTTCCTATCTGCACTAGGGATCTATGCAATGTATGATAATGAAGAGGCCCTTCAATATGTGGGTCTTACACGTCGAGTTTCCACTAACCTTGACATCCATTTGAAAGAAAATTTTGAGCTTTGCATATTTGTGAAGGTTCTCTCTCTTTTTTTCTCTCTCTCTTTGGTCTTGTCCTTTGAGCTCAACTTTGTGTTTAAAGAAACAAAGAAATGCCTTATTAGCAATTGGCACTAAAGTTCCAATCCTTCCAAAAAATGAAGTGTGACTTGGTGTGCATTTTCATGGATATGTTCATCCTTGTCACCATGTTTTGCACCCTCAATTGTGTTCATCACAAAGGTTGCCCGAACTATTTTTGAGGTGGCACCCTTGGTGTGTCACATGTAAAGGATAGATACGTTTGTGTCTCACAATTCTAATTGTTTGTTAAAAGGAATGATCCATGATAATTTGGATTGATCATATCATGAGGTTTTGATTACAATGTTGCAAATTGCAATATGGCGACTTCTTCCTATTTAAGTTTTTCCTCTCATAATTGGAATCTCCAGACACTACTATGAAAGGCATTGATGTATACCATTTCAATGTGCCTAAAGGATGTGTTCAAGGTGTAGGAGGCCCCAATCACTACCTCTTATGTAAGTGCCTCTATATTTTAGGTTTATATGTTTGTTTACACAGGGACAAGTTTAGATGAAATGAAGCTTACCCTCACAAGCTTGTTGCAACTTGAATGAGCATGATATTGACTTTTTATTTCATCATTTTTGATTCTTTAATATCATGACTAGGTCTAACTATTACTTCTAAAAATGCAATAGTAATTCAAAACACATATCTGCACAATAGTTTACCCTTTTTTTGGGCAAAATTTCATATATTTATCTACACCTTCTATTGAAAGCCGATGAAGTTAGTGGGTAGTCACAACAGCTAGTGGTTGCTACTATTCATTATGAAGGTGATAATCTAACACTTTGTGAGTTACTTTCATAAGGTTATGATTGCAATGATTGTTATGTTGTTTTAAAGTGTTGTTTTAAAGAGGTTTATCTGCAATCTCATAAATATTTGAACATTTTATTCCTTCCAATTAGAGGGTTCAATGAAAGGTTTTGTTAATAAGTTTATGCACTACAAAATTGTTGTAGGAAGAGGGTTCATGTTGTCCACCTTCCTTAATGCTCTCTACATATGTTTTTACATCTTTTACTTGTTTATAGCCTTGATCTTTTCTCACCTAAAGTTTATGACCATTGAATTTCCACATTGTCTTTTGCACAATTTGAAATGATTGATGCTCCAGAATGTGTAGCCTTTCCAGATGCATGGAAGGTCTAGATGGAAGAACATATCAATATAATTGGAAAAAGTCCACTAAAGGAATGTGATTGGTAACACCACTTGGACTACAAAGAAACCAAGACAAGCAAAACTTGACATCCTTTTCACTCCTAGAGCTCATGTGAAACTCAAAGTGCCCATTGAAAACCTAATTGACAAAGTTGTGAAAGACTGCAATGTTATTGCCTTATTAAATGTATATAGTCAACACCATAATGTGGCTATTCACATAGTGAATTAACAATATTAAATGATCTTGGTATTGATTATGAAACTCTAAATCTGTTGGATGAGGACCATAACCCAAGTGTCAGGGAGGCCATCAAGAAATATAGTGAATGGCCCATAATCCCATAGGTGAATCATTTCTAACAAGCAATTTGGATCTTATCACAACCCTCGCTTTGGGTTCGCGACCAGGGCAAGGGCTTGCAAAGGTGTGGGCCAAGAGTGAAAGCTTAAAAGTCATATTTCATGCTCTTGAGAGTGTAGGAAAGTGTGAGAGAATGAACCCACACATTCCCAAGTGAACTCCCATTCTAGGAGTTGGAGTCCTGATGGATTCTCAAATTTTCAGAGGGCAATTATAGGGGTCAAAACTCATTTGATTGAAAATTGATTTATACCATTAAAAAGCTCTTGAAACATAGATGTCTAAAATGGGCTCGCATGACTTATTTAGGTATTTAAAACATAAGTTATGGCCAAAAAAAGGGCCGGTAGTCAAACTGCCAATTTGACTCCCGACCATTAAAAGTCAAGAACCGCCTTAATTTACTTACGTGCAGGTGGCGTGCCACATACTATTGGAAAGCTCTCGATGATAGTTATAATTTTTCTTTAAAACTAAGGTCTGCACAAAAAAAATTTGGGCCTCCAAAGTCGCAGAAGTCCCAATTTCAAAGAATTTCGAAGAGTTGGGAGTCCCAAGACAAAATAACATTTGGGTGCAGGCCCCATGGCTTAGCTTATAGAATATTATAAGGAGGAAGGTGGTGGCTTCCCCCAAGTCTAGGCCGTGGTGAGTTTTGTGAATCTATGTTTGCCCATGGCTCATTCGTGCACCAAAAATGCTTAAACTACACACTTATCAACTTGTTGATTGGTTTATGTAGGTTTATGTGAATAATTGACTTGCTTGTCACTCGTCCTAATCCCCATTTTGGAGCTCCAACATGCCCCTCTACCCCCAAAGTGCTACAAGCCAAGGAACATACCCCAACTTTTTATCCTTCCATTGTTTTCACCTTTGGACTCGTAGTTGAGTCTATCAAGAAATTTGGGAATGCGTTAGATCTTATCTTAACATATTTGAAGTTTCCTAAGAAGAATGGCTATACCTATGAACATTGTGTAGAACAAACCTATTGATATTGTGAGATGGTATTTGCTCCTAAAATGTGGGTTATTCTCAAACATCAAAAGAAACCTTAGGTAATACATGTGGGCTGACATATAACAATTTGGAAGATACAAGTGGGGTATGTGAAAGTAGAAACTAAGATTGTCCCACCTAACTTTAACCCATAGTGGAATCAAGTTTTTGTAGTTGGAAAGGACAAAGTTCAAGGTAGAACCTCTGAATTAACAATTTGGGATGCGATACATGCCTTTCCTTCTTTTGCCTCCCTTTGACAATTCTCCCAATTGACCTAAAGTTTGAAACCTTTAGTAGTGCCAATTGACAATTTCAATTACAAGCAATAAAAAAAAGGGGCCCAAAAATAAACCCTTTTATGGATTTTCTTTCAAATGGAAATCTTAATGTAAACATGGGAAGAAACATGGGAATCTAAGGATGAAAAGCTTTAGGTGCATGACTTGTTTGATAAACTTACCACATAAGATGAAAGTTTCTCTAGAGAAATAAGGTTTACATTAAAGTTTTTTTGTTACTGATGTAAGATATAATTTAAAATTATAAACAATTCATATAGAAATTTCAATTTTCATTATTCAAACATTTCAGTTTTGAGTTTTCAGTATTCAAACATTTCAATTTTGAATTTTTCAATATTCAGACATTTCTATTTTGAATTTTTTGTATTTAGACATTTCAGGTTTTAGTTTTCAGTATCCAAACATTTCAATTTTCAATTTTTAATATTTAGACATTTCAATTTTCAAGTTTTATTATGTAGACATTTTAGTTTTTAATTTTCGTTATTCAAACATTTTAGTTTTCAAAAATTTTAATTCCTTCTAGACCTTTCACAAAGAGATTTCAAATTTCAGTTTTCAACTTTCAATATTCAAACATCAAAATTCAAACATTTCAGTATTCAAAATTACATTCCAAGCATTCCGTATATTGTAATACCTTGGCAAGTTTGGCACATGCCTCCCAAACAATTAATTAATTTTGAATATTCAATTTCAAAAAATAAATATTCCTAAAGATTATTTATTTTCCCTCCTAAGGAATTGGTCTTTGGAATAAAATATTGATCATGGTCATATAACATTGCGTAGAGCCATTACATGATGAGTTGCTTGTTTACCTAGTAGGAGGCACCCATTTCTTACTTACCCATATATATATATTAATGGGTTACCAAGGTGGTGGGTTGAATAAGCACCTACCATGATGAATGATTAGAGGTCAAAAAACTTTTTGTTGGGTTCTAGTTTTCTTTACTAACCATGGTGGTTAATTCAATTGTTATTTTATTACCTACTAACAACCCAATTGTAGCATGTTCAAGCAAGTTGTTAATACATAGGTAAGAAAAATAACCATTCCCTACTATAGGCTACACTTAGTAGTTGCCTATTTTCCTACCTATTTATCTACATGGGCTTTATTTTTTACAGATTGGGTTACCATGGCGAAACCCAATATTAATTAAGTTAATGTTCATCCACAATCGAGTCATAATTAATGGTGCGTTGGTGGGTGCTAATTCATTTTGGTTATATATTTGATTTTATAATTTCACACAATTGATTCTTGAACCTTTTTGTCATAGATTTAAAATGTGCATAGGTTTATTATGCCATTAAAATCACATTATTGTGCACATTTTGCCATGTGCAATGGTATTGAGCCCATTTAAGCGGTTGATTCAATGATGGATTATCTTGCAGAATCTATTGGGGTCCTCCACTACATTATTATAAGATTGTATTTTCATCCTCAAGCTTCATGGAAGGTTTTGTGGGTAGGGTAAAGGCCATGTACACATTACTAGAATAAAGGCTTGCATGAGGCAGAGCTAAAGTAGCCCTAGCCTAGTAATGTTTTTAGTTGACGGGATTACAAGTTGTAAAAATTGGTGGATTTTTTTTAAAAATCATAATATTTGTTAGATACCCATTGGGTATCACAAGAAAAAATTTTAAAAAAAGGGTTGTGTCACATTATGGCCTTGCCATTTACATTTAAAAGTATCTTAAGGCAAAAATTTTTTTATGGAAACTCAAATATTTCACCATGCAAAAATATAATCTTCCAAAAATACTCTAAAAAAAAACCAAAATCCTTCAACATATCATAATTTAATAACTAATATCAAGTTTCAACACAAGCCAAAATATCATCTTTCAAAAATCCTCATATAAAAAAAACCTATTACCTAGGTGCCAAAAACCTTTAAACTATTATACTCCATAATGAATCTAAACATAATATCCTTGCCTCGGTAGGCAAGCCCAACAAAGTGGGGCATTTTGGAAAATATTATAAATTTGGGCAAAGGTTTTTACAAAAAATGAAATGTTTATTTTAATATTTTTTTCTTGGTGATTTACAAGTGGGAAAGGCCTTGGAACTAGGCATTCCAAAAAATTTGGTGCCCTTCAATTTTGCCTTGGGTGTGCACTTATTTTGGAAGACCTCATTCCTTGGCCATTACCTTACAATATTTTAATATTAACATGGTTGAAACTTAGAAAATGTTCAAAAACTTAGGACAATTGAAATTCACTTGATTGGTGTGCCCACTAAGTTTTTTTAACAAAACATCACAAACACGCATGCCCTACCCATATATGGTTGTGTCATTCGTATATATGTATATGTGTGTATATGCATGCATGCATGTATATATATGTAAATGTGTGTATGTGTATGTATGTGTGCATATATATGTTTGTATGTGTATATATATTTACATGTGAATGTATGTGGATTTGTTTGTGTTTTTTTATTGTTTATATATAATATAGAATAAATAAGTTATTTATTAAATAAGTAAGTATGTGTTCAAAAAAATATATAAAGTTGTCATAGTTTTATAACATAATGAATGAATTTGTTGTGAGTTTATGACATGTACGTCATAGATATTTTTGTGTGATCGATATGGAAATTATGTGGATGTGAATGTGTGTTTTTATTTGTGTGGGTGTGAGTATAAATGTTTATTTTTGTTTGGGTGGGTGTATATTTTTGTTTGTGTGAAAGTGATGTGTGTTTTTTATGGTTTGTGTTTATGTGGATGTGTTTGTGTGTGTGTTTTTTTATAAATTTTGTTATATAGTTCATAAATTTATAATAAACTATTCATTAAGCACATAAGTATTTGTATAGGTATGTAGGTAGAAATTTACATATATAATTCTTTTTTCCTATGGTTTTTATGGAACTTTTGTTAATATGTAAATAAATGTTTAGAGAAATGTTTAAATAGGTATATACATATATAATTATGTTTTCTTTGTTGTGTGTGTAAAAATGTAATTTGTTTGTATGTAAATGTGTAGATAAATATTTTAATTAGTTGATTGGTTTGTAATTCAAATGTTTTTTTATTTCCTAGTTTATTCATTTTATGATGGAGAATTTTGTATTTCTTATTTTTGTGGAGCATTGTTTATTTGAAATAAAAATGAATCACATATGTTTGATTAGGTATGTGTTTATACAATTGTTTTCATTATATTTTTATTGGATTTTTTTAAAAAATGAATTTTGATCATATCATTTCAAATGATATGAAATGATTTGAATATTGCAAGGGAAATAATATAAATTATAGTTGTAGTTTTTTTCATTTAAGAATGCAAAGAAATTAGTTATCAAATATGTATGTTAATTCATTGTTTTTTTTGGGGTAGTTTGAAAATAAGTATAGTTTGTTGCATCTAGAACAAAGATTATTTATGGGCAATGTTTGGAGTACAAAAATTGAAAGATAGATCTTGAATTAAATGAACAAAAAATGGAATCTTATACATGCATGAACAATTGCAAGACATGGGTCAAAACATTACATTGGAGATTCCAATGAATCAATTTTTATGAAATCCAAAAATTACAAATTTATTTTTGCAAATGAGTGAGGTTTTCAACATGTGCTGATTCAATATTCTATTTTATTGGTTTTATGTCAAAATTCCAAATGAAACCATAATTTTTAATTAAAAAAATGTATTAAATATTTTTTCATTAAAACTTCACACTAAAATGGAATTGTTATTTTTATTCATGTTGACAATAATTTGTATTTTTGTTTGATGTGATAAGTGATGGAAAATTTAGAAGGCATCTACTTGAGTAAGTGTGAAAATTTGCTTCATTATCTCAAAATGGTTTAAAGGGATTTCACAACTTCAGGTTGCTTGACAAATAATAGAAGCCTTACTAGTTATTGTGGATAATTTCATCCAAGGGCAAGATTTGAATAACCTTAGATGACCTTCTTTCAAAAAATGCATGATTTAAAACTTATTAAGTAATTTGTTTTGTTGTTTTTAATTATGCATACTTGATTTAGTACAATGATATTATTTTGACCTAGCACAATGTTTGCAAGAATTACAAAGTTACCACAAGTTAACACAATGTTACCAAGAATTACCATTACATTTATTAACCAATGGAATGCAATCCAAGAGCTTAATTTGTCATAGTGTTCAAAGTTGAAAAAATTATTTACATATGTTGTCAATTGAATTTGCTTCAAAAGTTTTATTTGAGGGGGTGCTCAAAGTTGCAATAATTATTTACATCTATTGGTCAATAGAATGTAGTTCAAAAGTTTGATTTGTTGATGTGTTCAAAGTTGCAAGAATTACTTATATCTATTGGTCAATAAAATGCAACTCAAAAGCTTGATTTGTCAAAATGTTCAAAGTTGCAAGAATTACTTACATCTATTGGTCAATAAAATGTAGTTCAAAAGTTTGATTTATTGATGTGTTCAAAGTTGCAAGAATTACTTACATTTATTGGTCAATAGAATGCAACTCAAAAGCTTAATTTGTCAAAAATGTTCAAAGTTGCAAAAATTACTTACATCTATTAACCAATCGAATGCACTCCAAAAGTTTCATATGTCCATGTGTTTGAACTTACTTGCATCAATTCACCAATTGAGTGCACTCAAAAACTTGATTTGTTGAGGTCTTCCACGTTGTAGAGATGCAAGATAATGCCATGGATAGAATGAATGTACTATATGTGCCCAAATTTGTCTATCGAGCTCCTACATCCGCTTGCGGAGAAAAGTTCCATGGCTTCTTTTCTTTCAGAGAATCAAAGGGGGGGCATCCCATCATGTGTGCCTTAGAGTTAGATTCCCGATCCTTGACCTTCTTTTTGTATACAACTTACACTTGTCCACCAAATCTTGTGTTATTGTTTATGGTCATGATTTATGAACCACAACCAATACCTGGTCCATGCTGAATATTTACAAGAAGTCTGATAGAATCCAGTCACAAGTTGAATACACCACACTCTGGAAGAATTCACCACTTGATCACATTCTTTGGCACCTTGGCACAATCACTGTCCTCATACTTGCAAGAGGGGAACTTCAGCATCTGAGTGCTTCCATGGCAATCAAGAAGTCTTACAGAATTCAGTCACAAAGAAGCCTCATGTGCATGTGCTGACAACAGATGCTGGCTTGAACAGACTGGGTATTTCTATGTACTGGATTTTTCATCTCTGTGGGTTACATTGTTGTACAATTTTTGGTTAATTTCTCGTAACGCATGGTTTTGGGACTTTTTGAGGTTGTTGCAGACTTTTTGACATTGATGGACATCTTAAAACCTAAACCCATGGAAGAATGTGGGGACATTGCTGTAGACTGAAATGCACTTTAATCATGCAGTTCCAAGGGCCTTGCAGAGTTCTGCTTTTGAACAAGACAATGACATGGGCTTTGCATAATGATTTGTGTTCCTCACAACAGATGACAGTTGGAAATAATCTAGTAGCTTCTTCCATGCACAAGCATGGAAAACAGAGTGGAATTCCAGCAACAGATGGCAGTTGAAATATGTTAGCAGTTTCTTCTATGCACAAGCAGAGAAAACAGAATGATATATTATACAAAGTTTCAGAACAGTATTCTCAATGCTGCGCTCAAGCAAGTGTTTACTGAAACTAAGATTGCTAATGACTAACACAACAAGCTTTAGTTACACAATAATGTGTCATGGGACATAGAAAGAATTTGCTAGCATGCCATCAAGCAACCTTGGCTGGTTGATCACTTGTGCTTGATGAAGCTGGTTTTGAAAAATCAATGTTGCTGACACCTAATGGTGGGCCAAGACTGCACCTGTCCGTGTTATGTTGGGCTATTGCATCCTTCAGTTTTTGAAGCTGCCATAGCAACCGGACAACTCACAAACATCAGAGACTCTGAAAATAACCCTCCCAATTAATTATTTTCTCTACAGATCGACAACCATAGCATTCTCCAACGTTAGGTCTCAGGGTGTCAGTTATACATCCAGAATCTCCAACTACTCAGAAGACCTCAACTTTCTTAATTCTATTCTGTTGTGAACCATTTTGGTATCTGAGTAATTCCTCAGGTTTCATGGGCAATTGGTTTAAGGTGCAGAATATGGCCTTGTTCTTTGCTGTCATTATGTGGAAGAAAACTTGAAATCCTTGTGTATCCAGAACCAGTTGACTTACCAGCACACACATGATTTTTACTTAATGAGAAGCAAAATTGAATAGATTGCAACAGGGAGGAAGAACACAAACAACCTCTAGCCATGATTTCTATCTTCCTTCAGAAGGTAGGGTGGGCAGTGAAAGAAAAGTTCATCTCGAGAATATATATATACCTGGGCAAGTGAGCAAGAAAATCCCTCCAGACAGCCAGCAGCACCCCGATAAAAATGGAAATATGGCAGAAACTTGATATTTAGGCTCTTGCACATGCGCTTGTTCTCATCAAAGTTCACTTTCAAGAATTCCACATCTGGATGCTCTGCTGCTAGTTTACACAACTGTACACAATACGGATAAAGAAAACACATCACATTCAGCAGCAGGGGAAAGGAAAGGAAAGGAAAGGAAAGGAAAAAGCTAACAAGGCTCCAGTTGTTACTGCACCTCCTATCTATCCTCTAAGAAATCCAGATGCCAAACTAACCACCTTGCTGAAAAACCAACCCAAAAATGTTTTTTATGGTCTAGACCAATGTTTATTGCCAAACTTATTTTGCAGGAATTCTCCAGAATAAAATTGTTAATATTCCAAAAAGACAGAATTCTCAAGAAAGATCTAAACCTGACACAAAAAAAAAACTAACAGTTATGAGATTTGGTTGCAATGACAATCAAGTGTGGGTGAAGGCACAGCCGTATTTGGATAGTTTTGTTCTTACCTTTGGGTAGAGGGCACGACAGGAACCACACCATGTGGCAAAAAAATCAACGACAACAAGCTTTTCACCAGCATTGAAGAGAGCATCTATGAGCTCTTGTGTTGAATGAATGTCATTCAAATTGGGGCTGCCTCCTTTCTCCCACCATCTCACTCCGTCACTGGGGCCAGCTGCTGCCCTCAACTGCACCACAAACCTCCTCTTTTGATGATTTGCAATAAAAACACCATGCTAATGTCACACTTCACAGTACACAATTGAACACAAGGGGCCAGACTAATAGGTATCATTTGGCAACTATTGTGCATATAAGCCTGACAGGGAGGACAAACACAGGGCACCCATAAGTATCCACATTTCTGCTTGATCTTCTCACTGGTTTCCAGGCACCTGTTAGCACCCACACTTCTTTTTGTGGATGGGGTTCACAAATTGAATAGGTGAATTCAACAACCCACAAAACAGTTGAAAAGGTGGCCACCACGAGTTCCAACTTTTTTTGTGCAAAACAGATTGAAATTTTCTCAAAGAACAAAATTTGCAGCTTGGCAAGTTCTCTGTCTCTGTCTCTGTCTCTCTCTCTCACACACACATGATCCTGAGATCATATCCCCATATCCCCCAAAGCTTTTCAGCTTCTGATTCTTGAAGCAAAAAAGATAGGGTTAGGAAAATTTCGGAAACAAAAAAAATTGAACAAGATTTCTGCTCAGTTTGATGTTGCACAAAGGAACATTGTTACTACAGAGAGAGACAGAGAGACAGAGAGAGAGCCTTGAAATCAGTGAGGAGATCAAGCAGAAAAAATTCTCCTTTCAAACGAATCCTTCAGTCCATGAGTGTTTCCCTCTCTCTCTCTCTCTCTCTCTCTCTCTCTCATATCAGTACTTTTCTCCATGAGACTGGCAATACAAAGGGTCTTATAAAACAAAGAGGAGAGCAAGAGCGAGGAAGATGATGCTCTGCTTGCGCACCAGCAACGATGATGATGATGATGAGCTCCTTCGCGAAGAAACCAGCTGCCAAGTTTGTACCAAGTGAGATTGCTGCCACTTCTTCTCGCTCCTCAATCCGGGAACCCTAATCCTGGCAGCAGCAGATTCCAAGCCCCATGCACTCTTTGCCTCCTCCCATGCTCCTTTCACTCCACAACTGGTCTGCAGGGACGAGATCAAGAGCGAAGTCGACGTAGTAGTAGAACAAGAACAAGAACAAGAGGAAGAAGAAGACGACGAAGAAATAGGAGGAGGAGGAGGGAGAAGAAGGGAAGAGGATGGTGATGAGAAAACTAGTGCAGGCATTGTTATTACAAAAGGCTACCGTACACCCACAAGTACCACAAAACAGCTACGGCACCCAAGCTTGATATGCGCTTCTTCTTCTGCCAAGCTGCTGCTGCTGCTTTCTGGAGAGAGAACAAGAAACAGACAGACAGACAGCCAGACAGACAGAAGAGACGAGGGTTTCTACTTTAGGGTTTGCGGAGTCGAGCTTTCCTCGACACGGCCCCGAATCCAACGCCGACAAGAGTGCGAGAAAGGCACAACAGTGTCGGAAAAAGCGACTTTCCACCAGAAGCTTGTGAGACAGACCCAGAGAGAGAGAGAGAGAGAGAGGAAAAGAAAGAGACCTCCCTAGGGCTTAGGGTTTAGGGCCTGTGTCTCTGTGCCTCTCCTTGAGCACCTTCTTCATGTGATGAACTTAAGATCTTATTGCAATTAAATTGCATTCTCAAATGATTTGAGTTCTATTTTGGCATGAAACACCTAAGTTTCTGTACCAAGTTTCTCATAATGAAAGGTGAGGCAATTGTCACCCTTGACACCAGCAGCCAGAAGAATTCTTGATCACTGAAAATATAATTCAGTTTTGCAAGCTTCTGCTAGACAGGAACAAACAATCAATCCGACAATGAAATCCAAAACCCAGAACCAAAGACTCCAGATTTCAGCAAGAACACAATTTAGGGTTGTCAGAAAAGGAAACACTTTTATTACAAGTAGATGAAGTCTTCTCCACATTGCTTGAGAACCCTTTGCTGGAAATGGGATTCTTAACCTTGCAACAGGAAACCCACTGGTTGTCTCTGTAAACAATGCTGAAAGGCAGAGAAACTGCCAGATAAGATACGAACTAAAACTAAAACCAGTGTCTGTGTGGTACACTACTGTTACAGAATCTCAAGAGCAACTTGTGAAGCTGTCATTACTCGAGAGCCCCTGGGAATAGCTGATGTAACTTTCCACCACAGTTACAAAAAAAAAGCGCACCCCAAAACCCATAAACAACCCATGAACAATTTCTGTTCCTCTGGGACCAGTGGTGGAATTTGAAGCTTGTTGAACCAAAATGAATCCTCTGTTGCACTTCATCAATGTAAAGGGCGGTGCTGGAAAATGGAGTCAGGAAAGTTCATACTCTCTGCAAAGCATTTGAAACAGAATTTGTTCAAAGCTGATTACTAAAGACCCACAGCAGCAGCCACATGATAAGTTTTAACACAAGATGCTGAAAACATCGAGAGTTTTTAGCTAAGATCTCTTTGACTGAGGATTGCCAAAAATGTCATCATGTGGATATAATGATATAGCTGTAGCATATTAGCAGACGGACAATCCCAAATAGAAGCCCATATAAACCTGTGCCTTCTTTGATTACAAAAGCCTTCTTGACCTTAAATTTCATGCCTGCAGAAAAGCTGTGCACCAGTTCTCCATACAAATTCAGGCAAGCATCAAATGACCTGCTTGTCTGTACTAATTCATTGCCCTAGAATGAATCCTTCACACTGACTACAGAAACCATAGAGGAGGAAAGATAGGTAGGTGGCAGCATTCTTTTAGTGACAAGAGGTCAGTCGGTCAGTTGGTCTCATGCCTCTAACCTAGGTGGAAGGTGTCCCAGGGAGTTGATGAGCTCCATATCCATTAATACATATGCACAAAGTGGATATTAACTGTCACCAAATATAGTTGAGAGCACCAGCTGTTGCATAAACTTGGCACGGAGCACTGCATCTTTTGACTTCTGTTCCCGCTCCTCTGCTGTTAATGAGGCATCCTCCACACTGTCCCAGGAAAACCAGAGCACCAAGACAAATGAGAATCATTTGCACAGAGCATGATCTTTGTTGCATGAGTTTGCTGCTCTTGTACTCAAGAGGTGCATTGTGCTCAAACAGGCTAACAACAGGAAATGCAAAATCTCTTTTAAGACTATTCTACAAGGGTTTGCAGCAGCACTAGGTGCCAGATCAAGACCCTATTATAGAGGAGAGAAAGTGTGTCAACCTGGAACTTTGCTGATGGATGGACGTCATGGGTTTGGCAGGAGTATCAACTGTTAAACTTGGTTTGAGGGGATCTTCTGCCTCAGAGATGGGGAGGCTGCTGAAATTGAGGTTTGAGAGAAGGGGATGATCTGCAGCATTGGTGCTGACAGAGTCAATGTGGGATGTGCCACCCCCAAAAAGGGCTTGCAGTTGCACTTCACGAAGTTCTTTGCTGAGAAGAGAGAGTGTGGTGCTTGATGACGTGCCTCCTCTTCGAAATCTTCTCCGGCGCTGAATGTAAGCAGCTGTCAAGGCTTTCACTTATTGATCAGAATGAAGCATTTCTGTGCAGGTCTCAATTTGCATCAGACTCCAATGGATGGGCAACTCCGACTACAAACCTCATATGCAGCTAGAATTCAAAATCAAACCCAGAACAGCAAATTCAAAAAAGGATATCTTAAAGAGATTTGCATGCTGCATTGTGACATGGCCCACCATGTCCTTTCCTATCTTTGTTGCGCAAACTGGGCAGATCTGTGGAGATTATCCAACATATATATAAGTACCATTTTAACTCCACAAGAATAGAGCTTTTGTGAAATAGACGGCACCCAAAATAGCTTTAGGTTTGCACAGCTTTTGTCCCAAAGGAAAAAGGAGAGCATGGCCACAAAGACTCCAAATTCAGGCAGCTGGTTTAAACTCTTAAAATTTCAGGAGACACTAACCTACAAATCAGACAATCATATATGTTGTGCCTATGCAAAAAATTGAGTCCTCACAGCAGGTACCCAGCCTTGTAATCAAATAACAGATCTTGCCACCACAAATGCTGCAAAGAATCTTTGCAAAATACAAGATTTCTTCAGAAGAATGACCATGTGGAGAATATTCACACATAAGATGACGACAGTTGTGGAGTTTCCCGTAGAAGAAAAAAAAACAATCATAACCCCTTAAAGAAAAAGAAACATCTACATATTTCATGGTGCCTACATTTGCTCAGAATAAAACACCAGCCCCCCCCACCCCATAATTAAAATTTAAAAAATAAATTGCAAACATCTGGGTCCTGACCTGACCAGGTCAACCCACCCAGGGATGGATGTGAAAAACACCATTATCCTGGTGACTATAACAAATGAGGGAAATAACACTTACGGCAGGTGTAGACTCAAAGCAGTGCTCATCTTCGAGATGATAACACAAGGATGTGATGTCAAAGTCTTCAAAGCAGTATGGGCATGAGAAATCCAGCTGCTGCTGCCGCAGCACAACATCTTGATCCTCACCATCCACATCATCAAGGAAAATATGTCGATCTGCAAAAAACCCAACACAATTTCCTCAGCTTCCAACAACAAACCCCAAGACCCACTTCCTCAATGGCAATGAACCAAACCCTTAACCCTCTTCCCCACCCAAATTCATCGATCTGTAAGCTGTAAGAGAGAGACTTCCATATCCATCTTGTTTGTTGTTCCAACAACAACAGCAGTGATGACAGATAACTGTGGAAGAAAAAAGAAAAAAAAAGAAAACTCTCTGAAACAATAATATCACTAGCTGGGGAGTGGGCTCACTAGTACTTGGGAACCCTAATAATGATGGACTCCAAACCAAGGGAAGCTGGTTGAGTACACCAACCGACACCAAAACCCTAAAAAATCACACACCTAAGTGCGCGGAGGAGTGTGAAGGCTGGAAATTGTGATGATGTCGCTTGGAATTGGCCATACGCGCCGCCCAAAGCTCTCCATCCATGGTGGTGCTCTAACTTCCTTGACCTCCTCCTCTCTTCCTTCACCCTCAAAAACTTGCCTGCACTCGCGACTTCTTTCTTTCCCCCCAGAGAGAAGAAGCAAAGGCTTTTCCTTCTGTCAGTTCTCTTTCTTCTTTTTGGGTTTTTCTTCTCTCCCCCCCTTCCTGAAGCTCCCAGCTTCTCCGTAATCCCCAAAACCAACTCTGCCTCCTTGTGAAGCCCCGGGCTAAGCTATTATCTCCCCCCCACACCCACCCTAATTTTTTTCCCCCCTTGTTTCTCTCTATTCTTCTTTAATTCTTGGCTTCTTCGAGATCCAAATTCTCTATACAAAACAAAACTACCGTTCACGGAATTCTTCCTACCCGCAAATATAATCTCTCCCCAAATGTCGACTGAATTGGAACTTTCGAGTGCGAAATTGGCAACTCTCGACCGACGGACCGACCGACCAACTTGTCTCTCTCTCGAAGCTGCTCGGGAGCAGAGGAAGCTTCACGGCTATGGCGGCTGGCTGGCTGGCTAGCTAGCTAGCTAGCTGGGGCATTCATTACCGGGTATGTTAAGGTTACTAACCGGTTATCAAACAATCGATACCTGGCCGGTAAACGAGGACCTCACGTTTTCGCCAACGCTGGGCGGTTTTAAGCTCGGTGGGAATATAGAACCGGAGGGTAAGTTTGTGGGTATATGCCTACCCTTGGCCACCCGCGGTTGTCCCAACCGCAGAACCGTTTTGACCCGTGTTGTCGGCCGGTTACTGTGTTTCTACCCGGTTATCATTCAGGTTATCATCTGTCACTGGCCGGTTACCGAGTTCATATCCGGTTATCTTCCAGGTTATCAATTCGCTTATTATTCACGACCTGTCAATCGTTGCTTTTTCTGATAACCGTTGGTATTAGGTTTTGGAAATCTAGTACCCTACCCGGATGGCCCGGTCCATCATCCAGGCGGGTAGGTTATCAACTTAAAAAACCACACAACATTTTTTATGATAGAAAAAAGAAAAAGACAAGAAAAATAATTAAAATATATATTTAAATTTAAAAAAAAACTTTGTTAAAACCCCCGACAATCAACTTGGTAGCCCGGCAGGTTAACAGGCGGTTATCAATTGGTTATTTGATAACCTGCCACGATGCATAACCAGCAACCCAAAATGTTGATAACCTGATTGACACTCTCAAATGTTTTGATATTGATAACCTAACTGGTGTCCCAAAAAACCATTTCTTCCCCCAAAAAAAAAAAAAAAAAACTTGCCCAATGGTTAATGAGAATTGCCAATTTTATTAAAAAACATTTTCTAAAACTCAAAAAACTTGAGATTGTTATGGTTATAATAAATATATTTTTAAAAAATCGAAAATGAGATTTCGCAAATTTTCATACAACCTCAAACCAGAAATTCTTTTATATTTAAAAAATATATTAAAAAAACAACCCAAAATCAAAGGTTCTTAACAAAGTTAAAGAACTGCCCAACGTTGCCCGCAACTGAATTGTAGATGAACTTCATCCATTATTGATAAAAAAGGATGTTCATGAATGAATCTCATTGATAAAAACAAATTAGGTGATGATGAATAAAAACTTCATTCATTATGGATGAAAAGTCAATATTTGAGAATGAAATTCATTCACAAATAACAAACTAAGTTAAATGGATGAAATATTTTTAATGATTGATAATTAAAATCATAATTAAAATATGTTTAATAAACTACGTTTGGGGTAAGGTGTGAGACGTGATTTGTGACAAGAATATAAACCATTTGATGTAAAACCATAATACTTTTGCAATATATATAATTTATTATTATTATTATTATTATTATTATTATTATTATTAACAAAAAATCAACAATATTAGTTGAATTATTAAAACTAATTTTTTTTCCCGAAAATATTGCCCATTTCTTTTGTAAAAAAATGACAAAAAATTGTCCCCCAAAAATCATTAATCTAATTTGGGTTCAACCTAAAATAAAAACCATTCCCTTGTTGGAAATTGATAGTAAATCGATGAAAGAATAAAAATCATAAAAAACATTGATTTTTACATCCAACCTTTGGATCACACAAATGTTGTTACAAACTTGTGATCCCATTTGAGCTCTTATTTATTAATCTAAATAGGAGGTGAACACCCCATGCAAATGTTACCTACCCTAGAAGACACATGGATAATAAGGTCATCATTTTGTGCATTAAGAAATTTCACACTAAATTTAATTGGAGACTATTAAAAATACTCAACAAACTATTAGGTTTTAGGTACTTAAATGAAATAAGATCCAAAAATGAACATTTCAATTTTACAACATTAAATAACAAATAGTCACAAAAAAAATTATGAAATTAATAGTTCAAATAGACTACAAGTTTTTCACATGTAAACAATTCAAACTTGTAAAAAACATACAATTTCAAATTCAAAACACAATGAAAAAACAAATGAAAACGATGACTTCAAGTATATTTTTAAAAATCTTCAACATCAAGATCATAATATTACAACAAATGATCATCTTCCAACTTTGCAAGTTTCCTCATATAAAACTTTTAAAAGGGTAAAAAATGATGGAAATCTCAAAAACTTAGGAAATTGTCAAAAATTTCTCTAAAAATTCATAATAAATTTTCAGTAGTCATTTTTGGTAGCAGTTTCCAATAGTTATTTTTTATAGTTATTTTTCAATTAGTAATTCTCTATAATAATTTCCAATAAGTTTTCTACTTTCAACAGAAACATTTTTGTAAATTTACTTAACATATTTCATAGTCCAAAAATATGTACATGTAACACAAATATCCTAAGTAACTATAATTTAATAAAAGTAATTTAAGTAAGTCAGTAGAAAGTTGATATCGAACAAAAATATTTTAAAAAACTTACTTGGCATATTTCATAGTTTCAAAAATATGTGCATGTAACACAAACATATCAAGTAACTATAACTTGATAAAAATAACTTAAGTAACTTGGTAAGAAGTTGATATGCAACATCTTCCTACCACATTTTGTTGAAGATCTTCTATGACCAAAAGAAAAAAAGGTTATCCAAACTTCTCTAATTGCTTACAAACTACTATCAATATCTTTGGCAATCATATTGCTACCATCAACAATTTTGTTCTTTGAGCAACCCATAAACTTCACAAAATCAACCCTTGCTAAACATTGTTTCCAATGGAGTTAACACAAGTTGATGCTTTCTTCAAACTAGTTATAATTATCCCCTATGGAACTTCATAATTTTCATCATTTCTATGTGATTTATTCATTCATATCTTTGGTTCTAGCACAACTCTTAATCTCTAACTCCAATATGCATCAAAAGATAGTTGGAGTTAAAAGCTACAAAACCTATGATTGTGAGCATTCTTCCCATGTAACCACTAATTTCATATCAAACATCATCAACAACAAATGTCCAACTTTCTACAACAATCTCAAAGAGTTCAAAAGAAGAATAAAAAGAAGCAAAAGGTGTTTCGCTTGCGTAGAACTTGCCTTTTTATACATTTGTGTCAACCATTTCTCCACAAAATCAATCATCCATGAACTTCCATTGAACTTGCCATGGCCAAAAGGAATTAAGAATACCAAACAAATTCCAACTACTCCACCATTTGTATTTCCATTATACAAATGCACATCTCAAACCTTCTAAGGTAATTAACTTACAACAAACAACTCAAAACACACACATCCTCAAAACAAAACAAGAAGAAAAACTATCAACTAACCATTCTCTTGTCGTTTTTTACATTCAACAACTTGATGCGCTTTTCATTCTGTCTTTATTTTAATAACATTTATTGCACTCCCTTTCATCCCACACTTCAACTTTTTCAATGCATTGGGCTTAGGTGGGGTTTTTTTTTTTTTTTTTTTTTTTTTTATTTTTTTTTTTTTTTGTTT
>Ga0116227_10007258_pt1 | contig 21781 bp, 19 predicted proteins | sample S1TSphgellanicum_FD_89693 | JGI IMG/M metagenome (GOLD analysis project Ga0116227, IMG submission 89693) | Host-associated microbial communities from peat moss isolated from Minnesota, USA - S1T2_Fb - Sphagnum magellanicum MG | ecosystem: Host-associated > Plants > Peat moss > Unclassified...
AGGAGAGGGAAGAGAAAAAACAAGAGGGGAAAGAAAAGGGGGGAAAAAAAGATGGGGGGGGGGGGGGGGGGGGGGGGGGGGACAAAAATTCTCAGGACCTCCATTGAGAGGACAAAAACTATCGAGACCTGCATTGAGGGGACCAAATTCACATGATCTGAATTGAGGGTGGGACAAATTTTCACCAGACCTGAATTGAAGGGACAAAATCGCATGGGACCTGAACTGAGGGGGACAAAAACTCACAGGTTCTTCTATGTTTGAGGGGACAAAAATCACAGGACCTGAAATGAGGGGACAAAATTACTCACGGAACCATCTGCATTTAGGGGACATCATTTCTCGGTTTCTTGTCCCCTCAGTTCGCGGGACCTGAACTGAAGTGACAAGAAACTCGGCATCTCAAATCGCCTCACCACCATGCAGTTTGCAGTTGCAGCAGAGTGCGCGAGGGCGTCTCTCTCTCTCTCTCTCTCTCGCTCTCGCTCTCTGTTTCCTGCGATTCCATGCAAATCCTTTCTTTCCCGGACACAATTTGGCGATCGGCTACAGCTTTTGTATGCGCAATTGCAGTCGCAGAATGCGCATCAGACAGCGCAATGCAGGAAACAGTTGATCAGTAAGTAACTTTTTGTATTATGCTTTGAAGGATTCTGGATTGAAGTCATGGCGTTCTTGTTCTTCTTGTTCTTGTTCTTGTTCTTCTTATAGTGGTTCTTTTTCGTTTTCTTTTCCTTGATGGCGGAATTCTTGTTGTTGTTATAGGTTTTTTTCTTTTTTCTTTTTGGTTTCTTTTTTTCTTGATGGCGTTTTTCAAGAGGTAGTATAGGAGGAGTAGCTGACCGCTCTTGGATAACAACGTGGAGAATCGGAGACTCTGCTAAGTGTTTTGGTGAGGAGAAGGCTGCGGCTAGTGTTTGCAGTCAGCATCGTCGACGTTGTTTGGTGAAGCAATGGCGTCGAGAGTAGAGGAAGAAGGAATTATTACGTTGAGGAACAGCAGCGGAGAAGATGAGTCTAAGGACAGGGACGAGTGCTCCGACTCCACATTTCAACGAGACTCCGATGGTGTCCCGTGCTCTTCTTGGCATTGTAAATCGTCCCTGGAGAAGCGGACGGCGACGGCCTCCTGCGGCGGCGTGTTTCGGCACCAGATGCTCCCTCAGCCCCTTACAACGCCTTGTCCTCTGGAACCTGAACCTTCGACCTCGACTGCCGCCGTCGCATCTGAACCACGTAAGAAGTCGCTTCAGTTCATTGCGGGATATGATTGTTACACTCTTGCAAGCCGGTTTTCTCTTTTTGTAACTTCATTGCTCTCGCTTCTTAACTACAGAAAAGAGGGCTGTCACGTGCTATGTACCGAAGCCTGCAGTTTGCATTGCATGCAGATGATCTTTCCGTGAAATTCTGCCTCCGCTTCATCAGAACAGGAAAAAAACAGAAAAAAAGAAAGAAAAGGAAGAGAGGAATCTGAGTCTTACAGTGTAATCTGAACTGTGTCTCATCAGTTCCCGAGTTGAAAAGCAGCTGGATGAGTGATTCCGAGCTGAGAACGATTGTGAAGATTCCAAGCTACCTAGCGGAGGCTATGGCGGATGCTGTGAGTTCAAAGGGCTCTTTAGATCTTGCAATGCTACTCACAAGTAGTCTGGCAGCAGCAGATCATGCCATACCATCTTGTCCTGTCTTAGTGTTCATCAACTCCAGAAGTGGGGGACTTCTTGGTCCAAATCTTTTCATACATCTATCTGAGCTCATCAGCCCACTCCAGGTAAGAAATTTCTCTTTTGCATTGAAGACATGAATCTGATCTTGCAACAATTTTCTTCTCTGTAGAAATCCATGGCACTCCAGTGCCTTGTGTAATCCCAACACTATAAGTCCTGAGGCAGCACTTTTCCTTGCACCCCAAGTTACCTCTAGCCAGCCCTCAGACAATGTGCTTTTGCAACAGGTGTATGATTTGGCAAGAACTGCACCAGGTGATGTGCTTGTCCATGGGTTAGGCCTGTTAGAGAAGTTGGCTGAGGCAGGTGATGCATGTGCGCAGGCAACCCGCACTAACCTCCGCATCATGGTTCTTCCTGTTCCTTTTCCCTTAGTAATTGCTTTCGTGAGTGGGCACAAGAGTTTAGTGGATTACCCACAACCCAGATGTAGTTGAGGATGCACAATAGTTCCAATTAGGCATGGCATTCATTATGTGTTCTCGTATGGTAAATATGTGAAGTCTTTTTTCTTTTTCCTTTTTTTTTTCCTCATCAACTCATGAATCATCAATGTTGTGATTGCCACCTACACTCGTGGTAAAGCTACACATCAGAGAGTTCCAGATGATCAGGGAAGCATTGTTTGAATCATCACAGAGTTGACCCCTTGTTCAATCAATTCTGGAGGCTTGTATACATATACAAGTCCAGTATGTAGAAGGTACACATCAGTTTTTCATTGTTTATACATGGGAGTTCCATGTTAAGGGCTGGCAATGTTGATGTGACAAGAAACACACAGGCTGTTCTCCTGCACAAATGGTGTTCAGTGTATTTCATCCTATACCAGGCATATTGCACTTTGGGCTGTCCAAATTTTCTTATGTCCTGAGTCTCAACATTTCAAAATTGTCCAAACGCCTGGTATTGCCTCAACCTTTATTTAACACAATCCAGAATCCATAGGACATTTATCACATGGAGTGGTACTGACAGAACAACAATTTAGGGTCTTCTTTTTGTGGAACCTGAAAGTGTTGAGAAGAGAGACTTAGTAAAAGCTTATTATGTGCCCCTCTAGATTATCATTGTATTTGGGGGAAAGGCCACACTTAGGTGAAGTGTTGGAATATGAGGACAACAAAAGCGCAACTTAGGATTCTCGGGATTTGTATTGGAACTCATTGTCTGGTCTGCCTATTTGAGTCTTCAATTAGTTGAGTGTATTTGCAGCCTTCTGCTATCTCTAGATACTGTAAAATTGCTATACATCTGCTCCAATCTTTGAAATAAGCCATAGAAAGCAAGGATGTGGAGGATTGCAGGTGGCAGGTGGCGATGGGACAGTTGGCTGGGTACTGTCAGATGTAGATGCATTGCATTCTACTAAACCTAATGCTCATCTTCCACCTGTTGGCATAATCCCTCTTGGCACTGGCAATGACTTGTCACGCAGCTTTGGCTGGGTCTGTGAAGTGAAATCTCTTTCCTCCTTTGTTCACAGTTAAAATTTCTCATTTATTTTCAGGTCAGAAATTCTTACTTGTTGCTAGGTGTGTTCAGACTCATTTCCTGGACCTTTGGAAGGATCGGTGACCATGTGATATATTGAGGTAGATTGAAAAACCTGACTGCAGGGGGGAGGGTTGATGTGGGCAACACGTCGAAAGGTCAAGAAAGTGCTTGTCAAAGCTATCAATGCTACCATTGCCCCACTTGACAGGCACTATTTTCTTCTCCTTCCTTTCCTATTTGTGATGCAAAATAAAGCACAATCAGAGTTCACTTGGACAAGTCGTAGGGAAGAGTAAACTTCATGCTGAATATACTCTAACATAGCTAGATTCAGAAGTGGTTGCCTTAATCATGAAGGATCAGGTTTTCCATTTTTATCACCTGGTAAGGAGAGAGATGTATACTTCAGCACAAGACATATGTATTTTATGTTTGAGTGACAATATTATGTTGGCAGGATTAAAAGGGAAACAATAGCTCAGGTAGTGAACCTTATTCCTGCATTTGGCTTGAGTTATTCATTCCACCAACCTCTCATCATTAGCAACAATGGCAAATTACTGACATTCTGATTAGATCAATGTTGTCTGGCAACAGCAAGACCTCTGGCCTTACCTTTCATCCATTTTTTCCTTCAGGGTTAGTCATGGCATCTGCTGTTGGATGGTCACTCTTTCCTTTAATCCATTTTGGGTAGAGTTTACAATCAAGGGGGTTTATGACACCACCTTGAAGATGGAACTTTTAGCAACAACGTTGCAGTTTAGCCTATCAGATTCTTTGTGGGAGGCTCCAGGTAGTCTTTGCACCAATCTGATGTGAAAGACCCAACATTTTATGAGAAAGAATGTCACATCTCTTCAAATTTCGAAACCTTAGGGGGCAGGGAGGGTAAACTCTCTCAAAATGCCTAAGGACTTTTGAAACTGAGAGGAATTTTGAAAAATCCTCAAACTGAGAAGCAACAGAAGAGAGAAACAATGAAAGATGAGTAGTGTCCAACTGCCACTTCAGAGAAGGAAAGAAAGAAAAGAGTAAATTGATTTCCACAGAAAGATAAACAGAATAGGAGAAGTGAGCTTTAATGGAGAGAGGAAATGCAGCTGGCAGGTCTTCCTATCGCCATCAGCATCTCTTAGTAAGGTGCATCTACGCTTGCCACTATCCATGCAACAAATTCAACATCCAGGCAATGTAATTGTATTTGACCAAATCAGGATTCCCTCTGCTTTGTTTTCATTTACTGCTTATTCTTGTAGCTGTCAAACTATTCATTCTTCATTCAGTTTATTTCTTCTGTATTGTCCTTCAAGTTCTCCAGGATGATGATCAACTAGAGCAGATTGGTACCTTCATAAAATTTATGGTTCACTATAAGGAAATGGAATAGATCTCATGGCTATGCAGTGAAGGAGATTATGATTTACATGAAGGGAATTTCACAGATTCTAACCACCAATCAGGGCATCCATACCTTATAAGAGTGATACAGAAACAACAGAGATGGAATGCTCTTAGTTGTTACTGTGAACAAACATGGGCCATAGGAAACCTTCATCTATTGGATAATATTGTTTCTGGTTTAGGTGGAAATGACACAAGGTTACTTCCAAAGTGTTCTGTGGGGTCTTCTCTGCAATTTCATGGATGTGATTATAGTTGGATACAAGTATCCAACATTCTACACTATTACACTAATATTTGTGTACTTAATGGTCTCTTCTGCCTGAGCTGTCAACTGGAGGTTACATAGCTTCAGTTTTTTCATTTTTTGCTGAATTGCAAAGTGCAGTGTAATGATCTTTTCTCTCTCTTTTATCTTTCTTTTTCTTCTTTCACACTTGAGGATCTGCTATGGCTAAAACTCATGCAGGCTTCTCCTGATAAGGATTCCAACTCTGATGGTCAGCAGCTATACCGGGCAACGTTCTGCAATTATTTCAGCATAGGTGAGGAGTGCATCTCCCTTCAGTGTTCAGACACAGTAATGGTTCAAAAGCCTTGCTCCATTCCTTCCCAAGCTCTTAGTGCCAAAGCTTCTCTTGTAATTTTATATGGCAAAGAAGGGCAGATGCCTTTCACTTTTGAGACATTGCTTTATGGGTGTAGGGATGGATGCCCAGGTTGCATTTGGATTCCACAATTTCCGTAATCACATGCCTTGGCTTGCTAGAGGACGTATAGCAAACCAAGTTAGTCTTGGCTTTCCCTCCCCCTAGCCATTCTTGTCTATTCCTGAGTTTGAGAAGCTCATGGTTCTTTCTCCTGTCAGCATATTCTATGAGTCTCTGGAGCTAGTTATATTGTTGGGAGGAGTACTAATTGAATGGTCTGTTTCTTTTCCTTAACAAATTGTAATTACCAAACTGGTTGCTTGAAGGAAGTGTGCATATATCAATCCACTGAATCTCAGTGGTGCGCATCTAGAGCCATCTATTAGTTTCACCCATGCCTGCACATGTGTGAAGACCAAGGAAGTCTGACCCCACTAACTTGATGACAGGGTTCATTAATTTTAGTGTTTAGATCCTTGAACACATCCTTGTTCAGACCTCATGCATGAAATGCTTGGAAATGACTAATTCTTAGATCTAATAAGATATTGCACATACCCACATTCCAAACTTATTGCACTGTCTTATTGTAGTTACTGCAGCTGTGAACTTTGACCTTGCTTCACTGTTGCCATCTACCCAGCTTCTCATGAATGGTGTAGTTAATGGAAGTTTCTGGTTAGGGAAAGTTAACCTTCATCATCACTCATGATAGGAGAATCTTACATGGAGCTTTAGGCATTTGGGACATTAGACATGAAATTACTTTTTTGAGGAGAAATCACTGAAGGTAAATGAACTGTTGCAAATTTTTCCTGACAATTAACTGATTTCCCAACTGCTTCTTCTTTTGCAGTCACTGATTTGATTGGTCCACAGTTAGACTTATCATCCCTTCAATTCCCTCATGGCTGTTGTGTCATGGGTCTCAGCATGAACCCTTGTTTAGATCTTTGCATTTGCATCATGTCCAAAAGTATTTGAGTTAACTATGGATAGAGAACTTGGTTATGTAAGTCAGGGTCTGGTTTCTGCTTTCTTACAGATGATATATGGAGGCTTCTCTTGCACACAAGGCTGGTTTTGCACCCCATTTAGTAGGTGAACCCCTAGGCTTTTTTCTTTAATCCCTCAAAACTGATTGCCTGATTGTTCATATGAAGTTTGTGCTATGCCTCCAAGTCTATTGTGCAGTTTGGGCCTGCTGTGTTTAAGGTGAAGAAGGCTTGATCTATCTCCTTCAGTTTTCTCCACTTCTAGAGTGTGCAGTCTACATGAACTCAGTTTGGCAAGTTATTATGGTACAGGAAGTGATTATTGTTTGGGAACTTTTGAAAAACAATTATGCTAAACCTGATTGCTGGTGGGCATGAGTCAGTGGAGTCAAGAATGTTGTGCGCCTGTTCATCAAAAGGCAACAAACTAACACCAAGGAATGGGAGCAAGTGGAAATACCATCTAAGTAAGAGATCACCTTTCAAATCTCGTCCCAAATAACTTTCCAATCATTTTCATTGTGGCTTTGATGAAATTCTGTTACACTGCATCTATGATTCATTCCTGAGATCCTTTGCAGTGTGATGCTGATAACTTTATACTAAAAGGATTTTTTGTTTGGGATGGATGGAGCATACGAGCAATTGTGATACTGAATGTGCAGAGCTATGCTGGAGGCAAAAACCTATGGGGTTGGCCTGGATTTGCAACTTCAGCAAAGGTGGAACAATGCTGGATAAATCAGAGTGTCTTATTTGGTGTGTTATGTCAAATTTGGATGCATTTCATCTGTGATTTTCATTACATATCACTCTATGCCTTCACTCTTGTTCTTGTTTTCTTAATGAGCTCATCTCCCTGAAACCTTCTTCATATACGACAAGACTCACCCATCATCTGTCCACTGGACCTTGCTTTGGACAATTAAGAAAAGCTTTTGTGTGGTTGGTGGTGGGTTTATCCTCTGCCTACCCTTCATGTTGTCTTATCAGTGCATTTTAAGTTTCAGTTCATTCTGTGACTTAGGTTTTTTTGTGCTTTGGGATGATAGAGAGGATTTACAGAAGCAAAGCCTGATGATGGGCTTCTTGAGATTATTGGATTGCGTGATGGCTGGCATGCAGCATTTATTATGATCAGCGTCCTCACAGCTATTAGAATGTGCCAGGTACTTGCATGCCAGAGCAACTCAGATTCAAGCCTGACCATGTGCAGGTTGACAATCTTAGTGATATCTCCCTTGCATTTGTCAACTAGATGTGGGTTATGGATTAAATCAGGTCCATAGGTGAGCAAATATCCTATCATTGCTCTTTGAAATGTAGCATTGCAGGCATGTCTTTTGTCATCTTCACATTCTATGATCCAAAAGCAGATGTTTCATTTCTGAGATTGGCTGAAGCTGAGATTCATAGTTGAGACAACGTGGAACACAAAATACATTTATAACTCACTCTGCCTTGTGGGTCGTTAGGACAGGGATTGAGGTTGTGTATGATGTGTTTATCCCATGCAATAGTCAGAAATTACTTGCATTCTTGGAATTCATGTGTCTTTAGGTCATGTTAGTTACTTTTCTGCTTTTGAGTATAATAGTGGATGCACTGGCCATTTGAAGTGATGTACTGCTAGAGTTCTATGCAATACTGTTTTAAATCTCAACTAGACATTTGAACCTAGTTGGTATGAAGATGATTTCTCCTCCAATGTTTCAGTGGTGCCTATCACAGTTCCACTTTCTTTTGTAAACAACGTTCTTGATATCTCTGGATGTCTAAGAGCAGGCAGAAGCAGTACGACTGGAGCTGAGTGGAGATCGGTCAATGGGCTACTTACAGATGGATGGAGAGCCCTGGCAACAACCCTTGTGTCAATCAGACCAGCCTGCTACAATTCTGCAGATTGAGCGAAATCTAGCTCCATTCATTATGTTGCGCACACACAGAAAATACAAGTGAGTACATACACCAAGCAAATGCACTATGTATTTGCATTCTGTTGCTTGTTTTTGCTCAGGTTTTGTTTACAGTCACAAGCTCAAAAGCCCTACTGACATGTCTTGTGAGATTTCCAATATACACAGAATAACTGACAATTTATTGGGCAATTTGTTGGCCATCCAAGATGACCAAGTCCCAAAGAAATGGGACCCTATGTAAAATTAACGAGACATAGGAAAAAGAACCCATGGCCCCAGTTGTGATTGCAATGTTCACTACAGTCTTAAGAGTGATAGAAAGGAGGTTCTTAATTTGAATGTGTCTGTTGGGTACCCAGACCGTCCCATACACTCTTAGAGTGGTAAGCAGGGAGGTCCTTAATTTGAGAGTGTGTGTTGGGCGGCCACCCATAACATTCACTACATTCTTAGTGATTAGAAGGGAGTTTCTTAATTTGAAGTGTATTTTGGGAAACTGATAAACACCCTTTTCAGAGTATGCAATCCACAAGTTCAAACTGTAGCTTGGCACAAGGGGACCTTTCATTGAGGTGACCAGTTGATTGGAAAGAAGAACATTGTGCAGTTGACACATGTTCAGTTTCAAAACTGCTGCAGACTTCAAACAAAGAAAACTTGAGGCTTAGAAATAGGCGTTGTCAAATAGGTCCAGAGCAGTGTTGAAGAATGAAGGGCATTCCAAAATCATTTTCTGGTCTAATTTTCTTATCCTTTACCAGGCTGGTTTTTTATTATGTCCCTTCTTCAAAATGAAAAGTTCTCCAGTGCTTGGTAGTTTGTCAAACCAAAAATGACATCAAAAATTAGGGATTGAGTGTTTCTTGAGCATTTGAACTTTCAGGTGCGCACTAAAGAGAATGAGCAAAGGCTCTATTGTTTTTCAAAATCTTGGGTCCCTTCTTTCTTTCAGGTAAAAAGAAAGTCATACAATTTCTGCCACACCAATTGATTGTAGAAAGGGTTGTAGAAAAAGTTTACACTTCCTTTGGAAGAAGGCCCAATTTTGGGCATCTTTCTTCTTTTAGCTATAATTCAGAGGGAATTGATTGTAAAGGGTGTGAAAGGTCAACTAGGGTAAGACTTGAGTATTTGAAACTGCTTGAAAGCTCAGAGAGATGCATGTTCCAAGTTTATTAGTGTAAAGCATTAAACTCAAGAAGATTTCCTTAAAACACGGATCAGAAGCAGCTTGATGTTTGGACACTAGAAGGATTTCCTTATAATACTTGTGCAGAGACAGCCTGACTTTTCTTTTGATAGATACTAGAAGACTTCCTTTAACACAGATCAGAACAGCTTAACTTTCAATAGATACTAGTAGACTTCCTTCAACACAGATCAGAAACAGCTTGACTGTGAACAGTACTAGACAACCTTCCTTCAACACGGATCAGAAACAGCTTGACTATGGATATACTATACCTAGTAGATTTCCTTCAACATGGATCAGAAAGAGCTTGACTTTGGATGATACTAGTTGTCGCTGTGATGGGACAGAATATTTTCCCATAGACTACAGGAGTTTTTTAATGTTGGAACAGAACCCCCCAAAAAAATATATAATAATAATAATAATTAATCCCTCTCTTGACAACTAGAATAATTAAAAAATATCTGCCTATACTGAAAATTCAAGAGGAAAACTCACAACAACAGAAAGTTAGAAGTTTGGTAATGCCAACTAAAAGAAGGAAGGCTGTACTAGAATAGGAAAATGGGAAGTTTTGTTACCATGCTCTCTCTGCTGTTCATGATTTCATAACAAATAAACCAGGACAATTATTATCAGCAATAATGTGTTAGTAGTTCCCAAGATTAAACTTTCAAACAGTATTATCTTTCCTATCCAAACAAACTTCAAAACTAAAGCATATCTGCAAATCAACTCAAAACTTTTCTTTTAAAAGCCACCACCAACCTCAAATAGCTGAAAACATTGGATTTCAAAAACAAGAGTGAAAAGGTTGACAAAGAGAAAGAAGGAAACTACTAGGTACATTGAAGAAAACCATAGAAATTCTTTATAAAAGCATCACTTACCCAAAACAAGCAAATTATCTACAAACCCGTCCCAGGGTATGCCCCCACCCCCCACAAGAAGACAATCCTCGCAAAAAGGGCATTTTCATGTGTGTGTTAGATCAAGCAAAACACACACTGGTCCTTTTTCGGGTGTGTCAAAAACATCTAAAGCTCCAACTGTTGAGCTCCTATTAGGAATCGGAAAACACATGCATTGTATTGTGATCAGAAGTTCAAGAAGGAAAAACTAAAACTAAAACTAAAACCCAAAAATAAGGGGGAGGGGGGAGGGCACAATCAATACTGGAGTTTTACACTGTACAAGAGACAGCCATGTCCATGCATGCTGCTTCAACAGAAGTTAAATCGTCAAGTTCATGTTATGGTACAATGAGAAGCTGGAAGGAAATAAGGGAAATATGCACAAGGACAAAGCAAAAAGCACAAAATGCCCCGCCCTTTTGTGTCAAGGGCTAACGGGTGTAGGTTGCCATGCAGAAAATGCATGGACTATTTTCTCTTTCCAGCCTGCCAGTAACCAGGTGCCGTCTTCACCAATGCCATAATCCCTGTGATAGATTTTCATCAAACCCCTGCATTTCTCTCTAACCTTATCCAATATTGGCATCTGTGTGAACCCTGCTCGTAGTGTCCGTGCCTGCCACTGCTTGTAAGGCTCGGCACGCTCCACCCTCTCCAGACCTTCGCAAGCAACTATGTTGAGGATCTCACGGCCGAAGATCTCTTGCTCTACTACGACCCTGTCAGGATGCTCAGCTGGCATTGAAGCTTCTAGCGCATCAAACAAGGCTGAGAAGTGACTCACAGCCTCACGAAAGCGGGATGTGAAAAAGGGTGCATTGTAGCCTGCATTCACCACTCCTTGCACAAAGATCTGCAGCAAGCAAAACCATAAGGCCAAGCAGGATATGCATGTTTGAAATAACTTCTATGCAACACCAATTATCAATTTTTTATCTCTCATTAACTTGGTTCATGAAGCCCTTCTTATGAAATAGATGCCTTACAGCATTTGCATCAGCACATACATACCACCACACAAATAGAAAACACAATGTGTCACTCCAAAAAGAGTTGAAATACTTCAGAGTTAGTTATCCAAATAGACATATCACTGGCATGGTTATGGCAATTGATAACCTCAAAAAACATGAGCAACAGGCCCTCCAAGTAGTCTTGGATGACATGCTACAAAAATGAAATCGCAAGAATCCATCGGTACCTTGGGGTTCATGCTTTGAATCCTCTTCAAAACCAGATTGCGAGGGCTTGCTGCCATAATTGATTCATCCATCAAATGGCGAAGCCTGAAAATGCAGTTAACTGCTAATACTTCATCCTTGCGCAAGAAAAGGTGTGCAGGCGTGATTGCCTCCCATTTCTCAGCAATGGCATGGAACTCAAAGGGCACACCATATTGCTCGGCCACCTGAGCAAGCCTGCGACCAGTCTCTTGAATTCTTTCTGAGGGTTTGAATCCTGCTTGTGGCCGATCAATCCCTGAAACAAAATATGCCAATGGAGGTCAGGAATAACACAGTTATGACCTTCAACTTCACTATATCACAACCTTGGAGGAATGCAAAATATGGAGAACACACATTTGCTACACATAATCAATTCAACATTTTCCTCATCTTTCCTTGCTAGAACTATTATCACTGTGAAAGCCACAGATAGACTGAGGACCCAGATGAATGCAGAAATACAAAAGAGCATTTAGTAGACCTGGGGAAAGACTTGATGCAGAACAGACAAACAAAATAAAATAATACCTGTTATGCGAAGGTGCGGTGGCCCTTCAGGAAGCATAGAAAGATAATATATGAAACATGGCCATTGGACACCATAGAGGATACCGTAGTCAACTATATGGACCCGTTTTGCACCATCAATTTCATTTATAATTGACATATTGGAGAAGTAATGAGACATCCGCACAAAGGGGCAAGTTTCAGCAAAAAGGCGAAACGCTTTCAACATTTCCAGTGCTGACGGACGGTTGTTGTTCAGAGCTGTGTAGAGTTGTCCACCAGTTCCTGACATTCTTGCAACCTGTCATCCACTTATCACACACAATCTCAAAAAACTATTGCACAACATTTCCACCTGAGAAATCAGACCCTCACCTTTCACATCACATATGAAGAATAACAACAAAATAGCAAACATCTACCACTACCTTCAAGCCACGAGCCAAAAACATAGTTGAGAATGAAGAACCAAAAGAAATGAAAAAGACACATAAGTTTGGATAAGTAGCACCACAAAAAACAGTCAAATTATCGTCAACCCATTCATCTCCACTTCTATAGTTTGTCCTATTTTCAAAATTATCTCATTCCATCACATACTATCCTCTCCCACAGCTACTCCAGTTACAGACTGATGAGGGTTGGTGACTAAACGAACCAGAGCTTCCATGAAATAATGAGCCATGCGCTGTGGCCCATTTCCATAGGCTGATGAGTGCTGACGAAGCTCTGCAATCTGCTCACTAGCATGTGAGAAGTCATTTTGTTCAACAGCCTGTGCACACCTGAAAGTAAAAAATAATAGACATGACTAGATTAGCAGACAACACAAACCTTTGATTTCACATTACAGAAGGCAGACTGTAGACACTGACAACATCACCAGCAGTCACATGAAAGGAGGATTACCGGTTACCATGCATCACAGTTAGCTGCAGTGTTATTTATGCACAAGACTAACTCTCAGGGAGATTCAGCTCAATAGAGAACCTAAGTACAGAAATCACCCTCTATTGCAACACAGGTACCCTTGCCATGTACCAAGCAACTAGATAAACAATATTAATCTGGACTAATAAATCTTGGTTCTTCTTTATACTCCTGCTACCAGATAACATCACTCCTGTGTGGACCAACTCATCTACAACAGTACATATATATATCTGTATTCACAAGCTGCCAGTCTCTGACCAGGTGATTTTCAGTCACCCTTCATTCTACATGAAACACAAGTGAAGCTATGCAATGGAGAAACCTCAAGCTGATGAATGTTCTCATCACTGTCTAATATATACACACAGGTTATTTCAGATTCTTTTGCCAGACAGCAACCCTAGTGCTTTCCTTCAAATAGAAGAGGGATGCCTCCTTGCTCAAGAAGACCTCCAAGACACCCAGCAGCAAAGAAAATGCTATAATAGACAAAATCATTTCACAGAAGGTGGCAGTCCAGCACCTGCAAACACATGAATTCCAGAAACCAAGATCTTCCCCTTTATGTCTAGGGTAAGGATGAAGTGGGGTTCCTGAAGCAGGAAGATAGACTGACAGCCCTTTACCTGAGAAGAAGATAGTTCAGATCAACTGGAGGTATGTGATGCCCATTGCTAATCTGCTGAGAGATGGTTGGCTTTGAAACATAGCCATTCCCACCATTGGCCATGTTAGAGTGGTGAAGGGCATCATCATCCGAGCTTGAGGGACAAACAGAATCCAAGATAGGACCTATGCTTTGAACTCCAGCAGCCTCAGGGAGCATCTCTACTTCATTTGCCCATGACCCACCATTTCCAACAGCAAAGTTTTGAAATAAATCACAACCTTCGTCACTTGTGAAGCTGTCATAGCTATGTTCCAGCCCATCTGGGGGTACCTCATCAGGCAAGGGACCACCTGTGATTTCATCGAGCCATCTGTCTAGATCCTCCTTGTCAGAGGATTGGGTGTCAGGCTGAAGAGAGGAGTCATTCTCTATCAAGTCCCCCAGCTCTTTGGCCATAGCCTGGTAAGCACTACACTCCACAAACATACACTTATTATGCTCCGGTTCCTCATCCAGAAGGTTGTTCAGGTAGTGGTAGAAAGGAATAGTTCTTCCTTCAACCCCAACTGCAGCATCCACGGTGTCAAGATCTTGCAAGTCGATGGGACTTCCAGCCTCTCCTTCACTAGGAGTACTTCCTGTAGTATAATCAGGAGAGTAAGCATCTGCAAGAGATGCAAGACTACTGTGGCCAGATGTGCTGAGAACAGGTGCTGCTGCTGTTGCCAAATTCTCGAAGGAATTGGAGCTCTGAAGCATAGCAGGACTGGCAGAGAGTGATCGATGCTGAAGGGAAGGAGAAGATGTTGTTTTCTTCTTAGCAGCACCGGTCAACATGCCATCGAAAAGAGACGGACATGAATTCAAAGAGTCATACGCTGGGAGGGACAGCGACCTGGGCTTTGGGCCTTCACCCTCTGGGAAGACGGAGAAGATCATCGGCTTCTTCTCTTGAGGTAGCGCGGCGAGCTCCGGAAAGATGGAAGAGAGCGACTTGAAAGCAGACTGCTCCTCCAAGGGGACTGGGGGAGAGTGCGGAGACTGAACCTCTGGGCTGGTTTTCCCCTGGCTAGGGGCGGAGATCAAAGAGCGCTTCTGCGTCTTTGGCATCTGTGTTTGTAGCCATGCCTGCTGCAGCTGCGCCGCAAGAGGAGACACGTCTCCTCCTCCACTTCCTCCTAATCTACCATGCTTGCTTCCTGCCATACTTAGATTTCTTTTTCTCGTCCTATTCTGTATCCTCCTCCTATGCTGTGTTCTCTCTTGCAGCAGAACTAATCCTATTTCTGCTGCCCCTTTCTTTCTCTGCTCCGTGATACATACTACCAGAAGCTCGTACACCAAATCCCTTGCTGCTGCCGCTATACTCTCTCTCTCTGAGTACTTCTCTATCTCTGTCTCTGTCTCTATCTCTCTCTCAGCGTGCTTCTCTCTCTCTCTCTCTCTCTCTCTCTTTCTGAGATCTCCGTAAAACCTGGCACCTGCCTGAAGGACAGTTCCAAACCCTGGCTTTCGCTTTTCTGTCTAGAAGCTCAATTTCTCATTTCAAAAGATCTCCAACACGGATTCCCTCACGAACAATCCAGAAGATCGTACAGCAAATCCTTTGCTGTTGCTGTGCTCTCTCTCTCTCTCTCTCTCTCTCTCTCTCTCTCTCACACACACACACACACACACACACATAAAACACGAAAACAGTCTCTAAAGAATACCAGAGAACCGGCGTAAATTCTTCTTCTTCCTCCAAAACCGAGGTGAGAGCTTACTGCTGAATTTCTTCTTCCGTTCACGTGCGAGAGTAACAGGCGAAGGCGATCACGAACGGCACCGAAAGAAAGAAATTCGGAAGTGCTCTTCCCCCTTACCCCTACTACTCCCACGTCCTTTTGCTACACCACAAAGATCTGGTCAGGAATCGTTTTTTTATCTCCAGATTTTTCTCTGCAACAGCGGCCATCGTACGCACGTTCAACTTTCAGCGCACAGACGGATCGACGCGACGTCCGGGACCCGCAATGCCCAACTGCGACCGGCGGCTGCAGCAACAAGCGTCACAGCCGAGAATCGTCGTCATCGTGCGCGAAGCGCTCGCACCAGGATGATCGTTTTTACCCACCGGAGAAAGTGTCTTTTAACCAATGGATTATTTCTTTCATACCACGTCGAGAAACCATGGTTGTTTTTATCCACAGGAGAAAGGGATTTTTTCACCAATGGATTATTTCCTTCATACCTCGTCGAAACGATGGTTGTTTTTATCCACCGGAGAAAGTGCTTTTTACCGATGGATTTACTTCCTTCATTACCTCGTGGAAACGCCGGTTGTTTTTATCCAACGGAGAAAGGACTTTTTTACCACTGAATTTCCTTCATTACCGCGTCGAAAGGATGGTTGTTTATCCACCGGAGAAAAGGCTTGTTACCAATAGTTTTACCTTCATACCTCGTCTAATCCCGAGGTCAAGGGAAGAAGAATCCGACCTAAAAACCCGGAGTCTTCCGCCAAAGCGTAGCGGCACCGCGTTTGGTTAACTACAATTACTTAACTAGAATTAGTGCTGCTTAGGTCACTAATTAAATTAAGGTTCTTTAGGTTCTTTGGGTATATTTTTTAATATTTGGGGGTTCTTTGATTGAACCTTTGGTTTTTTTGGGTTTTTTTAATAGAACATTTGAAGTTTTTTTATTTATAGAACCTTCAAAAAAAAATTAAAATACCAAAAATATTTACACTTTACCAAAGCAAAGTAAAAGAGCATATCAAAGAGTCTATTAGCATATTTTAAAAACACAAATGCCATACATATTTTCAATTTTGTTGCATAAGTTTTAAAAGAGGTAAATGGATATTAGGTGTTGAGTATGATTATGAAAGTGAACCCGGTTATTACACAAAATTTGCTTATCTATGCTTTTCTATGTGGGTCGATTACAATTATCATTATTAAAATTTTATATGTGTTGAGTGTGGAGGTGAAGGTGGGTCTATGAATTTTAAATTAATTGGATATGATCCAACTCTCGTGTCTTTGTTAAGTTCATTTCTAACTAACATATATGCTAGTGTTGGGTGGGTATCATAATTTTATGATACTTCTTGGGTTTCGATTTTCACACAAAATAATTTACAAAAGGGTTTGGTTCTCCCCAAAAAAAATTCTAAAATTTTTATGCCGAGTTTACATTTTTTTTAAAAAATTTTAACCAGTTCTCACAATGTTGGTTCTTGGAAATTTTGAAAACAACCAATTATCCTTTGCCAATTTTCGCAAACCGAGTATTATTATTTTTAATTAAATATTTTTTTCAAAATTAAAATCAAGATTAAATCTTTTGTTAATTTTAGTTTTTAACAATGAAAATTTTATAAGCAATGTTATAAAAAAAAATTCTAAAATAACCAACAATGTATTTATTGAACTTTTATGCTTCAACAATTTCATCCTTTTCAAATTCCTCTTCAAACTTTTTTAAGTCCACTTTTCAATCTATATCCTTTTTAAGGAATTCTATTAAATCAAATGGAGGTTTACATCTTATTCTAAGATCATTAAACCAATTTTTGTTGAAAAAAATCAACTTCTTTAAATTTTCTATTTGCCAACAACATTTCTTAAGGTTAGTAAGAATTTCAACCAAAGAAAATATCTTTTCTGTTTTTATTTGGCATCCAACAATCCCCAAAATCTATCAAGTTAAAACTCCAATTGTAGGAAACATTGCTTCATATTTCTACCACAATTGAAGAGGACATTTGATGTCCTTAACATCCAATTGATACCTCCTAAAAATCAATAGTCCCCTCTTGATAAGTTTTTTTGTTAATTCACACGTGCTTGCAATCTGTTTGAATATATTCAAATTATAATCATGATAAAAAAATATCTTGGTCAACATAATTCCACTTTGACATCACCAAAGGATGCAAATGCTCATGACATTTGACCAACATAGGATATAAGGATTTCCTATCATATTCCTTAACAAAAGCAACACCTTACTCCCTTCCAACAAATAAAAATATTATATAAAGGCTCTTATACATAAAGTCTAACATCAAAGAAATCATATTATGGGTTTTTCTCTTATCATAAACCCTTAAGAATGAAATGAAAGAATCCAACACATTGATTACCTCCCTTATAATATTAGAAATTAGCAAAGACAATTCATCATTAACAACTAAATCATCATTTGTTAAGCTTTCAAACAAACGAAAAAATTAATTTCTTCCTTAAGTTTTAAACTCATGGAAATGGTAAAGTGTAAAACATCATTAAATAGTTAATGTCCATGTGATTGGTTAAAAACACATGGAAAAACAATTAGGAAAAGACAGTCAATAGTAATCTCATAAATCTACCATGTCAAAGGTGGAGGCATTCCCAAGCTCCCTTGATAGATTCAAATGTGAGTCTAAAGTGAAAACAGTGGAAAAACAAGGAGTTGAGACACATTCCCTGGCTTGCAGCATTTTGAAGTAGAAGGGCGTGCTAGAGCTACAAGATGGGGACTAAGAAAAATGACAAGCAATTCAATTACTCACACAGACCTACACAAATTAAATAACAAATTGGTTAATGCGTAGTTAGAAAACTTTTAGTGCACGAACGAGCCATGGGCAAACACAAACTCACAAGATTCACCACAGCCCTAACTTGGGGGAAACCACCACCTTCCCCCTTACATTATTCTCTATGCCTAGCCATGGGGCCAACACCCAAATGTCATCTGTCCTGGGACTCCCAAGTTGGAGTTTCAAAATTCCTGAAATTGGGATTCCTGCAACTTTGGACACCCATAACTTTGCGTGTAGACCTTCGATTGAAGCAAAGTTATATCCCTTGTCGAGAGCTTTTCAACAGTATGTGACATTTCACCGTCACGCAAGGAAATCAGGGCGATTCCTGACTTTTAGTGGTCGAGAGTCAAATTGGCAATTTGACTCCCGACCTTTTCTTTTGGCCATAACTTATGATTTAAGTGCCCAAATGGGTCATGCAAACCCATTTTATTCATTTACGTTCCAAGAGCTTTCCAAAAATATAAGGAACTTTTCAATCCAATGAGTTTTGACTTTTGCAATTGCCTTCTAAAGATTCGAGAGTCCATCGGGAGTCCAACTCCCAAAGTGAGAGCTCACTTGAGAATGTGAGGTTCATTCCCTCACACTTTCGTACACTCCTGGGAGCATGAAATGTGACTCCCAGGCTTCACTCTTGGCCCGCACCTTTGCTAGCCCTTACCTTGGTTGCAAACCCAAGGCTAGGGTCACAACAAACAATGTATAATCAAACATTTGAATCAAATATTCTCCACAAATTAAATAGGTTAATTATTTTTGAGAACTCACGAATCAAGGTCATTTAGCAATTCTTTCTATGGCACATCCCTTTTTTTTTTTAAATCTTTGATGAGAAAAAATTTAGAGATTGACCTTCCAGATGGATTTGTTCTTTTCTTTGACATCTGTTTTTCTTCAATACCTTTCAACATATTGTTCATTTTTTCTTCAAACCTTTGTGCAATATAAGAATGATTTGTATCCACATGTTTTTAAAGAAAAGTTCTTCCATTGGTTTTGTAATAAGAGACCAATCCTTTCTTTGTTTGAGTTCTTGATTTATTCCAATTACCATATTTCAATAACAAAGTATGCAATGAATTATTTGTGTGTTTTCCAAATCAACTTTTACATTATCATTCACACAATGAAAACTCAAACATAAATAGGTTCTTCCATGTCACTTCTAACTTTTCCTTTGAACATGCAATTTTTTCAAGTTTCCTTTCATTATTTCTTCACTATCATTTTTCTGGATTACTACTTGTTTTTGTTTGGACATTTGGGTTTTAATTTCCTCGTACTTGTCTTCCAAAACTGTATCATTCATACATATTTCAGTTGTTTCGTTGTTACCACTTATCATATTATCATTTGCAAAAGATTGTTCCATTGGTAATTTTCATAAGACAATGTCCAAAAATAATGTAGAAAATAATTATTCTTCAACATACACACTCTACTTACAAGTTTAATAAAATTCCCAATCAAAAGAAAGAAATGAAATAAAGCAAAAAAAAACTACATTTTCAAGCAAATGGGTTTAAAAGTTTAGAAAAGACATTTACAAAAAATGAGGTTTAAGATGCAGACAAAATATCAAAAAATCACTCACTTTTCTCTCTCATCTCATCATGGAAAAAAAAAGGTTTAGGTTTAAGGGTAATTGTCTATCAAAGGTCTAAATTTTAATCATGCACATAAACAAACAAAGCAAAAAGTTAGACACATTAAAACTACATAAACTAAATTAAAACAAAATATATTCAACTCAAAACAAAATGACACAAAAACACAATAAACAAACAAAATACTAAAAAATACAAAGGAAAGAAAAAAAAATTCAAAAAATTTGGATTTTTTTTTTACCTTAGCCTTTTGGATGAAGCTTCTTGTTGTTGTTCCAAGCTCCTCCATCTACATAAGAGAATGGGGAAGGAATACCAACTGACATAGAAGGCACAATAACAAGGTGTGAAGGCGAACAACAAAGCAATGAAACAACAACTAGTGGGGGGGGGGATTGTACCTAAAAAATAAGAAGGTGAACAACAAAGGCATAAGGTGTGAAGGCAAGTAGCCAAATGTGATAGTGAGCAACAAGGCACAAAGGCGAACAACAAGGTGTGACAACAAATAGTAAGGCACAAAGGTAAACAACAAGGCGCAACAACGAACAGTAAGGCCTAATAGCGAGCAACAAAGTAGATTAGCAAGGTGCAATGACATAGTAATAAGGTGCGGAAGCAAAACACAAGGCAAGGTGTAAAAGCAAAGTAAAAACAATGAAGCACAAAAAAAAAAACTTTAATTAAAATTTAAAATCCAAACATAAATGCAAATAAAAACATGTAAATCAATGTGAAAAAATGCAAAAGATCCAAAATTCAAAATGCAAAAAGTGCAAGAGGATGAACAAAGAGAGACATGAATTATTTTATACAAAATTTTAAGGTTTGCAGGAAGGAGCTATTGGAATGCAGCACCTCCAACCTAACCCTAATTTTTCATGGTGGTTAAACCCTAAAATCCTAACCTAGGTAAAGGGTTAAACCTTACTTATTTCTCATCTTTTTTTCTTTTTTAAAAATTGGTTGTCACATCTAGTTTTCACATAATTAAGAACCAGTAGTTTGGTTTTCAATCAAAGTATCTTTTGTGGTGATACCTTGAGGGGATAAGATCATAATGCCCAAGTGATAACCAAAGGTATTTGTGATACCTGCACAACATTGATATATAACCATTCAAATACTTGATTAGTTTTTATGTCCAAACTTCATATCCCCATTTCGCACTAATCAAGACTCAATATGTGAACATTTATTTTTTCCTCGTTAATCTCTTCATTAAAATAAATAGGCCGATGACTAAACATTTAGTGTGTTAATTAGCTTTAGATTTTTCAATCTATCACTTTTTTTTTTGGTGTTTGAAGATAAAATGTAAATTAATAAAAGACACACCCAAAATCTTTTAAATTGCATAAATCGAGTAAAACATGAACAAATTATGCCATTTAAAAAATTTTGTGATAAGAAATGAAAACACTACACCAAAATGTGTTCTAGTTCACTTTAGGTTTCAATAAATTTTGAATGAATTTGAACATTTTTACCATGATGAAATTGATCAACCCCTTAATGAATGGGAACTAGTTACTATGGATAATGAATTAGTCCACTAATACCCACTAAAATACAAATCTACCAAACCATTTCGCTTGTTAATTAATTAAATAGGCAACATGGAAATCAATCAAATTTTAATTATTTAATATTTAATGTAATATTTAATATTATTTATACTTTCATATTTTTCAACCTATGAATTATTGACACGTGTTATCATTTATGTTAAATTAAAAACCTTGTAATGGAAAATGGGGTTACCCTAACTTTTGAGCGCCCACTGATCAGGGAGCCTAATTGACGTTTCTTTGAGCCGTTTTGTGTCTGTGACGGCCGCCTTTACATTACATCTGCATGGGTTGCACCTTGGTTGAGGATCTATGACGGCTGACTGAATGGGCATGGAGTCTGTATGGCGGCTCCGAATTATGATGAAGGATCGTGCTGCATTTATGAAGGATGGCGGTTTGGAAGCGTGAGGAGGAAGCCAAGGCGATTGGGAAGGAAGA
>Ga0116227_10007259_pt1 | contig 21781 bp, 14 predicted proteins | sample S1TSphgellanicum_FD_89693 | JGI IMG/M metagenome (GOLD analysis project Ga0116227, IMG submission 89693) | Host-associated microbial communities from peat moss isolated from Minnesota, USA - S1T2_Fb - Sphagnum magellanicum MG | ecosystem: Host-associated > Plants > Peat moss > Unclassified...
AATAAAAAAAAAAATAAAAAAAAAAAAAAAAAAAAAAAAAAAACCAAAAAAAAAAAAAAAAAAACACCCCTAGTCACGAGGTTTATATGGACAGCCTTTTTGGTGTACCCTCACAAGCCATTCTAATGGCTCTCTAGTAGAGTTCAGGCTTTTCTTACCCTATTCCTCACAAATTTGTTTTTGCCAAAGGACGGAGTTCATAATCATACATTTTGTACATGGTAAGGAGTAAATAATCATGTATTTGTACATGGTATGGAGTAAAATTATCATATATTTGTGCATGGTATGGAGTAAAATTATCATATATTTGTGCATGGTATGGAGTAAATGATCATGTATTAGTACATGGTATGGAGTAAGTAAATCATATATTCTTTGTACATGATACGGAGCCTTGGTAGTGATCATGTATGTGGATGTGTCAAACATGCCTCAGACTCCAACCGTATGCTCTATACCTACCAATTCAAAAGACCCCACTTAAAGTACATCTTTGCGCCCTTCGTTTCCCATGGTTTTTCCCATGTTCTCTCTCACGTCCACCATCATCTAGTTAGCATTTTGTCAATCGTGGTACATGTACATAGTAAACATTGCATAGTGCATAATAGGTATTTAGGGTTTAGTGGTTTGGTGGTTTCAAATATTAGCGGAGTACATTAGGGTGCTCGGGATTGAGAATTCATAGTGATACTCAAATATGTTGTCAGCCTTTTGAAATGAAAGTCCTGAACTTAGCGCCTTTACACTAACAAAGTTTGAGATATTATGGGTCTCAAGAGCACTTTGTCCACCATTATCACTTTTCTCAAAGGAATGGATATCAATTGCAACTCCATAAAGATGTAAAAGCCTAATGGAGATATTTAATTTATTTAATTAAGATTTGTAACCCTATTATCAAATATTATTTCAATTTCACATATCTTACTATTATAAATGTTTATTAGAGTACTATTTGACAAATATAGAATGGTGGAAAATAATTCGAGATTTTAAAGAACCTTAGTAGGTTCTTTGATTTTGAGTTAAAAAAAAAGATAAGAAAAATATACGAGCCTAAAGCTGAGCTCTAAAAAAGAATTGATACCAATGTAGTATCCACCCAACACTGATATTTACCAAATATATTTTCCGTGTGTTCCAGAAAATAAAAAGTAAAAACAAATTTAGGGCAGAAATTGCAGGATTGTACATAATGAGTAATAAGTGATTGGATTCTTCACAGTTTGAAATTTTGGATATCACAAGACAAAATGCATGTGAATGTGCAGCTTGACAAAATACAATCATTTTTTTTCATTTAACCAATTTTTTTTGTTAATTTATTTATTTTTTTAAAAAATTACTTAACCAATTTGAAACCCACACTTCAGTTTGTGGTCTAAATTTTTTACCATGTGTATATCATGTCAATATATATATGCATCTGATTTACCATGTACATAGTACATACCTTCATGTACCAAATTCCAATAGGATTTACTACTATTCTTTAAACCCTAAACCCAGGTGAAAATCAGCCTCTAGAACTTCATCAAAGGCTCACCCTAGTGCTATGCACACCCATAGTTGTTAATGTTATATGGATGATTACATGAATAATTACATGGATAATTACACATAATCTAGTAACACTAACACTAGCATTTCACTTTTTAAAATGCCCATGTTATTTTTCAAAAAAATTACACTGATACCCAGTGGGTATCACAATAAAAATAAATAAATAAATAAATAAAAATGACATGTTGATTTTTTTACATTGTGTAGTACCATTGGCCACCTTGGAGGAAAAACACCGATCGGGTAATTGAAATTGATTTATGTTGTGTGATAATATAATCTAGTTGATAATTGCATACATTTTTTCCAACATCACAATTACCCTTAGGGATTCTAAGTTGGCAAACATGGCTTCTCAACCTAGTTTTAATTGTACATAGATTAGGGGCTAAATAGAGTTATGTGTAAAGTGTACCTTAAACTGGGGTGGAAACTGGGCTCCAGTTTTGCCAAAACCAGGGACAAAACCCAAAGTCAGGATGAAAGCAAAAGTACACAAGAGGGGAAAAGAAAAATCAATACTGGTTTTTTTTTTCCCTCCTAAACTGGTCCTAAACAAGAGTTTCATCATGTCTTGTGTTTGTTTGTCTAGGCTGCACGGGCAGGCATTCATTTACCCGGGGGTAATACCCGGGCAGGCGGGCAGCATGGCATTAACACTCCGAACCTGAGGCTCCAACCTCAGTTCACACACAAGGTGTAATCTATAGTGCCCTGATGCAAGCCAGGGCAGGGGCATAAACCCTAAACCCTAAACCCTAAAACTACACTTAACAGCTTTTTTTTCTTTGGCAGTCTCTTCTGAAAAGGGAGGTATTGTGCCAGAGAAGGAGGCAGCCAAGACAAACACTAGCTTCCATTGTGAAAGAATTTTAGGCAGTTACAGAGATAGATGTTGGACTATTGTCTGTCCAAACTATGCAATCTTTAAAAGTGGCAATTCATGTCAGAAATACATTCAAAAAACACTCAATGGATGATGATATTGTCACAAGTGTCGCTCATCCAACTCATGGATGATGATGATGTTGTCACAAGCACTCGTGTCGCTCATCCAACTCATCGATGATGATGTTGTCACAAGCACTTGTGTCGCTCATCCCACTCATCGATGATGATGTTGTTGGAGTTGCATGATGTTGTCACAAGCAGTTGTGTCACTCATCCAACTCATTGATGATGATGTCACAAGCACTTGTGTGTCACTTGTCCTCCATGAGTTGGATGATGATGTCATGAGTACTTGTGTCAAAATCATGATCATATTGTGAAGCAGCAACCCCAACTTGTGTTCATCCAAGTCCATCCACTCGGGAATCAATCTTCTTCATGATTTCAAATTTTGCAGCAGAAGAACATCATAATTTCCTGCAAATGAAAAAATTGCTACCACCACCAGATTCACTCACTCACTCCAGTTTGATCCAGCACCACTTCAACCTTTGTCCAGCCAGTTGAATCATAATCATCCATCATCATAATCATCCATCATCATCATCATCATCATCATCTGTGAAGGAACCCATCATGATCATCCGTCATTGTGCGCAAAGAAAACCCATCATCCATGTGAGGGACTTTAAATCACAAATTTTTTAATCCCCTCCCCCCCCTCCCTTTACATTCTGACATGTACACCCACCCTGTACACATCATCATGTCCAGCTGGCAATTTCATATAGATTTGAATCTCTTGCCAATTGGGTTCTACTTGCTGACTCAGCAGGTTTTCAAGCGCTCTTAAATGGCGGAATCGGCTGCCAGCTGGGTCAATTCAATCATTTCCTACCTACCTATGCTAGTTTACAACCTACCTACCCACCTACCCACCTACCTATGCTAGTTTACAACCTACCTACCCACCTACCTACCTACCTATGCCAGTTTTTCGACTTACCTATGCTAGTTTACGAGCTACATATGGACCTTTTATGCTATGGAATGTGTAAGTCCTAGGGAGTGCATTCTGATTCCTAGTTTGTTGCTAGGGCTTAACCTCACCCTAATGACTCACTAGGAAACCATAAAAGGTCTGTACTTGCCGCTTTTGCACGTTTTCAGGCCTTCTTCATGGGCAGAATTGGTCACTGCAGCGGATTCGCCCTACTTTTTATAACCTACCTACAGACCTTTATGCCAGGGAATGTGCCCATAGGATGCATTCTGCCACCAGTCATGACCCTGACCATAGGCATGGGAACCGGCTGTACAGAAAGAACCGGCGGGTAAATGTCAGTCCTAATGGGGGTTTGGCAGTGTGTGTGTATAATAAGACTTGGAAATGGATTCAGTGCTGCATAGTCGACCCACTATCAGTGACGATTCCAGCTCCACAAAGGCAAGTTCCAGCCCCCCATTCCAAACTGAAGCCGGGATTTTGAGGTTAGCTTGCCCTCGCGAGGGGTTGTGAGTTGTGACTAGTGTGGTGCGGTTCTCTAATTTTTCAACAAAAGAACCTGCGGGTATATGGACCCTTGATCTATCTGTTCTGAGAGAAACTCAAAGAGCTCTGAACCATTTGTTATTTATTGAACCAATACTCGTTGCTTAGTGTATTAACACCCAAAACCTAAATTTTCTGAAACCCGTATTTAGCTGACCTTCCTTCTTCTAGCCCTTCCATAAACTCACTCATAAAGAGGGTGGCAAAAGGTTCCTTGGTTCAAACCTTAGTTTAGGGTTTCATATTGGGGAAGGTAAGATACAATGTTGTTAGGCTATTACAAATGGCCCCTACATTTTGGGAATGTCCACCACCCATGGCCTAAAAACATCGTAAAGCATGAGGTGAATGTTATCATGAACCTAACTAAATGTGTGATCAATGAGGTGCAAGGAGAGGTGTAACGAAAAGAATGAGGGACAAAAACAATGAACAATGCCACCACTTCATAATGTAATATAAATGTGATTCAAAATAATAAATAGTATATTGTAGTACCTTGGCCAAATCAACTGTCGAATATTTAGTTAAGTTTAAAAATTCAACTCAACATTTTTTAAAAAATTATTCATATTTTCATCAAAAATAATAAATAAAATTTGAACATTTCAACAAATATGAAGATCATCTAAGGTTATTTTGCATTATTGTGTTTTTTCTTCTTCTAGCCATGGAGGAGGAGAAGATGAAGAAAAAAAAAATGCAGAAGAAAGGTTCTTATGCAAATAGAAGAAGCCAAAATTAAAAGCCAAAAGGATAGGAGAGGACAAGAAAGAAAGCATCTCATCTTCTTCCCTAGACTCATCGTCATTGTCTCTACACAAGTTCTATGCTACTTGTTCACATGTCTTCCAAGAGCAAGTCTTGAGAATTCAGTAGGGTATCTCATCAATTGTGCTTTGTTTCACAAATTTGAGGGCCCATTGTGTTCTTGTTTTCCCTAGCTATCTATCTATCTATCCTATTGCAAGATGCCATTTTTTTGACTTCGCACACTTTTTCCTTCATTTGATTTGCTTTAGCATATTGGTGTAACATAGCTCTAGGTAAAGGCTTTTAGAAGTTGTGTAGAGGTTTCCAAAACTTTCAACATAATCTTGTAATAATTACTAAAAAGTTTGAAAAAATCATAAACAATATAAATAGTGTCAAATTGGCCAAGGTACTATAGTAGTCTCCTCAAAAGAAAAACCTTTTGACATTACTTCTACCATTTCCTACAATTTTAATTTCTAAGGCACAATTAGGGATTAAATTGCTCCAAGTTAACTCTCATGAGCTATCGTTGCACCTTAAGTAATGATTCCTTCATACAATTCCTCAATCCCATGCCCACATAACCCTTTCTAACCACTAACCTCCAATTATGCCCATAACATAAATTATTGACAACTACAATGCCAAGGCCCTTCAAAAAGTAAATAAATTAATTCTCCTCTAAACCCCAAATTTCCCCCCTGAAATGCTCACAATATATAGGAGACTTTTACGAGAGATAACCCTTGGCCATTCACAATAACAACAAGGATTTTAAACACATACACATTTGCAGCAAACAAAAACTTGGTTTTCTTTTGGAGTTCCCATCCTCATTGGTCTCACTCCTTCATAGCAAACAAAGGAAACAACACTTGGACTTAAGCAAGCCAAACCCAAGTTTATGGAAACATTCAAGCAAGCTTGCAAACTCCCTAAAGTTTTTCACCACTTTCCTTGTGCCTTTAAATCATGTTGTTTATCCTAAACCTTAACAATAATTAAAAAACCCTTTACACAATGGAGAAATCAAGAAAATTATTAGAACCCTTGCAAAGAGGAATCATCTCTTCAATAAGACACATAGTATGAAAACACCTCCAATCATGCCCAACCAAATCCTCTGAAATAATGTACTTAGCTTGCATGAAGAGTCAAATTAAAAAGTCATCCACATTCTTCAACAAGCGTTGAAAACATCAATGATAAACAACACAACATAGCTTCAAAAGTAATAGCACCACACAAAACCCATCGCCAAAATCCAAACATTTAACAAATACAATAACCAAATTAAAAAATACCCAAGCTTATCCCAAACATCATCCCTCATCATAATTATGCATTGTCACACATAGTTGCTCGACCACTACATTGAATGATGAAAACAAAAATGGTGGCAAACACCTTTGGTGCTGCTAAAATAGACAATTTACAAAAAGTGGCCATTTTAACCCTAGAATTCCATGTCATTGAAGGTTTTTATTAATGTTGGTTAGGTTGGGGCTTTTTAGAAGAATCGTTACATCTAATTTCAATTTTTTTGTATAATGGATGACCCATCAATTCGGGGTCAAAATTTTCAAAAATTAAAATGCATTAGTTTTAAGGTTGGGTCCAAGTTTTTTTATTTTTTAATTCCCAAGTTGACAATTCTAAACTTTATTAGGTTTATCAATTTCAAGCTTAAGGTGAGGTTGATTCTTAAAACCTTGTTGGGGACAATTCTAAGGTTGGGTGTAAGGATAACTTCAAGATTTAGAGTTTTTAAAAAAACATTGAAGCTACAATACTTTTTGAATGGGATATCATGATCATTTAAACAAGTTTGGGTACAAGTCCACCTTTCATTGCAACCATCTAGTTATCCTCCTAATGGCAATTCACTATCCATTTTATTTTTTAAAATGTAGTTGAAGCATGTCTTACAAGGTGTAACATGGTAGTGAGCAATATGAAAAATGTAATTTCATAAAAGCAAAGTTTTTTTTGAAAGAATGTTCACCATCATTTATTTCCATGATATTTGATAAGTATGAAAAAGGGCGGTAATTTGTATGTTATGCAAAGCCATTGGGGCGCAAGTTTTACCAAATTGGGCCCACATTTGGCCTTGATTTGCAAGGTCCTTATTTTGGTAAAATTTGCCTTTTCATGCTTTACCTTACACCTAAACAATCCACTTGATAACATATATTGCCCCCACTTAATAAAAGTTGAATGTTGTCTTATTGAATTCATTTTTTTACACAACAAACATGTTGCAACCTCACTTTGAAGGAAGTGTGAAGTCGCCATTCACACTCCCGAAAATGGGACTTGGGAGTCCTAGAGGACTCCCGAAAATTCAGAACTCGATTATAGGGGTCAAAACACCTCAATGTGAGATGTTCTTTATATTGTTGGAAATTTTTCAGAGTGTAGATGTGCAAAATGGCCTCGCATGAGCCATTTGGACATCTGTAGCACAAGTTATGGGCGAAAGAAGGGCCGGAAGTCAAACTGGCAGTTTGACTCCCGACCATTAAAAGTTGGGAATCGACCCAATTCCGGTGTGTGCAGGTGGAATGTGACACACCGTTGGAAAGCTCTTAAGGAGAGCTACAAGTTTGCTTCAGACCTCGTCCCAATCGAAGGTCTGAGCGAGAAGTTATGAACGCCCTAACTCCCAGGAATCCAAATCGGGATAGTTTCGAGACTTCATTTTGGGAGTCCCGGGAAAAAGTGTCATTTGGATGCAAGTGCGGCAGAGAGACGCAGAGAATACTATATGGGGGAAGGTGGTGGCTCCCCCCGAGTTCGGGCCATGGTGAGTCAAGTGAGTCCAAGGTTGCCCATGGCTTGTCCCAACACCAAAAGTGTGCAAAATGAGTTCTAACCAACTTGTTGGTTGGTTTTGGATGCAGGATCGAATAACTAAATAGCTTGTCCCTCTTCCTAGTCTAATCACGAAGCTTTCAGCACGCCCCTCTCACCCCCTTTAGTGTTGGAAGCTGGGAGCGGCACCAAGTTCCAAGTATTTCCGCTCTTTAACATAGTTGGACCCTTTTGGGTCTAACAAGGAACTTGGGGGCGCGTCATAATTTGTATGTTATGCAAAGCCATTGGGGCGCAAGCTTTACCAAATTGGGCCCACATTTGGCCTTGATTTGCAAGGTCCTTATTTTGGTAAAATTTGCCTTTTCATGCTTTACCTTACACCTAAACAATCCACTTTATAACATATATTACCCCCACTTAATAAAAGTTGAATGTTGTCTTATTGAATTCACTTTTTCACACAACAAACATTTGATTTCTTGCACACCTCCAAATTAAAGTCACATACTTTCCAAATTCTTCATGGTTGTCTATGTAGTTAGTTATGTTGGACATCAAGGTAAAAATATTTGTAAAATGTTCAAATTAACCTTTTTATTTTTGAATTTTTAAAAAATTAAATGATTTTGGAGATTTTCAAACACCAAAGTGAGAAAATATTGTTATTTTTTTCAAATTTATGTATTCGCTTTTCATTGTGTAGCAAAAATTTTAGAAGGATGATTAATAACATAGTAATTAATTATATTTGATTTTTTAAATGTTAGAATAATTGATGTGAATTGTGTGAAAAGTGAGAATAAAAATGTAAAAACTACCATTGAGCTGGGATATAATAAAATAATTCAACAATTTATATCTATAGTCAAATCTTCCTAAGGATGATATCCATTTTTTTACATTTTCCTTGGAAAATTGCCATTAATTTGGCTACAAACAAAAAAAATCCAAAAATACCATTAATTGGAATTTCAACATTTGCACAAAAATGGAAATCAAACATGATGCAAGAGTCATCAACATACATGGTGGCCTTGATGGCCAACTTACCAACTCTCTTTTTATAACATGCCTAATAGAGTTTCAACTAGTTGTGTTTGCCTCATACATGCTTGGTAAACCCTAAAAGCATACACACATGTCTATTATCTGAGGGTAATAATAAATTTTTATAATATAAGGGGCAACAACAACAAAAAAAAAAAATCAATTAAAATTTAATTTCATTGTATATATTTTTATTAAATCTTCATCAAAGCCTTATTGAAGTTTTTAAACTAACATCAAATTAATAAAAAGATTTATATCTCAAAAATGATTTTTATATTAAAATTGATGTGTTTTATTTTAATCAATTCTTGCATAATCTTTCAGATCATTTTTTTAAGAATTTCATTTTAGTACAATTTAAAGGAATTGAAACTAATTAGTTGTATGTTTATCAAACAAATTTCATTTTAAAAAGTAGTCTTATGAATTTTTTTTACATTTCATAATGATATGAAACTTCATGATACAAAAAGGCAAGTGACAACCCCAAAAAAAATGATATAGAAAAATGATTAAATCAATTACCCAACATTCATATTTTGAGAAGAAACCCAACAAGTAGATGGGTAGACTTTAAAACATCCCATCAATTGGATGGGTGCACCCAAAATCTACACATGCATGTCCATTAACTTTGGGCAATAACAAACTTATAAATAGTTGGCGGCCTACAAGTAGATAAGCTCAACAACAACATGACATGTGATACCATTGGCAACATAACTCAAGAGGGTGGTTATGCTAGCACCTTTTAATTGTTGGTCTAACACCCTTGTTGCTAAACCCTAGTTTGATCTTGGTCCTTTTTGCATAACCCCAACTCATTGTCTCCATGATAGCCAACCATTTGTACTTGCCCATGCTACCCACTTTGCCTTTTCAACAATCCTTTTTACTAGTCTTCGATTGATCATTAGAAACAATGGCAAATGTTTGAAAAACAATTATTGCTAATAAAATTGAAACCAACTTGAATGGTAGTGAATCTATGAAGATTTGATTTTAGACCTATTTTTTGACCAAATGCAAGCAAAAATTGAAGAAGAAAAGCTTGCTCTAAGTGAAGTGGTTCCACAATTGATTACCAAATTTTAAGAGAAAAAAAATTGGTGGGCATGAGAACATTATGAAAGATTATTTTTGTGATACACCCATCTATGATGAATGATTTTTTAGATGTCATTTCAGGATAAAGAAATCTTTGTTTATGAGGATTATAGATGCAGTTGTTACTTATGGTGTATTTTTTGCAAAAGCCCAATGCTGCAAGTTTGATGGGCTTGTCAAACATTCAGAAATACAATGTTGCATTGTGAATGTTTGATTATGAAAAGACTATTAATGCAATAGATGAATATGTTCATTCAAGTGTTGACATTGCCATGGAGTTTATGAAGAGGTTTGTGTGTTGTAATTAAGGTTTGCTTTTAATCTATCTACCAAATCTACAAAAGCATATGGACATCAATGTTGCCAAAGGGTTCCCAAGGATGTTTTCTTCAATGACTAATTGCCATGTAGGTTGGCAAGATCAATATGAAGTCAAAGATGGCAACACATGAACATCATATTACAACAATTGTTAATCAATCATTATGTATATGGCATGCTTACTTTAACATTGAATTCATGATCATGCATGATCTAATTCAAAAAACAATTTCTTTCACACATAAATGAATGAGGTAGCATGCATTCAAAGAAAACAATTATGCAACAAAAATGAACTTCCATTTCATTGCAATAATGCACATTACATGTCAATAATGGTTACAGTTCACATCAATACTTGTGGGTGAATCATTTGCAAACCTTGTCACATAATACACATTTCTTTGTTATTCATGGGTTATCTTTTATATACTCTAAGGCTTAATGACATAGAGTTGTTGCACTTTCAAAGCTTATAATGCAATGTTTGGGCTTAAAGTTGTAGGCACATTTGCATGTGCATCATGAATGGTGAACATAAGACTAGACATAGGTGGCATTAAAACCACAATAACAATGATGGTAGATGTTACATCTTGTGTGGCAATGCAATGTTGAATATTTGTTAATTCCTCTCACCTTTGCAATAATAATTATTTGTGCACATCATTTCCTATTGTTGCATCAAGTGGCATTGAAAAGAAAATTGAATATATAAGAGGAGCCTTTTGAGAATTACTTTAGTAATATCCACCATCACCTATGCTTGTGCTCTAATTAAACATTATCTACAACATTGTAGTTGAAGTTGGTCCTTTGTTGTTCGACTACCAATCAACATGATGTGCAAAGTGGGTCACAACAAGTCCATTGGCCCATTCTTCATGTCCAAATGGTCTACGTTGGCCCCTTGTGCACCTTTCACAATTCACTCTAACCTTATGGTTGTGAAATCCATTGTACTAAACTTCAATTCTTTTGTAAAATGGCAAATTATGAATGACATAGTTGACATTCTTCATTATCACCAAAAACTTTACCCTTTTTTTCATAATTTATCCTGAGTGGACAATGATGCAATAGCAAAATAAGGTGCACATTCAATAGTAAAAATGGTTTGAATAGGCAATTCAAGGCTTGGGATAAACAAGTTTTCCACTCCATTAGACCAAAGGACATCGGCAATGGGACTATATGGTGGCATGGGAAAATTTTGGCTCACCAAGTTTAATGTAAATGGAGAACAAGATGGAGGAAATTTGGGTGTGCCTAAAAATTTAAGGTGGTAGGTCACATTGTTGGCAACAAATATTCAACACCAAAATTCCCAAACACTTTATTTTGAAGTTGGCACCCTTATTTTTGGCAATGATGGGGCATGTGGTAACTTTTTTAAATGCCAAAATTGCCACTATTTGGACAAGCAACATGTTCAAAGTTGTCACATCCATGTTTGTCAAATTTACTCTCAAAGCCACTATACCTTTGAGTCCTTGAAATGTTTTTTACTAATGACTATAATAGTAGAACTCCAACACTTTTTAATGCCATTAAAAAAACTATTGTTCAATTCCAAAAGTGAGAGTCTTAAATTCAAATAGTCTAAACATTATCTAAACATTTTTATTTTCATGTTGGCCGCACTTGTTGTGATGATGCGATGTGAAACACTTGTTAGGCCTTCATTGTTTATTGTTGTTGCGATGTTAGACAACTACGAAGCCTCCATGTTGTTGTTTGTTGTTATTGCAACGCCATACACCTGTTGTTTGTTGAGAGAAAAAAAACTGAAAAATGAGTAGAAATTTTTTAAAAGACTTGTTGCTTGCTTGTTATAAGGAGAAAGCCATAAGCAATGAATGACAAGTTTTTAAGCACAATTTTACATGAAGGCAATAAGCATGAGTGTTAAATTACCTCCAACTTATTTGGAGGTTTTTTGGGATGTTAGCTACCTTTAAACTTTCAATTGAAAATCTATGAATTTTGTAGATTCGGTTCTATCAACTAAACTAGCTACTTCCAAAATGTTTTCCCCTATCACATAGGCATCCACATAGAAATTAGTGCTACCTAATTGTGTGTGTGTGGACACAAGGTTAAGTTTATCATTTCTAATTTTGAATTAACTTTGTTTCAATTCCAAGTATGGCCCTACTTTAAGACCCATTTGGTTGGGTCTTTTGCTAGGTCCAACCAACTTCAGGTTTTCCCCACTTAGACTTGTTGTAAAAAAAAGGAAGTTATCTTCACTTTTAAATTTCACATAGCGAACAATGTACAAACATGTACATTGTACATAAACCTTCAAACTCATCCCATCTTTTATTCAATTCAAAAACATCTCATTGGAAGTTTGCACGTACACTATTTTATTATACATATAACAATGTCCAAGCCCTACTTCTTAATCATGTTGGAAGGATGGAAAGGTTGGATCAAATTTCTTCAAACTACTCTCTATTGGCTATCACAATCTCACTTAGTTGGGCAATTAACATCCCATTTCTCTCATAGATTTATTCAAATACTTTTGATAGGAAAGAACTGAACATGACATCCCAAACAAATAAACCCCAATATTCTCGCCCTTGGAAAATGCCAAAACAATCTCCATTTTCCAATGAATTGAAAACAATTAAACACATTCATATCCACACAAGAAGAAGAGTACTTATCAACTAATTATTTTTTTGTCATTTTTTGCCTTTGGTGGAGTCAAGCACTTTCCATTAGGTCTTTGTCTAAAATGTTTTCATCTAACTCCTTTTCATCCCACATTGCGATGACCTTATATAGAAATAAAAAATTAAATTCAATAAATATTGATTCTTACACCTACTTTTTACAAGTGGGACGGATGTTTTAAACCTATAATTCCCTTTCCTTCATAAAAAAGAGCTAGAAGGTCCCTTGTTTTCTGAATAAGGGGATATGCTAATGTGGCTTGTGCCATTGGCCTAAATGTGAAATCATTACCCAAGTAATTTATCCTTTTAAATTCTTTTTGCAATTTAATTGAATTTTCAACTACAAAATTATTCAAAGTTCAATATCTCTTGCACCTTAGGTCTAAATATTACAAATTTGCCTCCATAAAATGCAAGTCATTGAAGACATTTTAACAATTTACTAATAACAAGCTCCAATTTCCCTAAGTTTTAAGTTATGATTATATTGAATTTTTGATGACAAATTTGTTCAATATTCAATAACTTTTGCACAAAACCACCTTAGTGCACTTCTATCCATCAAGTGCTTTCCAACAATGCCAAGAACGAGCAGGCGGGTGGCTTATGGGTTGGGGAATTTCAACATGACTAATTAACAAACTACCTTAATAGTTGGATAAGTGAAAAAGGCTCAATTTATGTTCCAATTCCTATCAAGTTCTTCAAATCCAAACAATTTTTACAATTATCCTTTGATATGCAATATACATTACTTTGTTTAGTGCAAGACAAGAAACATGTTTTGTAATTCTAAATCAAACCAAACTAAAATAAATTATAAAAACTTGATTTGTTTCAATGACAATGATAAAAAAAAATCTTTATTACAATCATTTGTTTCCAAGTACATGGCCATTTGTACTTATATATAAGAACAAAAATAAAAAATGATAACCAATAACTAACTAATAAGAACATAACCAATAAAGTTATTCAAAATTGTAACAATTATGTACAAGTATAGATCTAACAACTTTGAAAGACAATTATAAATCATAAATCACCCCTTAACATTTAACCCCTTAATAATGTGGATCTTGTCTTCAAAATCCATAAACAAATTAAGTAAAATTTAAACTATTATGAATCATGAACTATTGTCTGAATAAACTATACTTATGGTCTTGGTCCTATCTAAATATTCATAGATTAAATTTGTCATGCAGTAGCCAAAAACTTCATATTTTATTGGAACTAAACATATGAAGATGCATTCCCTCGAGATCTATAGGTTGGTTAGAACCAATGTTAGTATGTGGTTTTATATATGAAGTTTGTTGATCTTGTATTGGAATTTGGTTGATTCATGAATAGGAACAGAAGTTAAATTCATAGATGAAGGCAAATAAATGTGATGACGCACTCCCAAGCTCTTTGATAGATTCAAATGTGAGTATAAGGAGAAAACAACGGAAGGATAAGGAATTGGGGTGCGCTCCTTGGCTCGCAACACTTTTGGGGTAGAGGGGCGTGTTAGAGTTCCGGAATGGGAACTAGGAAGAGTGACAAGCAATTCAATTATTCACACGGACCTGCACAAACCAAACAACATGTTGGTTAGTGCGTAATTGGAAACTTTTGGTGCATGCACGAGCCACGGGCAAACACGCACTCACAAGACTCACCATGGCTTGGACTTAGGGGAAGCCATCACCTTCCCCCTTATAGTATTCTCTATGCTTGGCCACAGGGCCAGCACCCAAATGTCATTTTGTCCCAAGATTCCCAAGTTGGAATCCTAAAATTCCCGAAATTGGAACTCCCACGACTTTGGAGGCCCATAACTTTGTGTGCAGACCTTTGATTGAAGTGAGTTTTGAAACAAAGTTGTATCCCTAGTTGATAGCTTTTCAATGGTATGTGTCACATCACTTGCATGCAAGGAAATCAGGGCGATTCCTGACTTTTAGTGGTTGGGAGTCAAATTGACAATCTAACTCTTGACCCTTCTTTTGGCCATAACTTATGTTTTAAGTGCCCACCTGGGTCATGAAATCCCATTTTAAACATCTACGTTCCAAAAGCTTTTCGATGATATAAGAAACTCTTAAATATAATGAATTTTTACCCTTGTAATTGCCCTCTAAAGATTTGGGAGTCCATTGGGACTCCAACTCTCAAAATGGGAGTTCACTTGAGAGTGTGGGGGTTCATTCCCTCACACTTTCCTACACTCTTGAGAGCATGAAATGTGATTCCTAGGCTTCACACTTGGCTCGCACCTTTGCTAGCCCTTGCCTTAGTTGCGAGCCCAAGGTTAGGGTTGTGACATGTGATCAACCCAAATAACAAAATAAGAAACTATCTTATGGTGGTAGAAAGCTTCATCTACATTCTTCGACTCAAATGCTTCATTGAACATACTTTAGATGATGATTTGTAATTTGTCCCACTAAGCTCCCATCTTGAAGGTTTTTATTGTAACACTTGAGTACAAATGTTAGCAATAATTTAATTGAGAAGTAAATCATCATATTTTTTCCAATGGTGAACTGCCATCACAAACATCATGGTTTGAAGACTATGTATTTGATCATGATGTGGATCATTGGTAATTTGTAATTCAATGATTTACTTAACCTACTTAATTACATGTTTTTCTGCACCAATTGAAAATTCAGCAAATTCATGACATTGGCATTCTAGAAGCTGATGAAGATCTATAATATCTTCTTTATGTTGCATTTGATCGGTGGTTTGCACTATTTTATTTTGATGTTGATCCACTTCAACTTTAATTTTTTTGAATTGTTCATAAAGATTCCAAGAATTAAATGAATTTTGAGACTTTTGATTTATGCTTTAAAGGTATCATGTTCATTGATCTTATTTTATAATTGCAAAATAGTTGTGGCACTCTGATTATTCTCTTTTGTAAACTAAAGGAGTTGATGTTCATAATATTTTTACCTATTAAGATGGATTTGAATTTGTCTATCCTTCTCTAGGATTTTATCCTTAGAATATTGTTTATAGGTTTGCAATAAGATATACTCTACTATAAGGTTCATGAAATCATTTAACATAACATGTCACTCATTACAATGTTGTGCACCAAAAACTACAAAGTCATGTAGATTGTCAAAACGAGTTAGTTTTTTTGTAACCAACGAAAGGAGTTCGAATCAATGATGGAGTTGTTTGATCAACCACTTGTCAAATTTTTTGAGCAATCTCCTATTGTGTTGGTAGTACATCAATAGCTTCAACAAAATATAGTTGGTGATCAAATAATGATAGTCCAAATCTTAATTAAATAACTTGCCTTGTGCAAGCACACTTTTGAGTTGGCTCCTCCTATGGTATTTCAAATGTAATAGTATGAATCATAAGCACAATTGAATAGCTATTGACTGAGTCAATATTCGAGGCTAGACTAGTAAGATAGGTACAAATTGAGGCATTGATGTTATGGCTTGAAAAGTAAATTCCTCTAGACTTTTCTCTACAACATTAGTGGTATCTTCAATGATATCATGTGTTGTTTCCTCGCTCTCAATAAGAAAAAACTAAAGATCATTGGAGTATTGGTATTGGGTTCACCTCCATGCTGAGGTCAAGATTCATCCATAATTTTAGATGGTTCAACATTTAAAGGAAACCATTTGCACAACTATATGTTGAAAACAACCAATCCTACATAGAACATCACTATCTTATCTGTAGCTTGGGAATTCCTAGTTGCAATGCTCTTTTGGTGTTTTGTCCATCTCGCAAGCTCAACACCAAGTTGTGTGAGCACATGTTGCACCAACTAACAACAATTCCCTAATCAACATTTGAAAATGTAACACTAATTTTGTTGTTGAAACATGTGATCTTCATAAACAACTTGTAATAAGGTTGTGAATTGTAATTGATATGCATGTTGCATTTTTACAATTGCCCACTATTTAGTACCAACATAGGCATCAACAAAATAATGATCGGTCCGAACTTGGTGATTACAACAACTTTATTGGCATGAGGAGGTCAACATCACCTTCATTTGAAACATTAAACATTTCAAAAATGAAGCGTTGGTCTATTAAAGTTGACCAATTTTTAACACAAGTAATAATGTGTCCATCCTCCTGCATTTCCCATGTTCGAAGAAATTTTTCAATCAATTCAGTAGGAGAATTTGTCCAATGCACTCGAAAAAGTCATGCACACCTTGCATTATTGACCCATTGGAACTCAAGGGGTTCAACAATAATCCATTGAAAAATCTTTTGAATTTCTTTTGCATCAACTGCATATGTATTTTTGTGGTGTGGTAATTGGTGTGGAGACGTCAATAGTTGCTTATTGAATCATGTTGCCATTTGTTTAAGGTGATGTGAAACATAAACGATAAGAGGTTATGTAGATGAAGTCACTATTACCTAAGGCAAATTCATGATTGTTACAAATTGAGAATCGATAATTACAACCTCAAATTCTTCTTTTGAATTTGTGATTGTGATTAAAGTCGAATTGATAAAATGCAAGTGTTTAGGCAACAAAATTTGCAAATAACAAATTATTGTTTGCAATTCTTGCTTTATGTGTGATGGAACTCCTTTTTTAGTTGGTAATCAAATAGAAAATCGTAATATGTCCAATATTTGCAATCTTGTAATTAAAATTATTATGTAGGCTAGTCGCCTAGATTAAATTAACCAAGACAATAGGTACAAATGTAGGAAAAGGATGAGTTACATATTTAGGATATTGATACAATTTTAATTTATCAATATTGATGAGAATGGGATTCAAGTCAAATTTATCAAATGTTACCAAAATTGTTGTACAAGTATAAATTCATACAAAAATTCAACTATAACAACAATATTTGTCCGTAAGGCCTTGGTTTCCACCCATTTGGTTGCATAATCAGTGGCAACCAAGATATATTGATTTCTTGTTAATTGGTTGCTATCTTAATTGGTCTAAGAAAGTCCAAACCCCATTTGGTAAAAGGTTCAATAGGAAGATTGGTAACATGCTTTGCCAAACTTTGTGTAGATAAATTTCCATGTTTTTTCCACAAATCATAAGAACGACAATAATCAGTTGTGTCATGATACAAACTTGGCCACCAATAACCTACATCCAAGATTTTTTGAGCTATAATATTAGTAGAAAAATGACCACTTAACACTCGTGTGAAGTTTGTGTAACAAAATTGATATTTCTACGAGTTATAAACATCTTTGATATCGATCATCTTGACCATATCGATACAAAACACCATTTTGAATAGTAAAAGGCTTAGACTTCTACACCAAATGCTAATGTTGGGCAACAATATAACTACCATGCATATGTCATATCTATAAAAATTAAAAAATAGAGTTTAAACATTTAGGTTATATTAAAAATAATGCAACATCAATGCTTTGATATGGTACATCGATTGGTTCTTTTGAATTTAGAAATCATGATAAAACATTGGCAACAATAAAGTGAAAACTCACTAAAATGTAGTACATAATTCTGTCACAATTTTATTATTGGCCATGGAAGAAAAATTAAATGAATAAGATGTGAAAAAGACTCAATAAATTAATATATTTTATGAAGTGATCACATCATATGAATCTCAAAAATGGATTCTGAGTTACCATAACATATTGGACTTTTGAAGTGCTAAAAACCTACATCACAAGTTGTATCATATGATTATGGATTCATTATATTTACTAAAATGTTTAATTGAGTGAATTTTTTTTACATGAAAATTAATGTGATGCCATTGATACAAAGGAAGACGATTTTGAAAGATTTTGAAAACCACAAATTGAAATATACAATGAAATATGGATTTTATAAAAAAAAATTATTCATTTGAATTAATAATTAAACTTCTCATATTTTAAATGTAAATTTTTGATAAAATTATCTATCATTGATAAAATCTAAAAGTTTTTTAAAAATTGTTTTGCCTTGCCATATGACATGCAATATAATGTATTATGTTGTAATGTATATGCACTTTTATTTTAACACTAGTATGGACTCCACATATGCTAGAAAATATTACACCTTAGTGTGCTTTCACCCCATATGTGATCGGTTGGGTTTATAAACCATGCAAAAATCATATTCCAAGAATAAAAGTAACCATTGAACAATATGCCTAGAAACTTGGGGTTTGTTGACCAAATAGATTAGAGCCATGTGATCAACATAAAAAGCAAATCAACTACCTAATAGGTAATGCTGAAATTTATGTAAGGTGTATACCATAGTTAATGCTTCATGTTCGATAATCATATAATTACACTTAACATGATTTAGTATTTAAGAAGAATAAATAATCAATTGATCAAACTTGCTAGTTTGATTTTGGGCTAAAACAACTCCAATTGCTAGTTGAAATGCATTGGTATGAACATGGAATTCCAATTACAAATTTGAATTGATCAAAATCAATGCTTCAATATATTAGTGTTTTATTTCCTCCCAAGCAACTTGGCATTCATTGCACCAAATAAACAATTTGAATTAGTGCATTAGTTTAGTGATAGGCTCCATAATGAATGCAACATTCTTTATGAAACATCTATAAAATTGAGCCATCCCATTAAATATTTAAATATGTGCAAGATTTGTAAGAATTTGCATATTCAAGATAACCTATAATATGTTTTTTGAATCAAGAAGTTTTCCTTCTTTAAAAACAATTAATCTTAGAATGAAGCCAACAAATACTATAAATGCGCATTTCTTGGTATTGAGACTAATACCAAATTCATGACATTTCAAAAAATAAAGTTGTAGTTTATCTAAATGAATTTCCATACTATTGAAAACAATAAAATCTTCCAAAAAGATCTTCATGAATGAATCAATGTATTCATGAAATGTTTTGTTTACAATGCGTTGATAAGTTGGTGGACCATTTTTTATTCCAAACGACATCAGCACTTGGTCAAATGCTCCTCAATTAGTAACAAAAATAATCTTGTATTGGCCTTTAGGTGCAATGGATATTTGAAAATATTTAAAGAAATCGTCTAGAAATGAATAAATCTCGTGGCCAACGACAATATTAAGGATCTCATCTATAAATGGAAGAAGATATGGATCTTTCTTAGAGCATTCAATTTTTGAAAATTCACACAAATTCGTAGTTGATCATTCTTCTTGGGAACAACTACGATTAGTGATAACTAACAAACTTCCTCCATAGGTTGAATAAACCTTGCAACCAAAAGTTTGTCAATATCTTGTTTGACAACATCAACATAGTTGGGGTTTAATCAATATCATGTTTGATGAATCAATGGTATTGAAATATCAAGTTCACTACAATGCTATGCAATTTCAAAGGAATGCCTTTTAGATTTTTATAGGTCCAAGCAAAAACATCCTTGAACTCCTTCAAAAGATTTGTAAATGCAAAAGCATAATCTTCAAATAATGCAACATTGATTTTCACATATTGGGGACACTTTGTGGTACCAAGATTGATGTGCCTTAAATGTTCTTCCTTTGTGATTGTCCAACTAGCAATCTGTAGTTGATGCACTTGTTATTAGGGGTGGTGTGTCATCAACGTCCATATGACCAATGTCATGTTGATAAAAAGTTTTTAGATAATTTGTAGATTCCTAGGGGATTATAGAATCCACAAAAGTTAGATTGGATATCAAAGACATGTATGTATTCAAGTTCTATTAACATTAAAGGTTTGGATTGCTGGACAATTGGTAAATTAATAGTACTGATTGAAAAGGGTGAAAACACATTAAGCCCCCCCAAAATTATAATCACACATATAATCTTTTTGCAATTAAATTTTTTAGTAATGTATGGACATCACATCTTGGATTATTTTTTCTTGTTTTGAGTATATTTGATTAGCTTTAGACTTCATTTAATTAATTATTTTGAAAAACTCAACAAACATTGAAGAATTTGAATGCATGGAGTATATTCATAACAAAATAATGCTTGTCATAGAGTTTGAAAATTTGAATATATTTCAAAACTAAGGTTGTGGATGGAATTCCTGGGTGAATTTTTTATGGTGTATGATACTGATATACATTAATTAAATTAGGAAAATTTAAAACTTGAAATTTTTTGGATGAAATTCCATTCACAAAATTATGTTTTTTACATTTTTTTAGTAATGGATGCATAATAATATCTTATTTTTAGGAAAAACCATTACCATATCAAATAGGAGGAGATTTTATAGATGGGCATTGCATTATATTTTCAAAAAAAAATGTTTTCAGTAAAGTTTCATGAATCATAAACATGAGGCGCTATGGTTGTTGAAAAACTGTAAGTTATATACTTTGTGTACATTGATTTTATCTAGTCCTCTTCATTTAACGATTGGATCAAAATTAATTTCGACTCAAAATGAACTTTGAGTTCAAAAATGTTGTTGTGCAAATTCTAAAGTTTTTAACTTGTGTTTAGTTTAACCAAAGGATGCCATCAAGATTTTAACTTATTACATACTATAATACTTATTATACATCACCTTTTTTGAACAAAAGTGGTTCACCTTTAATGTGCTTTCACCCAAAAGAGACTAGGTTCTGTTGCAAATACAAGTCTTCTTCTTCATTTATGATCCCATTTGGGAAATCATAACATAAAAGAACTTCAACTAGACACTTTGTTTGACTACTCAAAATTTTGGTTATTGCTATGGGTTTGATTGTACCCCCTAGTCATGGGATACTTTAGCATCCCGTAACCAAGGTCGTGTTACAATTAAACTGTCGCAACCCTAGCTTTGGGCTCGCGACCAAGGCAAAGGGAATTGCAAGGGTGCGGGCCAAGAGGAAGCCCGGGAGTTGAAGCCAAAGGGAAGCCCGGGAGTTAAGGCAAGAGGAAGCCCAGGAGTCACACCACGTACTCCCGGGAATGTTAGAAAGTGTGAGGGAGTGAACCCTCACACTCCCAAGGCAACTCCCACTTTGGGAGATGGAGTCCCGGTGGACTCCCGAAACTTCAGAGAGCGATTGCAGGGGTCAAACCTCAATGGATT
>Ga0116227_10007260_pt1 | contig 21780 bp, 18 predicted proteins | sample S1TSphgellanicum_FD_89693 | JGI IMG/M metagenome (GOLD analysis project Ga0116227, IMG submission 89693) | Host-associated microbial communities from peat moss isolated from Minnesota, USA - S1T2_Fb - Sphagnum magellanicum MG | ecosystem: Host-associated > Plants > Peat moss > Unclassified...
CGTCGGGCGTCGTCGCGCCGAAGGCGAGCGCGCGGCGCCGCACCGCGTCGATGCGCGCGTTTCCGGTGTGCGCGGCCAAATTGCGGTGGCGGCGATCCTTCACGATCGCCGGCGCGTCGATCAGTTCCGCTAACGTGGCGGCGAGCTCGTCGAGCCCGCGACCGTCGAGCGCGACGCGGGTCAAGCGGTCGTGGATCGTGCGCGCGCGTTCGATCTGGCGGCGCTGCGCGCGCAGCAGCGCGTCGCCGATACGGAAGCGGACGGTAGAGAGGTCGGCGTCCGCTTCGGGCCAAGCGATCAGCGACACGTCGCCGGGCAGTTCGTCGAGCGCGAACTGCGACGGCAATAAACCACATCCGATGACGGCCGCGGCACCGTGCGCTGAAGCCCAGGTAACGAAATCCCGCAGCCCGTCGCCGCTGGCCACGAGCGCCGCCGCGCCGTCGAGCGCGGTCTCCGGTTCGCCGCGCATCCAGATGCCGGAGAGCTCGGGCAGCGGGCCGTCGACATGGCGCACGTCGAGCGCGCCCGGCAACTGGACGACGAGTTCGCGGCTACAAACGTACGTCGACAGCGAACTACTCCGGTACCGGCGAGCAGACCGGCGCGACGTGCTTCCCCGCCAAGACCTTGCGCACGAACGGTAACGAGTCGCGCAGCGAAGCGTTGACCGTTTGCGAGTGGGTCAAGCCCGCGTAGATGTGGGCTTCGACGGTCGTGCCCGCCGCGCAGGCATCCTTGACGAGCGCTTCTTGGATAACCGGGCGGACGTCTTGGTCGGCCGCTCCGGTCCCGATGAAGACCGGCGTCTTCAGCGCCACCGTGGGGTACATGAACTCCGGAAAATGCTTTCCCAACGCGGGGAGGAGCGCGGCGCGCATCGCGCCGGAATCGGTCAAGCCCAAAATGGTGATGTCTTCTTCAAGGCGATCGACGCACGAGAAGCGCGCCGTTTCGAACACGGGCAACGCCGCGGGCGTCAGCAGGTCGGCCGCCGCGAGCGACGGATCGGTCTGCTGCGCCATCAGCACGAGATAGAAAATATACGCGAGACCCGTATCGACGGCGTTGGGATCGGCCGGTGCCCGCGGCACCTTCGGGCCGAAATACGGAACGCCGGTGGCGACGGTGCCGCGAATCGGCAACTCGGGCGCATAGGCCGGCGCGAACGCGGCGGCGCCGAAGGCCGCGCCGCCGCCCTGCGACTGGCCGACGATCACGACCTTGGCCGCTAGTTTCGGATCGTACGCGTAGGCCGCCCGCACCGAGTCCAGCACGTCGTACGCCTCGGCCCGCACGTTGAGGTACGGGTGCGGGCCCGGCGTGCCGAGACCCTGATAGTCGGTCGACACGATCGCGTAACCTTGTGCGAGCCACGTCGCGAGATAGGCGATGTCGCGGTACGAGCGGCCCGCCCACGACGGCGCGCAAATGTCCGCCACGCCGACGGTTCCGTGGGCCCACGCGACCAGCGGCCAGCCCCCGGACGGCGGCGTGCCGGCCGGTTCGAAGAGCGCGCCGGATACGACGATCGGCGCGCTGCCGCCCACGCCGTCGGTCGACGAATACAACATCCGGATTTGCCGCCCGGCGCCCGGTAAGCCGATCACGGGCGGGAGCGGCTCGGTGCGCAGTACGGTCCCGGGCTTGGCCGGAATCGTCCCCTCCCACGAGTAGAACGGCGAGACCCAGCCGTCACCCTGCAACGGATCGGGCGCCGGCACCGTTTGCGCGACGGCTGCGGCCGGCAGCACCAGGCCGGTAAGAAATAAGGCCGTCAGCACGAACGTCGCACGCATGTTGCCGAGCATTCCGGGCTGGTGGCGGGCGACCTTGCGGCACCGAAACGGTCCCGGCACGTCGGTCGCGCTCCTCTTGGTCGCGAGCCTCGGGCTACCGGGTACCGGATCAGCCGCTATGGAGCCTGCCGCCGTTAACGCGCAAGTCGTGGCACCGGGTTTTTCCAAAACCGTTGCCGCGCTCCGCAAAGCGACGAGCCTGCCGATCGTGCTGCCCGCCAAACTCGATCCCGACACCTACGTATCGTTCGACGAAGCGTCCGCGAGCGGGTACACGCTCTACGTCGATCTCGCGCCCGGTTGCGAAGGCGCGCACGCGTGCGGGTATTACACGCTATCCGCCAAACGCGCGACGCCTGGCGACGGAAGAGCGCACGCCAAACGCATCCCGCTCGGCCGCGGCGTCGACGGCGACCTCACCGCGTCCGAGGTGACCGCCTATCCGACCGATACGACGATCGCGTTCCGCCTGGGCACGACGGCGTACGTGCTCTCCGTCAATTCGCACGGCCCCGATCCACGCGCCCTCGCGCGCGCCATCGTGGCCAACTTGAGAACCGTACCGGGGCCCAGTACCCTGGCGAATGCACCCTAATGCGCTCCGCCGCGCGCGTCGCTTCCCTTCTGGTATTCGGCGTCATCGCGCTGATCGAACTCTTCGCTTTCTTCGATCGGGCGCACGCGGGGACGATCGACGCGCGGCTCGGCGCGGAGGACCAGACGAGCATCTCTCGCTTCATCGTCAGCGACGCGCCCGCCGGAAGTCCGCTGCACCGCGGCGACCATATCGCGGTCCTCGATCAGGGCGACCTCGCCGCGTTCAACCTCCATGCGCTGCGCGCGGGTTCGACGATCAGCGTGCTGCGAACGTCACCGCTGCCGCAAACGATGCTGGCAGTCCCCGTCGTCGCAGAGCCGGCGCCGCTCAGGGGTGTGATCTTGATTTTCGCGGCGATGTTTCTCGGCATCGCGACGCTGGTCGCCGCGCGCGGGCGAGCGCCCGGTTCGCTTTCCCTGGCCTGGTGCTCGGCGTTGCTCGTGCTGCTCTTCAACCCGGTGTCGCCGGCGTGGCCGCACGGGTTCGCGCTGGCCTTCGCGATCTGCGCCGGAGCGTTCGCGATCGCAGCCATGCTCTGCGCCGTCGACTTCACGACCCGGTTCACCGGCGACGCCGGCGCACCGTGGGCCCGCCGGTTACGCGGGTTCTCCCGCGTCACGGGGATCGCGTCGATCGCTTTCGCGTTGAGCGTGACTTTAGCCGCGTTCCACGGGGACGCGCCGCCGGAGGCGGCCCAAAACGTCGCGCTCGCCGGCTTGATCCTGCAGCCCATCCTGTTCTTGACCGGGCTTGCATTCGCGTACGCGAAGGCGCCGCCCGCCGACCGCCAACGGGTCGCGTGGGTCACGATTTCGCTCGGCACCGGGATCCTGGGGTTTATCATCGGCGTCGCACTGCGAGTGGCCGGTGCGCCGGAGCCGCTGCGCTATTACCCACTCGTGCTCGTCGCCGCGATGCCGCTGGGATGCGCGTACGCGATCCTGCGTTACCGGCTCTTGGATATCGGGTTCGTCGTCAACCGCGCGGCCGTCTTCGGCGTCACGTCGCTGCTGGTGTTGGCTGCGCTGGCGCTGGTCGATTACGGTCTGCAGGCGTGGCTGGGATCGTGGTTCGTGCGCACGGGAATGTACGTGCAACTCGCCCTCGCGCTCGCCATCGGGATCGCGACGCGCCCCTTACACGATAGAGTCGATCGCGTCGTCGACGACCTCTTCTTCCGGCGGCGTCACGAAGCCGAACGGGCCCTGCGCCAATTCGCGCGCGACGTCGCGCACATCGACGATCCCGCCGTGCTCGTGCAGCGAACGGTCGACGCGGTCGCGCGCGCCGCGGAGTTACGCTGCGCCGTCTATCTCACGGCAGGCGACGGCCTGCAGCGGGCGGCCGCGAGCGTGCGCGACGCCGCGCCGATCGAACTCGACCGCAACGACGGCGCGGTCGTCCGGCTCCTCGCGACGCGCCAGCCCATCGACCTGCACGACGTCGAGACCGCGCTACCGGGCGACTTCGCCTTTCCGATGTTCGCGCGCAACCGGCTCTCCGGTCTGCTCGTCTGCGACGGAAAAGCCGACGGTCCGGCCGCCTACGCTCCCGACGAACTGGAAGCGATCGGCGCGGTCGCAAGCGCTGCCGGCCTCGCGCTCGACCTCCTGCGCATCGAGAGCCTCGAACGCGAACTGGAAAGCCTCCGAACCGCGGTACGGCCCGCCGAATTTCGCGCGCGACAGATAACGTAGCGCGTCCGGAGAGCGCCGCCGGCCGGGACTTCCGCTGCCGGCCGGCGTTAACGGTTCGGCAGGCGGACCGCTTCGCGTTCCTTCCGCTGGCCGTCCACGCGCGCCAGTAAATCCTCGAACGACGCGGGTCGTGAGACCAGGTAACCCTGCCCGAAGCCGCATCCGTGTTCGAGCAGCCACGCCGCCTGCGCCTCGGTTTCGATGCCCTCGGCCACGGTGGCGTAGCCGAAACTTTCGCTAATGCGCAAGAGCATGTCGATCAGTAACGTGTCGCGCTTGTCGTCGGGCAGTCCCATGACGAACGACCGATCGACCTTGACCACGTCGACCGTAAGCTGCTTGAGATACGAGAGCGACGAGTGACCGGTTCCGAAATCGTCGATCGCGATGTGCAGGCCCCAGCGACGGAACAAGTCGATCGAATCCATCGAGCGCTCGACGTTTTCCATCGCGGCCGTCTCGGTAACTTCGACGCCGAGGTGAGCGGCGGCGCGCGGCGCCCGCCGCAGCGCTTCCTTGAGGTAGGCGATGAACGGGACGTCGGCGAGCATCTGCGCGCCCAGATTGAAGAATACGCGAAACTCCGGTTCGAACGAGACGCCGTCGCGCGTGATGTCGCGCACGACCCGGTCCAAGACCCAGCGGGATAGCGCGCCCATCAGCCCGTTGCGCTCGGCAAAATCGACGAAATCCACGGGTGACAGCCGGCCGCGTTCGGGGTGGTCCCAGCGCACGAGCGCTTCCGCTCCGACCAGCTTTCGGCTCGCCAATTCGAACGTCGGCTGATAGACCAGCGCCAATTGATCGCCGGCGATTGCCTCGGAGAGCTCGACGTAGTGCAGGTGCGACTCCTCAGCGATCGCTTCCATCGAACTCTCGAAGTGCATCGTCTGCGACCCGCCGCGGCGCTTGGCGACCCGCAAGGCGACCGATGCGCGCCGCACGAGTTCCTCGAGCGTTCGGCCGTCCGCCGGAAAGCGGGCCGCCCCGATCGACGCGTCGATGCCGAGCACCCGCATCTCGCCGCGATTCTCCAGTCGAATCGGTTCGACGAAGACGTTCGCGTACTGCTCGAAGATGCCGAGGGCGACATTGGGCGAGCCGATTCCTCGCAGCAAGATGCCGAATTCGTCGGCGCTCAACCGCGCGACCGCGTTGGCGCTCGCGACCGCGTTAAGGGCATTCCCGACTTGGCAGAGGACGTCGTCGCCCAATTGATGACCGTCGCGCTCGTTGACGCGCCTGAAACCGTCGAGGTTGACGAACGCGATTTCGAACGGGCGCCCGGTGGCGATCTCGGCGCGGATCGCTTTGTGAAATTGCGAACGGTTGTTGAGGCCGGTCAACGCGTCGTGCTCGATATCGAATTGAATCTGTTCGGATTGCACCTGCTGGTTGGCGTTTCCGACGAGGAAGGATGCGACGACGTCGACAAAGGCGAGATCGTCCTCCGCGTACGGCTGATCGGTCATGAGGTCGACCGAGCCGAAGGTTACGAAATACGTGCGCCCCCCGCTGCGGACCGGGGTTCCGATCAGGCTGTTCCAGCCCAGTTCTTTCGATACGAGGCCGCCAGGGATGATGCTCAGATCGTCCCACGCGCGGGTACCGCCGTCGCTTGGCATCAAGCTGAGGATCGACTGTCGCAAGGCGAAGGTGGCGCCGGGATACACCCTCGCGGTAAAGACGTCGGCCGCGGCTTTCGTCGCGGTAAACGAGGTCGCGTCGACGACAACCGTATCGCCCTCGACGTGACTGAGGCCGCCGAACATCGACTTCCCCGGTCTGATCGTCGCTGCGGCGATCCCGAGCATCCGGCGAAATCGCTCGGCTTTGGGCAAGCGCGAATCCAAGGCCATCTGCCAGAGCGCGCGGATCCGGTCCGCGCGCACGGCTGCTTGGCCCGTGACGAGCCGCAACGTCGTTTCGACCTCGGCTAGTTTGGACCGGGACGCGATCAAGGCTTGGACGGCGCTCGCGAAGACCAGCAGCGAGCCGAATAGCAGGAGCATCCGGCTCGCATCGAACGCGGCCCCGGAAAGCCGCCCGCCCGCGAAAAGTACCGTGACCTCGAGCGTTAGCGCCAACAGCGACACGGCGAGTGTCCGATCGATCGTCGTCGGCCTGCGGAGCCGAAACACGAGCGCCGTCACGCTTGCCAGCAACGCAACCTCTAGCGGACCAACTCCGCTCACGATCGTTGCTTTGAAGGACGCACCGGCGGCCGGCCCCGGGAGCCGGTCGCCGAACGCAAAGACCAGCGCGACGACGGCGGCGGCGAAGGAACCAGCGAGCGCCGAGTCCCAGCCCATCGACGCGCGCCCCATCGGTCCGGGACGTCCACGCCGCCGCAACGCGACGTAGGCCAAGCCGCCGAGCGCCGCCGCGATGTGCCAGATCGTGTAGAGCCATGGGCCGCTTTGCACGTACACGGGCAAGACCGCAGGTGCGCCGGGTAAGGGTGGAAGCGAAAGCATCGCAAAGAGCGCGAGGATCGCGTTGACGCCGAACGAGAGCGCGAGCACGAACGTCGAGCGCCGTCGCTGCGAATGACGCCACGTCTCCAACAAAACGGCCGCGGTTGCGGCGTTTGCCAAAACTGCCGTGAACAGCGAGAGCGGCCCGAACACGTCCAAACGGGGGAGTAACGCGTCCCTAAAAACGAGCCCCGTCACGCTGATTGCGAGGAGACAAACAACCGATAAGTAGACGATCCGCCGGTCGCTCGGAAGATCGATCACCGGCGACCGCAGCCGATGATCCGAAATGACCTCACGAGTAATAGTAAGCCGCTCGCCGTAGCGTTGTCAAAAGAGTCCCGCGCGCGCCGTCAAACGCGCTCGCTCACTACCCGAGCAGCGTTACGGCGCTCAGTCGCTCGCGCGATCCAATGCGGCGATCGTCGCGTCGTCGAGCCGTAGCCGAGCCGCGGCGACGAAATCTTCGAGTTGGCGGACGCTCGTGGCGCTCGCAATCGGCGCGCTGATCGAGGGCCGCGCGATCAGCCACGCGAGCGCCACCTGCGCCGGCGTCGCAGCGTGCGCGCGCGCCGCGTCGTCGAGGGCGGCGAGGATGCGCAAGCCGCGTTCGTCGAGATACTTCGCGACGCCGCCACCGCGCGGGCTCTGCCCGAGATCGGCCTTACCGCGATATTTTCCGCTCAGAAACCCCGACGCTAGCGCGTAATACGGGATGACGCCCAACCCTTCGGCGAGGCAGAGCGGTTCGAGCGCATCCTCGAAGATCTTGCGCTCGACCAAATTGTAGTGCGGCTGCAGCGTCTCGTAGCGCGGCAAGCCGAGCCGCTCGCTCGTCGCGAGGGCCTCTTGCAGGCGCGGCGCGGAATAGTTGGAAGCGCCGATCGCGCGCACTTTGCCTGCCTCGATCAGGGACGCGAAAGCCCCGAGCGTTTCTTCGAGCGGGGTGTTCGGGTCGTCTTGATGCGCTTGGTAAAGATCGATGAAATCGGTCTGCAGGCGGCGCAGCGACTCATCGACGGCCCGCAGTATCCAAGCGCGCGAGAGCCCGGCATTCCCGCCGCCCATATCCATGCCGACCTTCGTGGCGATGATGATGCGGTCGCGGACGCCGCGCGACTTCATCCACTTGCCGAGCACCGTTTCCGATTCGCCGCCGGCATGACCGGGAACCCAACGCGAGTAGACGTCGGCCGTATCGATCGCGTTGAAACCGGCATCGAGCAACGCGTCGAGCAATGCGAACGAGGCGGTTTCGTCGGCCGTCCACCCGAAGACGTTGCCGCCGAACACGAGCGGCGGGATGTCGATCCCGGTGCGGCCTAGGGTGCGAAGAGCGACTGCCGAATCGGCCATGGGAGCCTCCTGTGCGCGACGTTTCCGTGAGCGTTACAACTCGTTCGCTGGCTAGCGCGTTGCGACACCTGCCAACGCTTTCGCGCGCGCGAAGAGGCGCAGGCGCAGCGCGATCAGGGCGGCGGCCAGCAGCACGACGAGCACCGCGTTGAGGGCGAGCGTACTTTGCGCCGAACGCAGCCCGGTGCCGAACGCCACGAAGCGCCCGACGACGCGTAGCGCGAGGGCGACGATCCAGATGGCCGCCGTCACCCACGAGCCGCGTACGATCGCGCTCGTCCCGCCCGGCCCCAGGCGCACGCTCGTGAACCGATCCACGGCTAACCCGAGGCCCGCGCCGACGGCGATCGCAGCCAACGTCCCGGCGGCGACTTCCACCGAAACGGACGGTGCCGTGCCGACCGCATAGATCACGAGGCCGGTCGCGAGCGCGGCGAACACGATCGGCAGGGCGAAGAATCGCTGGAACGGGATGCGCCGGTCGCGCAGTTCGCGCAAGAGAAAGCGGCCAACGACGAGCGCGATGACCACGAGCCAGACCCAGATACCGGACGTCGACGGCACGACACCCTTCCTTGCGAAGGAAGGGCCCGGTTCCTCCCAGCGGCGCGGATCAGGCCGGTTGTGCGCTCGCGGACGCCGGCTGCGCGCGCTTGCGCGGAACGCGGCGCAAGAGTTCCGCGAACTCGAGCGGCTGCGAAATCAGGAAGCCTTGGCCGAGCACACAATGGTGCTCTTGCAGCCATGCGGCTTGCGCCTCGGTTTCGATGCCCTCGGCCACCGTCGTGAAGCCGAAGCGGTCGGTGATGCGTAAGAGCATGTCCGTCAGCGCCGCGTCGCGTTCGTCGTCGGGCAGCCCCGTGACGAACGACCGGTCGATCTTGACGACGTCGACCGTCAGTTGCTTGAGGTAGGCGAGCGACGAATGGCCGGTTCCGAAATCGTCGATCGCGATCGTGAGGCCCCAACGCTGGAACAGTTCGAGCGTGTGCATCGAACGCTCGACGTTTTCCATCGCGGCCGTTTCGGTAACCTCGACGCCGAGGTGCGCGGCGAGCCGCGGATCGGCGGCCAGCACCTCTTTGAGGTGCGAAACGAACGGAACGTCGTCGAGCATCTCCGCGCCGAGGTTGAAGTAAATCCGGAAATCCGCGGGCAGGGCCACGCCGGACCCCGCGACGTCGCGCGCGACGCGGCCTAGGACCCAACGCGAGAGCGCACCCATCAACCCGTTGCGCTCGGCGAAATCGACGAATTCGGAGGGCGGCAGACGGCCGCGTTCGGGATGATCCCAGCGAACCAGCGCTTCGGCCCCGTTGATTTCCCGGGTCGCCAGTTCGAACGTCGGCTGGTAGACGAGCGCGAGTTGCCCCGCGGCGATGGCCTCCGCTAATTCGACGTACCGCAGGTGCGTCTTTTCGACGATCGCGCTCATCGAACGGTCGAAGAGGATCGCGCGCGAGGCGCCGCGGGTCTTCGCCAGATCGAGCGCCACGTTCGCCCGCCGGACCAGGTCTTCAAGAGACTGTCCGTCGGCCGGAGCGCGCGCCGCCCCGAACGATGCGCCGACGCCGAGCACGCGACGTCCGTCGCCGCTGCCGACGTGAAAGGGCGCGGCGAACGCGCGCGCGTACCGGTCGAGCGCCGCCTGCGCTTCGGCCGGGCAATCGACGTCCCGGATCAAGATGCCGAATTCGTCCCCGCTCATCCGCGCGACGGTATTTCCCGTGGCGACGGCCTTGAGCGCGGCCGCCGCCGCGACGAGGACGTCGTCGCCGACGGCGTGACCTTCGCGCTCGTTGATCTGGCGAAACCCGTCGAGGTTGGCGAAGGCGATCGCAAACGGCCGGCGCGAAAAGATCTCCTCGCGCACGGCCTGCCGGAATTGCAGGCGGTTCTTGAGGCCGGTCAGCGCATCGTGTTCGATCTCGAATTGGATCTGCTCGAACTGCGTCGCCTGATGCGCGGCGCCCGCGAGCAGCGACGCGACGACTTCGACGAAGGCCACGTCGTCGGGCGAGAAGGGTTGTTCGACCATCGCTTCCGGCGACCCGAAGCAGACGAAATAGGTGCGGTTCCCGAGCGTGACGGGCGCACCGATGAAGCTCTCCAAGCCGACGTCTTCGAACAGCATGCCGCGGCCCTTCATCGAGCCCAGATCTTCCCAGCACACCGTGCGGCTATCGGCGATCCGCGACGTATTGAAAAGGGTCTGAGCGAGCGGCATGCGCGCTCCGGGCATCACCCTTCCCCGGCTCTTGCCGCCCGGCGATTCCGCTGACGACCAGCCCGTTACGTCGACCACGAAGTCGTCGCCGTCCGCGTGACCGAGCGTGCCGAACATCGGTTTTCCGGCGCGCAGCGTCGCCGATGCGATCTGCAGCATCGCGCGTAGCGGCGCCTCTTTGCTTCCCGCCGGAATCGACGTCATGCGCCACAGGCCGCGAATGCATTCCGCGCGCTGCTCCGCTTCGCGCGCCACGTGCGTGAGCGTTGCTTCGACCTCGGCGAGCTTCGAGCGCGAAGCGATCAGGGCTCGAACCGCGCCGGCGAACACGTACGCCGAGCCGATCATCAGGACGCCCAGAGCTCCTGCCCAGGGCGGTGTCGCGAGCAGCAACAGGAGCGCTACGAGGGCGCCGATACCGAACGCGAGCGCCGGCACGAACGTCGCGCGCGCTTTCGGGACATGCCGGAACGTCTCGAGTAGAACGACGGCGGAGACCGCATTGCCGATCACGAGAAATCGATATCGTTGGCCCGGCGACGACAGTCCACGGGCCCATCATATGGCCGAAAAGAACAATTGTCAAAAGCATTTTCGGATCGTCTACTCAACTTGCGAGGGGGCGTATCGTCGATTCCGCCGCGCGCTCGTTGTCAAGCGACGCCGATCACACTTGCCGGGGCGCGGAGGGTGCGCGCGGCGCGGTCGCCAGCTCGATCGCGCGCGCTTCCGTGAGCGCGGCGCCTTCAGCCAAGCGGCGCGCGAGTTCCGGCGGAGCATAGCGCGCGGCCAGCGCGTCGCACAACCGATCGTAGCCGGCCCGTTCGGTCGGTTGACGCAAGAGTTTGAGCGACCGCAGACGCGCGTCGCTGAAGCCCAGCAGCTGCGCGGCTCGCTCGGTGTCGCCCGATAAGCCGGCGATCACCGCGAAGTGTTCTACGGCGGCCGCCACCGAGAAAGGCTGCTGCAGGCCGTCGACTTCCGCGAGCGTACGGCGCGCGTACGTTTCCGCCGCGTCGAAGCGATCGAGCGCGAGCGCGTAAGCGGTGAGGTTGAGCAAAACGTTGGCCGCGTGATCGGCGTCGCCGAGGCGTTCGAAGAGTTCGCGCGATTGCGCGGCGAGTTCAATCGCCCGCTCGACGTTACCGAGGGCGAATTCGAGTTCGCCGAGATTGGCCAGGGCCTGGGCGTGATACCGGCCGGCGACGCCGCCGCGCGCCAAACTGAGGTCGAGCGCTTCCTGTTGGCGCAGGCGCGCGCCCCCGAAATCGCCGCGCAAGCGTCGCACGGCGCCCAGCGCGTCGAGCAGCACGACGAGGCGGCGACGTTCGCCGATCCGGCGCGCGATCTCAACGCCCTCGTTCAAGGCGGCCTCGCTCGCGTCCAACGCGTCGGCGAAGATCAAGGCGTCGCCGTAGAGCCGCAACGCCCGCACGAGTTCGCGCTCGTCGCCGACCGCGCGGAAGGCCGCGACCACGGCGGCCGCGCGTTCGACGCGCTCGACGCTCAGCGGCAGGGTGGCCGCGAGCCCGAGCGCCAACGCGGCCGCCAGGGACGGCTCGCGTTCGGCATCGACCGCGGCTAGCGCGGCTTCGAGCCACATGCGGCCTTCACGGCGTTGCCGCGGCGGCCAGTATTCGCCCAGCGCCGCGGCGAGGCCGGCCCCGAGCGCGGGCGCGTGCGCGCGCTTGAGGCTCCAGTCTAGCGCCGCCCGGACGTTATCGAGTTCCGCGTCGACGTGCTCGAACCACGCGAGCTCGGGCATCGTCTCGAGCGCGGCTTTCGCGCGTTCGGCGAACGCCGCCATCCAGGCGGCGTGACGGCCGGCGACGTGTTCCGCTTCACCGCTCGCCTCCAACCGGCGGCGCGCGTACTCGTGGGTCGATTCCAAGAATCGATAACGTTCCTCATCGCCCGAGGGTTCGACGACGACGAGCGACTTATCGACGAGCGTCCAGAGCAACGTCTCCGTGTCGTCGCAGGCCGCGACCTCGACGGCCGCTTCGAGCGTCCACCCGCCGGCAAAAACCGCTAACCGGCGGAAGAGCTGCTGCTCGCGCTCCGCGAGTAAGTCGTAACTCCAGTCGATCAGCGCCCACATCGTCTGCTGGCGGGGAAGGGCCGTGCGGCTGCCCAGGCTGAGTACCCGGAAGCGTTCGTCGAGCAGCTTCGCCAAACGGCGCGGTTCGAGCACGTTGACGCGCGCGGCCGCCAGTTCGATCGCGAGCGCGATGCCGTCGAGCCGACGGCAAATCTCCGCGACGGCCGGCGCACTCTCGTCGCTGAGCCGGAACATCGCATCGGCCGCGACCGCGCGTTCCGCGAACAGCGAAATGGCGCTATAGCGCAAGGCTTCGTCCGCCCCGAGCGACACGCTCTTGGGCGGAACCGCGAGCGGCGGCAGACGATAGACGCGCTCGCCACCGACGCGCAGCGGTTCGCGGCTGGTCGCGAGCAGCCGGACCTCCGGACAAGCCCGCAGCAGCGTCTCGGCGACGCGGGCCGCTTCTTCCACCACGTGCTCGCAGTTGTCGAGGATCACGAGCATCCGGCGCGCTTTCACGGCCTGGACCAGCGAGTCGAGGACGGGCCGGTCGGCTTGTTCCGCGACGCCGAGGGCGCCCGCGACGGAGCCCGCGACCAGCGCCGGATCGGTCAGCGGCGCCAACTCCACGAACCAGACGCCCTCGAGCGCGGGGTCCGGCAGCAACTGGATCGCGGTCCGGGTCTTGCCGATCCCGCCGGCGCCGACGATCGTAACCAGCCGATGTTCGCGCACGAGCGCGCCGAGTTCGCCGAGCTCGGATTCGCGACCGACGAACTGCGTGAGGTAATGCGGCAGGTGGCTGGTCTGAACGGTTTCGACGCCCGTGCGCCGCGGGCGCTGCGGCCGAACGGCCGCCGATTCGAGTGCCGTGCGCTCGGGCGCGCCGAGCTGCAGCGCCTCGGCCAGCATCGCGACGGTGTCGCGGTACGGCGCCCGGCGGACGCCGCGCTCGAGCGCCCCGACCGTCACGACGCTCATCCGCGCGCGTTCGGCCAGAGCCTCTTGGGAGAGGTCCGCTTTCAACCGTAATTGCCGGAGTAGCGTTCCGAACGCGGGCCGGCCCGAGTCGTCCAATCGAGCCACCTCGAGCGAAGGCAGGGGACGTTCCTCTACGCTTCGGGGCGCCGCGGCGCCTGGGCTAACCCGTCAGGGAGCGCCGGCGGCGAAGACGGCCTCGGCGTCGAGCCTGAGGCCGGGAAGTTCTGAGCCGATTTCGACGGCCTTCGCATCGCGGATCACCATCGGTTAACTCGCCTCGAGCGACGTGCCGAGCGGGGCGAAACAAGTCGGGGAGGCGCGCCTATTATAGGCCATGACCGACGTTCGTGATCGGGAAGAGCTTCCGCTCTACCGTCTCTATGTGATGCGGGCGGCGTATTTGCTGCTTGGGCTGGCGCAAGGGGCGAAAACGTGGCCGGCGATCCTTCACCACGCGCGGCCTTGGGATTTCTGGCACGGCGTCGCCATGAGCTTTTTCGGTGCGTTGACGCTGCTCAGTTTGCTCGGCGTGCGATATCCGGTCCGAATGATGCCGGTGTTGATGTTCGAATTCGCTTGGAAGGCGATCTGGGTACTCGCGGCCTGGCTTCCGCCGTGGCTCGGACATACGCTCGACCCCGATATCGGAGACTCGTTCGTCCAAATTGCCCCGGCTCTCGTGGTCGTGCCGCTCGTGCTGCCGTGGGGCTACGTTTGGAAACACTACGTGCGCGCGCCGGCCGATCGCTGGAGATAACCGAGCGCGTCGAACCGATCCACGACTAAGCGGCGGCGCTACCGGTTAGCGAGCGGAGCCACACGGCAAAGCTCATCCGAGTGCAAGCGCAGTTGCAACACCAGCCGCAGGTTGCAGGCGCGAAGATCATCGAATGACTACCAGGCGCCGCTCTTCGAGCGATGCCTGCTGTTCGTTTACCGAAAGGTCGGTGCTCGCATGCGAATCATGCTCGTCCCCGGCGCCATGGTCGCCGGCTTGGGAATCGTGCTTACCGCGGCCTCATCCGGAGCGATCAGCGCGAACCCACCACTGCTCCCGCTCCAGGCGCAGCGCGCGAATCACGGTCTCCTCACGCTTCCGTCCACGGGCCGTCGTCCCCGGTACGCGGCCCCGGCCGGGTGCACGACCACGTACACGGGTACCGGCGGATCGTTCGTCGGGATTCCCGGGGAGTCGAACTATGCGGGCGCGGCCGCAAGCGCGGTCGTTGCCGGTGAAAGTAACGAATCTTGCGCGTATAACTCGACGATCGCCGGGGGAACGAACAATATCATCACCGCCGCGCCCGGCGGCGTCCCAATCCTCAATTCCTCCTCGTTCGTTGGAGGCGGAGGTCAGAACGCCATCACGTCCACCGACGCATTCGTCGGCAACGGTTACAACAACGAAGCGACGGGCGATTATTCGTTCCTGGGCGCGGGCACGTACAACGGCGTCAGTGCGAACGGAGCGTTCCTCGGCGCGGGCGGCTTTGAATACTTCAACGGCTACGCGATCCATCACTCTACCACCGGCCCCGGTAACGTCGCGGGCGGCGTGGACTCGTTCGTGGGTGCCGGCGACCTCAACCAAATCGCGGCGACCGGAACGGGCTCGTTCATCGGCGCCGGCGGATACGCGGCCGCAGCGGCCGGTGGGTCGACCGCGAGCAACCAGATCTCGGGCAGCGATTCGTTCATCGGCGCCGGCGACGCCAACGTCGTCGCCGGACAATACGCCGTAATCGCCGGGGGTTACGATAACACCGCGTCGATGTCTTACTCCGCGGTCGCCGGCGGAAAAACCAATAATGCAACCGGTGTAGCCGCCGTCGTCGGCGGCGGGACGAACAATTCCGCGCGAGGTCTAAACTCCGTCATACCGGGAGGACTCAACAATGCCGCCGACGGGGTGGCTAGTTTTGCGGCGGGGACGCTCGCCAAAGCGCGTAACGACGGCGTTTTCGTCTGGAGCGACAACTCGAGTACGGTGGAATTGCAGTCGAGCACGAACGATCAGTTCCTCGCGCGTGCGTCGGGCGGCTTTTATCTGTATTCGAATTCGGGGGCCACGGTCGGCGTCAAGCTGTCGCCCAACTCGGGAACGTGGGGTAGCCTCAGCGATCGCACGATGAAGACGAACGTGATCCCGCTCGACGACGCCGCCGTGCTCGACAAAGTCGCGGCGTTACCCGTCAGCGAGTGGAGTTACGCAGCCGAACGCGGCGTGCGCCACGTTGGCCCGATGGCTCAAGATTTCTACGCCGCCTTCGGCGTCGGCGAAGACGATCGCCACATCACGAGCATCGACGAGGACGGTGTGGCCCTCGCCGCGATCAAGGCCCTGCACGCGGAGAACCACGACCTTAGGAACGATAACTTCGCCCTGCACGCGGATAACGCGACGCTGCACGCGGAGACCGCTCGATTGCACGCGGAGACCGCTGTGTTGCATGCACAGAACCTTGGCCTGCGTAGGGAGATTGAAGGCGATAACCGCCGCTTGCGCTCGACACTCGCGCTCTTGGAAGCCAGGATCGACCGGCTTGCGTCACGCTCGGCCCGCTGAAGTGCCGAGGGGCTACGCTCCCGCGTCGAAAATTGCGAACAGGTCGAGCACGAGGTCTTCGCTCGCTCCCGGAAGCAGCGTCTTGTCGATCCGCAACGTTCCGGAAGTCACCGCCGGCCCGGGCCCGGACTCGTCGTGCGGAATCGCGACGCGCGCGACCGGATCGAGGACGATGGCTACCTTCACGCCCGCGGCGACCCAATCGCCGGCTCGTTTTGCGATCGCGGGCGCCGAGTCACTCGGAGAGCGGAGTTCGAACACGATTTCGGGGGCGATTCTCAGAAACTTGCTACGCTGTTCCGCCGGGATGCTACGGCGGCGCTCGCCACTGAGCCAACCGCCATCGGGCGCGCCGTTGAGCCCGATGGAAATTCCAGTCGAGGAGTCGAGTACGGAACCGTGCCCGTGCGCGATGTTCCAATTCGCGAGCTGACGGGTCAATTCTGAGTTCCGCTCGCCGGTCGCGAAACCGGTTGGCGTGCTTAAGCTCAGCTCTCCGTCGAGCGTGCGCTCGAAACGCAGCGGCGCGTTGTGTTCGTTGAGAAACTCGAGCTCCTCATCGGAGGGAAATCTCCAGGGACGGAACTGAAGGGCCATGTCGCTACTCCTACGCTTCAGTTTTCGGTGCGTTCGGGCCGGGTTCCGCCGGCGTCATCCACTCTTCTCGCGCGCGGCGCCGGCATCGCCCGCTCCGCTTGCGACGCCGTCGTTATTCGCTCCGTTTGCAGCGCCGTCGTTATTCGCTCCGTTTGCAGCGCCGGCGTCATTCGCTCCGATTGCGGCGCCGGCGTCTGGGGGCGAATCGGGCAAGGCTTCCATCTTGCCGGTCGCGATGTACGTTACGACGTCCCAGGCGTTGTGGATGCCGATGAAGATCAAGAGCGTCACGGCCGCCGCGGGGGCGTAAAGCGCTTGCGCCGGGACGGCCTGCAACGCGAGCGCGCCGGCGAAGATCGTCGCGTACGCGACGAACGGTAGCAACGCATGCCAAGTCCAATCCTCGAGATCGGGCTTGTACGTCTCCAACTTCGACGTCCGCCGCGCCACGCGCACGACATGAACGATTCCGGCTGCGCCGGCGAGCGCGAGCACGATCGCGATCGGTTCGAGCGATCGAAACGGCGCCGACATGAGCGCGGCCGTAAAGAGCGCGCACGAGAAATGGACGACCGTCGGCGTGCTGAACGTCGATACGCCGGCCTCCGACGAGTCACGGCCGCTGACGAGCGACATCACGACGAACATCAAACCGGTCAACGCCGCGGCCGACGAACCGATCATGACGTAAAAGCCATTCCATGGAGTCAGCAGTTCGCCGGCTTCGTGCATGCTACGGCCCGGTTTTCGATGGGGCGCCGGCGATTCCCAGAGCCTCCGCTGCCTCTCGCGCGGCGCGAAGTCCCGTTTCGAACGCGCCGCTGACCGTGCCGCCCTGCCCGCCGGTCGCCGTGGCTTCGCCGGCAAAGAACAGCGTGCCGTCGACCGGGGCGGCGAGACCGGCACGCGCGGCGGCGCCGCCGGTCGTGACGTAGCTGTAGGCGCCGCAGGCAAACGAATCGACGGACCAATCGTGGGTGACGCCGTCTTCGTATTCGCGGCGCGCGCGATCGAGCGCTCCGAGCATCGTCCCGAATGCGTCGCGCGCGCGTTCGATGCGCTCCGGTGCCGGCACTCCGTCCAGCGCCGTCGCGCGCGGCCCGCCGGCCCACGCCACGATCGTTCGGTCGCGTATCGGAAGCTGCGTCCAGAATGCGCTGAACGCGCCGCCTTCGCAGCGGAAGAACGATGCATCGCGATAACGGCCGCCGGCGATTTCTTCCCAAAACGGCGCGCGAAAGGCTAGCGCCACGCGCACCGCGTGGCCCATCTCGAGGCCGCGCACCGCCGCCTGCGTCGGGGGCGGTAACGCCGGCGTGAACGATAGCGGCGTAGCGCCACCGCGTTGAGCCAGGACGCCGACCGGAACCGTGACGACGGCACAGCGGGCGCGAATTTTGAACGTACCGCCACTTGCCTCCCGCGTGCCCGGCGACACGCCGCCCGCCTCCCGCGTGCGCGGAGACACGCTGCCCGCCTCCCGCACGTCGATCGAAGCGCTCCCCCCATTTCGCACGTGGAGGGTCACGCTGCCCGGCTCCCAGGCAATGTGCTCGACGGCCGAGCTCAAATGGAACGCGACGCCTGCGCGGGCGCAGCGAGCCTGCAAGTACGCAAAGAGCGGCGCGTAACTTCCCACGGGTCGCGAGACCGTCGAATCGACGCCCGAGCGGAGTTCGTCCGCAATCGAAAGCGCGCTCGCGAGCGCCGGATCGGCGGCCTCAAAACCTTCCACGAACGCCCGCGCGCGCCGCGCCTGGTCGCGCGACTGCGGATCGTTCTCGAAGCGCGTCAAGAAGGCATCAACGCTCTCGTCCGCGGCGAGCGAACGAACACGCTCGAAGATGTCGTTCGAGGTAAAGTCGTCGGCCGTGGGCCGGAGTTCGCCGTCGAGACCGCACGTCCACGATCCATCGCCGGTCTCGACGCTGGTGAGTCCGGCGTCGCGCATGTATGCGGAGGTTTCCGGCGCATCGCCATGGATGAATTCCGCGCCCAGCTCTGCCGGCACGTCGACCGAGCCGACGGTCTGCCACCGCACGCGGCCGCCAACTCGGTCGCGACCCTCGAGCACGAGCACGCGGACGCCTCGTTCAGCAAGCGACAGCGCGGCAGCGAGCCCCGCGGCGCCCGCGCCCACAACGACGACATCGGTATTCATTCGCCGCTATATCAATACGCGGCAGGCGCGGGGACCTGCCAGCGCTCTCTTGCAGGGCCGGACCCAGCGCCGCTCAAGTCGCTGCGAGTTGCAGCAGGAAATCGGTTCCGATGGTGAGTTCGTTGACTGAGGTCGACGCGATCGTCTCATTCCGAGCGAATTGCCGCGTCGAGCGATAACGGGCGGCATCGCCTTCACCACGCGGGTCGTCGTATGTGAGGACGCAACGCGCGGTCAGATCGACCAGCCAGTATTCGGCGATCCCGAGTTTCGCAAACAGAACCGCTCGCTTCTTATCCTTCGGACGCGAGGTCGAGGAGACTTCGATCACGAGCGCGATGTCTTTGGCCGTGGGCCGCTTGGAGAACTTGCCATCGACGAGCCAGGGACCACGCGACACGAAAACGTCGGGGCGCGGACCGTCCGCCCAGCCAGGTGCCCGAAAAGAGACTTCGCTCCAAGGCGTGTAAACGTCGAGGTCGAGGTGCTGCGCGAGGTACATGTAGATCCCCGAACGCGTGAGCGCGTGCGAATCGCCTTCGGGAGCCAAGGTATAGATCACCCCATCGATCAGCTCGAATGCGCCGTCGGGGTGCATTTCCGTGTACGACACGTAGTCGTCGAAGTCGTAGCGGACCGGGTTCCGGGTAACGCTCATGTGATTTCAGTCTACCATAACCCTTACGCTACGTCCGTCACCCGGCGAGTGCCCCGGCGCCTTCCTATCGCGACGGCGACGAATCCGGCCAGTGCCGACGGCGGTAGATATCCCACCTGCCGCACGTCGCAACTACTGGGTCGTGGCCAGTGGCTGCGTCTTTGGTGCGTCGACGTCATCTTTGGGTGCGTCGGCGTCGTCACGGCTGCGTCGGCGTCGTCTTGGCTCGTCCGCGTCCGTTTGGCTCGTCCGCGTCCGTTTGGCTCGTCAGCGTCGTCCTGGCTCGTCCGCGTCCGTTTGGCTCGTCAGCGTCGTCTCGGATGCGATGAAGGCATCAGCGGTTCGCGTCGAAGAGAAGCGGCATGCTGAAGGCCTGTACGTCCGGAGCCCGGAGGGCTTCGCTTGGGATCATCGTAGCGTTCACGCTGGCCGCTGCGACACTCTTGCCCACCAGCGCGCGGGCTCAGACTTCGCAAGCGACGATCGATAGCCTCACTCGCGACGCGGCCGCGCGCCTTGGCTTCACGCGGAAACTCCAGGGCCGTTGGGCCTGCACGCGGGCGACGACCGGCAAGCCGCTCAAGGCCACGATCTTACTGTTCACGTTGACGCCGACGGTCTATCACTTCGAAATCACGCCGACGCCGGCAACGCCGAAGTGGAGCAACGTCATCGAGTCGTGGAAGTGGGTGTGGAGTTTCGGCACCTACGGGCGCTGGTTCTCGACGGCGGACTCGCGCACGGCGGGCGCCGGTATACAATACGTTAGCGACGGTTGGGACGGCTCGACTCTGCTTTGGAAACAATACGTCTCCCCGTCGATGGTCTCGAGAACCTTCGAACTGCAGCCCGACGGGTCGCTCGCGTTCAGCGTACGCGACCGCTCCGCGACGGCCCATCCGGACGACAGCTATCACCTAATGTGCCGCCGCTCGCCGGCGCACTAATGGTCATGCACGATCGTCACCGTACGTGACGGCCGGGTGCGCTTCATCCGGTCCGGGTAGGCCGGGCGCGCTTCATCCGGTCCGGGTAGGCCGGGTGCGCTTCATCCGGTCCGGGTAGGCCGGGTGCGCTTCCCCGGTCCGGGTAGGCCGGGTGCGCTTCATCCGGTCCGGGTAGGCCGAGCGCCGGGCCCGTGAGTCAAAAACCGCGCCGAGCCTGCCGATAACGGTAGAAAGCGAGGTGTATCATGATCGCGATTTCGTTCGCCCCCGCCCGGCTCGGCTTCTGATCGGGTGCAACCGCTCGATCTTGCGGTTCGGCCACCACGCGGCCCGCGCGTGCGCGTCGCCGGCATCGCCTTCACCGCCCGCCTGATCGATAAATTGCGCGCGTCGCTGCCGGGCGGCAATCCCGGCGGCTTCTTTCCCTTTATCGGCTTCAGCGAGCTGTGGGCCTATTACACCCGGGTCGACCTGATCGAGTTCCAGCAGCTGGTCTTAGATGCAGCCTCTGAGACCGAGATCGAGCGCTGGCTCGCCGAGCGGACCCGAGGCGTCGACAAGCCGGCGATCAACGCCAGGATGGAACAATTCAAAACCGATCGCACGCCCGAGCCGATGCGCGAGTTATTCGAGACGTCGTACCCGGCGGATTTGCGGACGCGGTTTCCGGTCTTGTTCGATCTCCTCGAAGCCGACGACGCGCGACTCTACCAGCTCGCCAGGTAAAGGTTACTTCGGACGTCAAAGCTGGTCGCCGATGTTCGACCTCTCGCTCGCGATCGGCCACCATCTTCTGATCTTCGCGCTCTTCGGCGTGCTCGCGGCGGAGCTCGTCCTGGTTCGACCGAGCTTAGACCAATCGACCATCGCACGAACGGCCAGCATCGACCTGTGGTACGGAATCCTCGCCGGTTTGATCGTCGTCGTCGGATTCACGCGGGCGATCTTCGCCGCGAAAGGCTGGGCGTACTACGAGCACAATACGTTCTTCTGGGCGAAGCTCGCGACGTTCGTCGTCATTGCAGTTCTCTCCGTGCCGCCCACCCTCAAGTACATCCGCTGGCAACGCTCCGGCACCGCTCCCACGGATGGAGAGGTCGCGACCGTTCGGCGCTTTCTCTGGGCAGAAATCGTACTTTTCGCGCTCCTGCCGATCTTCGCGGCCGCGATGGCACGAGGTTTCGGCGAAATAGCCTATTGACGCTGCCCGAGCGGACTTCACCTGGTCTTAGCTCTTGCTTAAGCTAGAATCTCGCATTCAGTATCGCAACCTCTGGCGGCGCTTTTTGCGATACCCGTGTGTTGCGGGCGACATGTCGTAGACGAACCCTCCAAGAAATTCGGTTCTGGCGTCGCTCTGGAGGGTGGAGTATTCCTCGGCGGTGAGAAGCCGTGGCCGTTCGGTGAGTTGCAGTGATTCTCTCCTACGCAGCGATTGCGTGGCGGACGTCATCCTTCGCGGCCCCCCAGCGATCTCCAATCGCGACGAACCCCGCGCCCCGCAAGTCGCCCGCGCGCACGTTCCGCACAATCGCCCGCAATCCGGACAAGGCGGTCGCGCGCACGTTCCGCACAATCGCCCGCAATCCGGACAAGGCGGTCGCGCGCACGTTCCGCACAATCGCCCGCAATCCGGACAAGGCGCTCGCGCGCGAAGACGATCGGACGCTCA
>Ga0116227_10007261_pt1 | contig 21779 bp, 20 predicted proteins | sample S1TSphgellanicum_FD_89693 | JGI IMG/M metagenome (GOLD analysis project Ga0116227, IMG submission 89693) | Host-associated microbial communities from peat moss isolated from Minnesota, USA - S1T2_Fb - Sphagnum magellanicum MG | ecosystem: Host-associated > Plants > Peat moss > Unclassified...
AGGTTTTTATATCCGCCTCTGGTGCGGTGGGAGAGGGATGTGATCCGATCGTCATTCCTACCCTTCGGACGGCTGCAATGTTTTGTGGAGATGGTTTGTACACAAAAACCGTGGTGGTCCAACCCCCGTCACAGATTGACACCGGTTGCCTGCTGCTTCACTGGCCTCTCCTTCCCCCACCCCCCAAAACCCCCATCAGACAGACAGATAGACGGACGTAGTGAATTAATATATATGATTTGGGTGGGCTTTACCAAAACCATAAAACCCATGCAAGGAACAGAAACCCTGTTGTCACATGGAGGCAAGGTACTAGGTTATAAGTCTGCATGTAAGTTTTTTATTGGCCCAAGCTGATGAATGGGCATGTGCAGCCATCCAATGGATGGGTTGTTTTGAAATATACCCATCTATTTGTTGAGTTTCTTCTCAAAATATGATTGTTGGGTAACTAATTTAACCATGTCTCTATATCATTTTATTCTTTTTGGGTGGTTACTTGCCTTTTCATATCAAGAGGTTTCATATCACTGTGAAATGTAAAAAGCAATTCATATGCCTAATTTTTTTCAACAATTTTTTTTTTGATAAACTTATAAATAATTTGGCTCAATTCCTTTAAATCTTATTAAAATGAGATTTGAAAAATTATGCAAGAATTGATTAAAACACATCAATTTTAAAATAAATGAAATTATTTTTTGAGATATAATTTTTAAAAATTAATTCAATGTTATTTTAAACCTTCAATATAACTTTGATGAAGATTTAATAACAAAAATTATGATGAAAGTAATTTTTAATTGATTTTTTTTGGTTTTGTTGTTACTTTTTATGTCATAAAAATTTATTATTTTCTTAAGATAGTAGATATGCATGTATGATTTTAGGTTTTACCAAGCATGCAAGGGGCAAACACAATTAGTTTATAAAGTTGGGTGGGGTACAATAAGGTTTATAGGTGAAAATTTAGGGAGGGCAAAGGGGTTAATTTTATTTTTATTTATTTTTCCTCTTTCACGGGTTTGTTTTTTTATTATGGGGTTTCAATAGGTATAAGAAGTGGATAATTCAATTAGATTGAAAGAATTACAAGTTGTAATTGGAGCTTTAAAAAACGGGGACAAGGGTTTAGGATTATTTTTTCCTTTTCAAAAGGGGTTTGTTTGGGTGAGGACGAGAGGATAAGGTAATTCCACCCCTTTCCAAAGAAGGTTTTTTTTAAGGGATTGGGATAGATGACTTTTTTTTGGTATGGGAACTAATCCAAAGGTTGTTTCTTGGGTGGCATGGGAAGGAAAAGTTTGGTTGTTTTTAAAGGCAAGAAGGTGGGATTTTAAAAAATTTCCAAGGAATTATTCTTTTGGTGGTGTGGAATGGGGTGTTTGGAGAAAGTAGATGTCTTTTTTTTTTTTGTGATATGGTGATTTAATGAATATTTTTTCTCAAAAAAATATTTTATAAAATTTTATATCTTTTTTTGGGGAATGGAAAAATTTCAACACAAAAAATTCATTTTAAAATTTTAACTAAAATAAAAAAAATTATTTTGTCTAAAATTGAACATTTAATACATTTGACCAACAAAGGCAAAAAAAATGTATTTTTTTGTGTGTTTAAATTTTTGTATGTACATGATAAAAAATTTGACATTTAACAAATAATAATAATATATTAAGTGAAATAAAAATAATGGTTAAATAGTGGAGAAAATTTTAAGGTTTATGTATTAATATGTTTCAAATCTAGGTTGAACTATTTAAAGTTTGGGGTAAGAATGAAGTGCATAATTCAAATTCATAAGATGTCAAGGGTATTGATGTCTTGTTCATTATTAGACCACAACATAGTCGCCAAACCATGGTTCATCAATATCCATGGTTAATGGTAGATATTTACCATAATTAGATTTATTAAAAATTAGTAATTAAAATTTATAAGATGTCAAGGGTATTGATGTCTTGTTCATTGTTAGACCATAATCTAGCCACCAAACCATGGATATGATCCTTTATTGTTAAGTTGAAATCAACCATATTAAAGTCTATATAAAATAGACAAAGGTTTAAAGTTAGGTTTAAATTTAAGTTTAAGGTTTAAGTTAGGTCTTTTGTCCCATATAAATATAACATTATATGTTTGTTTTCTTTCTTTTTTCATAACAAGAACAATGTGTTTAGTTTAAGCTTTCATTGTTTATTGACTATTTTGTTGCTTCCTTTATAAATCTATGTTTTTGCAAGTGTATGTTTTGTCGTCTGCTTTTGCAACTTTTAGTTTTGCCAAATGTTATTTTATTTGTTTGTTGTCAAATTCATTTTGCTAAGTTCTTTTTTCTTTTTTTTCCACAATGGCTATTATTCTAATGAAAGAAGCTACATTAGTTGTTAAAGTGGATGATTAGATTTCAAAATTAAAGATGTTCCATTTGAAACAAAGTGTTGAATAGGTATGGCACCTTTGATTGAATTACAAATAAAAGCATGGAAGATCCATGTTATGCATATTTGCATTGTGATTTGTTGGATAGTGCAGTTTTGACCATAATCACCTTGAAGGTGAAATCGCCTTATATAGAAATGCATGAACAACATTTGCAAAAAGGCATGTTTGTGAAGGTCGAAAATTTGGCATTGAATCAAAGTCTAAAAAAGGTTTTGAGAAGGGTGGCATGCATGTTGTCATCACAATTGAGTCAACAACCATTGTGTTGTTAATTCGTGCATTCTAACTTGAGTTAATTTTAATGTTTTTTCACATGGATTCCATTAGGGAATTCAAAAGTTCTATTTAGAGTTGGAGGTCTACTACCATTGTTATCATTGTCATTGGTGTAAGGGGAGTAGGGGATAGCAAAGGTGAAAAACAATTGTTGATTGTAGATGAAGAAGGTGAATTTCACCAAAACGTTTTTACTCTTGGTAATAATTTCAAAATAGAATATGAACTTCTTGAGGCGTACAATGGAAGCCATTATGGAATGCATTTAATAAAAAATGTGACAACAACAACAAAAGGAGATCAATATTTGAAGGCACAACATTACATAATTTTTAAAAAAGTTGTGGATGAAGTTACTGAAACTTGTCTTCTTCCATTACACAACAAATTATCAAGTGCTCAATTTACATTCAAAGAGGTAAATTCCTATCCTTTCCTTTGCATCATTGAATTTTTTATCAAATTTACACAAAAAATGTCAAATAGAACTTAATGGTCATATCATGAACAATTATAAAAACTATTTTTGTTTTTTTTTACATTAGATTTGGGTTTTCTCTTCTAAAAAGAAAAGAATTGGGTTGGGCACTTGAATCTTCTTACTACCTAGGTAGAAAAAAAACAAAACAAAAAAATGTTCAAACTTAGATTACGAAAGACGACCAAGTTATTTTTTTTTTCTCACTTGGAGACTTGGTGGTCATTAAATCATTCCACATTAAACTAACAGGGACAATCTGGTGGTTAATAGATCGTGTGTTTTTTTTTTCCCTCTTAGAGACCTGCTAACCACTAGATTGTTCGATGTTAGATTGTGAGGGACAACTTAATGCCCACCAAATCTCCCAAAAAAAAAAAAACAGGAATTAATGGCTGCCAGATCATCCTTCGTAATCCAACATAAATGATTTGGTGGCCACTAGGTTTCCAAGTGAAAAATGGAAAATGATCTGGTGGCCACCAAATCGGTTTTTGTAATCCAAGTCAACCAATTTAATGGCCACCAGATCATTTTTGTCTTTTTGTTTTCAATTGGAGACCTAGTGGCCACCAAATGGTTTTTTTTTTGCTTAGAAAGGTGGTGGCCATTAGATCATTTGATGTTGGATTGTGAACGACCTAGTGGCCAATAGGTCTCTAAGCAAAAAAATAATGACTTGGTGGCCACCAAGTCATCCCTTGCAATCTAGGTTCAAACACTATTTTTTTTTTCCTACTTAAGTAGTCAAGAGATTTGGGTGCCCAACCCAATTCTCCTCTTGCTAAGAAGATTTTTCTCTTTTATAAAAAAAGACCCAAATTCAATGTAAAAAATAAAATAAAAGCAACCATGTGATTTTTTTTTCCTTAAGGAGGGGAGAACTAGGTAACCACATAATGTTTTCTACTAAAAATGACCTATAGAAAATAAAACTACATTAAGATGGTTTTTCTTTATTAGAGTTTTCTAAAGAACAAAAATCCATGTTCTATTGCATAGTATACATAGAGTAGAATGTTGTTACTAAGAGTGAAAAAATTGTCTTTATATAGTTTAGTGGAATTCCTTTTTTGGTAAAGAATATGGGATAAAAGTTTTGGAGTGTATTTGTTCAAAGAAAAACATATTATAATTTTAATATGGTAAGTAGACGAGGATGTGAAAAACCTTTGTAAATAAAGTTTATAACTTTCTTTGCATTGGTCAATAGTCTTTGACCATTGAAAAGATTTTTTAGCCCCTTTCTTGATGCATTTAATGTCACAAAAATCATTGGGTTGTTTTAAAAATGAGCAAGATATGGCTTATGGAGGTGAAGGAGGTGAGAATGTAAGGTTTAAACATTAAAAAAACCAATTTCTATTTTACAATATATATGTATTAGTTTGATGTTTTTTCATTTCAAAAACCATTTGTAGAGCTTTAAATTTCACATGCATAGCTTTTTAAATCAATCAAAATGAATAACAAACAAAAGATATATATGGTTTAAAAGAAGGGGGTATAATGTTTTTGGGTGTGCTTGAATGACCTTTTCTTCTTGATATTTTTTTATTCTTATTGAATTTTTTATCTTCTTCTTTGTTTTTTCTTTAGGTATTAATGCTTTAAATTATTATATTTCCATAACATTTTTTTCATGCACTTCTTATGCATTTCATTATTTTTGTTTACATATTATGTGTATGTGTGTGCATGGTTTTATTTTCTAAAAACTTAATTTGCCTTTTTTCACATTTCCTTATGTTTATGTTCATCTTCATTTACATTTTCGTTTGAACATATTGTCTTTTTTTCCCAAGTGACTAGAGTGTTGTCCATAATGAACCCTGTTACACCTCCATTTCAAAAAGTATGTGGGAATTGTCGTGTAGTAGATGTCACCATTTCTATAACATGTGGTGTTTATTATACCACTTGTCATTCAAAATCAATGGTTCAAAAATTAAGTTTTCTTCATGGTTCCACTGCAACCAATGATGAACATGTGTTATTGACTATTGAAAGCAAATGGCTTGAAACAATTGTGCATATGACAAAATCTAAATTCTTGGATTTGCCTTTTTTTAAATAAGTTCAACTCCTCATTTCAATTCACATTTATGATAAATTTCGTTTATCGACCACATTTACCCTTATTGACTTTCAAGAAGACATCCAACAATGTATCCCACAAGTAGAAACTAGTTTGAAAGGTGAAACTTTTGTTTTTCCTTCGACAATTATTCATAATGATAATGTCCAACAGATTGTGAAATACAAGCTTGATTTTGTTGAATCAAAATCAATTTCTAAACAAAAACCCTCTTACACATTAAGGTTGTTGACAATTTTTCTGTGACCTTTTTATAATTACCTTTAGTATATGAATAATCTCTATATGTAGAAACTCCTTATATCAAAATTTTGGTTTAAATAACCCATATTAAATAATCATTTTCATAGTTTTTTTCAGAAAAAAAGGAAAGTTCTCATACATTAATTTTCATCAAGTGTCGAAAATAATTTTAAATGCAACATTTTGTATGTGAAGCAATTTTTTAATGAAAGTAGTTTTTGAGTGAAAGCAATTTTTAAATGGAAGCAATTTTTCAATGAAAGTAGTTTTTTCAATGGAAAGAGTTTTTTCAATGAAAGAAGTTTTTCAATGGAAGGAATTTTTTCAATGAAAGTAATTTTTCAATGTAAACAATTTTTTTAATGAAAGTAGTTATTTAATGCAAGTAGTTTTTTCAATGAAAGCAGTTTTTCAATGCAAGTAGTTTTTTCAATGAAAGTAGTTTTCCAATGCAAGCAATTTTTTTCATGAAAATGGTTTTTTAATGAAAGTATATTTTCAATGCAAATGATTTTTTAGTATAAATAGCTTTTCAATGCAAATAATTTTTCAATGTAAGCAGCTTTTCAATGAAAATAATTTTTCAATACATACAAATTTCTTCTAATTTAATTTTTTTTTCAATCTAGCAAGTTTTCCATCTAAATAATTTTCCAATATAAAGATTTTTTCAATTCAAGGAACTTTCCAAAAAATAAATAAATAAATATATATATATATAGTCTTAAATAAATTATCAATTTTTTTTTTTAAATGTGTTTATGTGGGAACCATGCTTCTGTTTATATAGATTTTCATTAAATTGAAGTTAATAATAATGGAAACACCTTCATTAAATCTTGTTGATTCACCATTTCAACATGTATTGCATTCATATGGCCTTCATTTAATTTCAATATACAAATATGAAATAGACAATTATCTTTTTGATTCTATATTTTATTTATTGGATAATCATTTATCATCTCTTGAATTGAGGCAAAATAACATGGCACATTTAAATCAATGTTTATTATTGAATACAAAAAAACTCAACAATGTCATATTCAAGAATTAAATCCAAGTTTTTATTTTGATTTGCATCAAGGCATGGTTACAAATGAACGTCAATATGTGACCAAAATGACATTAAATGTTAATATGGAAAGTTTGTGGGGAAATTTCAATACAATATATTGGATAATTGAATATTTACAAAGGCCAATTTACTTTTGGAATAAAATATCAAAATGCATTATGTTGTAATGTGGCATGGATTTTCAATTTATCCCCTTACAAATAGTATATGTGTTTTCAACAGTTTGAACTAATTCAATATGTTAATGGTCTATCTAGGTCTTCGCTTATTTTTCAAGTTTATGATTCCAAAGTTAATATAGATTTAGATGATTTTCCATCTTTTTCAGAATCAATGATGCAACAACCTCCTATTCAATTATCACAATTGACTACATGTTTTTATTGGAATGAAAAATATGATTTTGCATTATCGGATATTTTGAAAAAAAATTGGGATTCACCATTAGAGTATGTTGTTTCATTGTTTGACATTTCTTGTAATACAAATATAATTATAAAAAAATTAGAAATTATATTCAATATTTACAAAAGATTTGAAAAACAACACAAATGTTTGTGTCAATGAGATTTTGTTTAATCCTTTCATTTCAATTCCCTTTATCAAAATTTGAAAAAATCCCAAAATTCAAATTGAATACTTTCATCTAATTGTTGAACTTAATGTAACATTATATATATAACAAAATCTAACTTATTACACAAAAACAGTTAAATTCATCAATATGTTTTCAAATATAAAACAAACAAGATCACAAATTATGAAACACATGAAATTTATATATACAAAAAAATCATAAGAAAATTTCATAAATGACAAAGTTCAATCATCATATGTTCAATGCACTTTTTAAAAAAATTAAAACTAATTTTCACACAACAACTTCTTGTTAAATATGATGTTCAATCAAATAAAATAGAACATAATATTAACATAAAGGAAAATACACATAATTCAATATACATTGACATTTATAATAAACAAATCCAAGGTGTTCCCGTAATTCCATGTTTTAGTTTTGAAAGGTTATGTTTTTTGAAACAATTTAAATGTTTTTCAAATCAATTTTAAATTAACAATCTAAATACTTCCAAATTCAAATAGAAGCTAGTTAGACATCATACACATTTACAAGTTTTTTACATAATATTAATGAAAATAAAGCGCCCTTATATCAAATACCAAATATATATTTTTAAAACAAAATTATTCCATCAATCCAAAAATTAACACAATTAGAAAAATGTCTTATTTCACCATGTCTTGCTTTTGCTCAAATTTATAAACTCCAAGGGTATGGGTAATATAAGATGCATGGTAATGTTATAATGTTTTTACAAATGTGTATCAAATTTAATCAATACTACCATGTTTACCACATGATGATGCAACAATAGATGTGTTTTTTAAAAGATGTCTTGAATACAAATCACCTTGTATGTCAAGAAATGTTGTCCAAATATGGTGATGATCACTTTATGAAATTTAATTCAAACACCATTATACAAAGATTTGAATGTTAGCATTCATCATCAATGGGCAAGTTTGTTTACTTTGCATATGAATTCAAATTTTCAAATTTTCACTTATAATAATGGATCATTTGAGAACTCTGATTCTAAAAATGAAGAAATACATTATACACCAACAAATTCAATGATACATAATTCTTTAGATCCTCCAAAAATAATAGATTATGAAAATATTATATACTCTATTGCCCCAAGTCAAGACTTTCACCCTTTAGGTTTATTTAAAGATAAACATTCAAAAGAATTAAACTTTCCAACGTCGTTGTATGGGCAACCTTGATAATTTTCTAAAGGTTTTTCATATAAAAAAATAGCTCAATGGGAATTTTTTCATAAATCTGCAATTTTTTCAACAAATATTTTTAACCTTTTTTTTTAAGTTGCTAAAATTTCCATCCAAAAGGTCATAAGTTCTAGTTGGATGCAAATACAAAAATGAAAACTATGTGGTAGAACTTAAAAATCTTATCAAGTACGAAATAAATCAAATTTACATTGAAACTCGTAATTCAAGGATTAATACAATCATACAATTGAAACATATCTTTTAACTTAACAAAAACCAATGTTTTACTTATGGCATCAATAGGTAAAATTACTTTCAATATTGATGGTTTAACAATACATTCAACATTGAACATACATGTTCACAAATCCTTATTTAGTTTACCAAACTTATCATCAGATTCATTAAATAGGCTTAGATGTTGATATGAATAATTACAACTTGTTGTGATAGATGAAATATCACTTGTTGGTGTTAGAATGTTTATTATCATAGATAATAGACTAAGATCCATAAAACACATTCAAATTTATTTTTTGGTGGTGTTGATGTTATCATGATAGGTGATTTCCATCAAGCACCCCTTATGAAAGATAGTTAGATCTTTCAAAATATCAAAGATAATGTTAGTGCATTAGCACCAAATTTTTGGTAAGCATATAGCTAATGTTATGAACTAAATAAAGTTATGAAACAATTTAATATGGTTTTTATACAAACTTTGAACAAATTTTATATTCCAAAAATACAAAGGATATTGAATTTATAAATTCAATTTGTAATCGACAATCACGCAACAATTTTATTATTATGTATTTATTTTATAAAAATAAACTTGTGCAAAAACACAATGAAAATGTGTTCACCAACACATTAGGTCCCACATTTTATTTTCAAAGCAATGAATATCAACATCAATCATGCCCACCATTTTACAAACTTTCAAATAATTTGAATAAAACTATAGGTTTGCATTCTACAATTAATACATAAATGTATATGTTTGTTGAATTATGTGCTGGTAACTATGCAACATCTAATGGTCTTGTGAATGGAGTTGATGACATTTTTCAAACATCAACAACATATTGTGAAAAAATCATTATACGAATAATGTTTTAAAGTTTTAAAATTAAAAAATTAATAAGAAAAAATATAGTCATTATTACGACAACATTGATTCAAAATGGACACTAATTGAACCTATCATCAAAGATATAAGAGTTAATAAATCCCAATCATTTATTATAACAAAGATTCAATTTTTAATTCAACTTATAGTAGCAAAAACCATTCATCATTCTCAAGGATTATCACTAGATGAATTGGTTTTTGATCCCATTAACATTAAAAAACATGGGTTAACATATACAACATTATTTAACATTCAAATAAAACAAAAACTATTTTTGTTAGCCCTTCTCCAACATGAATTTTTTTATGTGGATCTAAGAGTACATGTAAAAATGAATAGATTGAAAACAATTGCAACTTGGATACCATTAATTCCTTAATTTAAAACTTACATAATTCTTATGTAATTATCCAAGCCTTGAATACAACTTCCTTATACCAACATTACGAAAACATCAATCATGATCATAACCTTCAAATGTTTCATATCTTATGTTTTATAGAAACAAAAATACATGATGCATCAATAGATGTGCACAAATTTATAAATTCATCAAAATATTGATATATTTCAATCCATGATGGTCATGCATTAATGATGATGTATGACATACACATGCATTTAGATTCTTTCAATACAATAACTAATGATGGTTCAAAATATATAGAAACTTTTAATATTAATAGACGAAAAAATATATATATTATATGTGTGTATAGAGTTCATTCATGTTCAATTTCTACATTCCTGAACAATCTTGAAACTATAATTCAAAAATCTCTTGAACATTGTCCAATCATCATTATGGGGGATTTTAATATTGACATTCTAAAAGACAAAACCAAAAAATAAACAAGAACTATTATATTTCATGGATAAATTCCAATTAAAATCACGATTTAGTGAAAGCACCACAAAAGCTAGATTTCAATTAGACCATATATGGACAAATGTCCATGGAAATGAATGCAAATATGGTGTAACAAAAGCATGTTAGTTAGATTTTCACAAACTAATTTATATTGCATTCAAATTACCAAACACACTTCTAATGTATAACAAAAAAACCATTACTATTTCCATTTATTTAAAGTGTAGCAATTGTTTAAATATGCATGTAAATGATACATTTTTCACCTAATTAATTATTCCCAAAATGTTGGCACCTTGTGGCTTTAATTTGCATTTTTACATTTTTTTCATGGACCATGTGCAAAAAAAATTCGTAAATATCAATACCAAGACAATTTTTTTTTTGAATGATTTTTCTATCCACATGTACACCCATCAAACAACATATCAACACACCTTTCATGGAAAACCTAAACCCAAAATGTGACAAAAAAAAGAAAAAAAGAAGCTAAGAACTTCAAAATGAAAATGAAACAAAAATAAATAAAATCTTTCCATGTAAATTATATCCATTCAATATTGATGTTTATTTCAAACATTGTAATATCTCATGCACATTGCTAAAAATTGTCTACATTATCCAAATTTGAAAAACTTAGATTTTCTTAAACAATATAATTAATCACAACTTTACATTGAATTGTATGGTTAAAAAGAAGACAATGGAACTACAATTTCAATTTCTAAACATGTACAATGAATTCTAAGATGGTTAGAAAACTTTATTTTTTAGTACAAATGTGAAAAAAATAATTTACGATCTTTCATAAAACGAACAAACTTTTATCCAATATAACTTGAGTTCATAGTAGAACATTAAATGTAATACCTTATTTTCAAGATAGAACCTTTTGTGCCAAAGCCACTTGTTCTAATTGTTTTGAATTTTGACAATTGAAAACCCCCAAAGCTCAATTTAGTTGCCATGGGGCCTATTCCTTATAAGAATCATTTTTCTTAAAACACTACTTGGAATCAAACAATACTTAAATGATCATCTTCATTAAGAATCGATTGATAATGCATGAACTCATGATAATGTTTCTAGGTTCTTGTATTTGTTCCCATGTTCTTAGTTGCCCAGTAATTCGTGAACAATATCAAGTGTGAAAATTTAGATGTAAAACCAAATATTTATTTGTGCTAAAGGTTTTTCAACTTTTCAAAACCTATGGATTGAGGGGTTTTGTTTACAAAAAATTGTGATATATCCAAACTAGTGATCATCCACAAGAAGATTTAGCCAAATAACCATGTAAACCAAATATGAAAATTAAAAAATTCAAGAATCTTTTTATATTTTGGCTATTTGTTAAAAAAAGTAGTTGTAAAAATTTGGTGAATGTTCATTTACAAATTTGAAAATCTAACTTTTTGCTAGATTCGGAACTAAAACTGAAACTGTGAAAAAACATTTTTGAATATAAGGTCAAGATATTTTGTAAGAAAGTTGAATTGTTTAGAAATGTTAAAAAAAGTAAGTTAAACTCTATATTTAAATATTAATCTTAATTAATTGTTGAACGTTGTATCGATATAAATCATTGTTTTAATTTGTCATAAAACTTTATATGTATTCAATTTCTAATATTGAAGAACATGTAATATTTACATAGAACTGGATTCAATTTTTAAATTGGGCCTAAAGATTCTTGGATTTGAAAACATGTGCTAAAACGTGAACTAAAAGATTTAGAAATTGGAAGAGTTGGGCTCAAATGCCCACCCCTAGAATCTCTGAATAAACTTTTTAACTTTAAAACTAAAATAGACAATTCCATTAGAAAGGAAGAATCACACAACACTGGTTAATACCTCTTCCTCAGAACATGGGTACCTATTGAGTCAACAAGCAACAACAAATGCATTTAGAAAAGTAATTGCATGATAGAGCCAGAATATGAGTGTTTTTCTTTTGCAATAATTTTGTACTGTGGCGATGAAAAAAAAAAATGTGGTGATTTTAACCCCAATGTTTTTCCTTATCAATATGATAAGTTTGGAGCATTTTTGGTAAACTTGCAATCATCCACAAGAGGAATGAACCAAATTTGACTAGAGATCAGTCAAGAAAGTAGTTAACTTTGGGAATCCTGCTTTGTTTTGTTTTGATGACCTCTTGAAATGTATTATTTAAATATGGCAACTTCAAACTATTTTCCTCAAAAAAATGGCGACTTTGCCACTTTTTTCCAAAAATAATCCTTTGTCCCCCTTTTCTAACAAGATTTTTTTTAGGTCGTCACACAAGACAATTTTACCACAAAAGAAAACAGTGTTGGTAAGTTGTAACTCCATTTGCTTTACTTGTCAACAAAAAACAAGCTGGAACTTTCCACCCATCATCCATGATGAAAGATAATTCACATTCATAGTTGTAGCCAATGTTTTTTTTTTCTGTGTCGAGTTTTCGTAACCTTGTGACAAAAAAAAGGACTGGCAAATCCAACAAAGGGCTTTTTGAGAATTTTTTTAAAACATCGCCATATCTTGAGAAAAAAAGTTTAGAATTTGTTAGATTTATACAGTGTGTTCCTGTAGGTTACCAAAACTAGGTAGGATTCCAAAAAAGATCTATTAGTTCACCAGGACAATCGCCATTTACTGTTAATTAATGCTAATGATCCTAGCTAGTGCACCACAACTTGAGGAATTTGGAAAAAAAAAAAACCCCTGGTTACAACAGTGTTTTTTTTAAAAAGTTGTTGTTAGTAGCCAAAGTGGCTATCATCCATAGGAAGATGTAGAAAACGCGGCAATAGGAAAATTTAGCCAAATCTGGATATTAATTAGAAATAAAATACAAATCTTTATCATCCTTTAATAGTTTTTGCTACACAATGAAAATAAAATTAAAAAATCTAGCGATTTTTCCTTTTTTTTTCTGGCGATTGAAAACCTTCAAAATCAATTGTTTTTCAAAGTTATAATGTTTAATTTTGCCAGTTTTTCTGAAAAAACGTTGCTCTGTAGCAACAAGGAGGAATCAGTACAAAGATGGCATTTGAAAAACTTTGTCAATGTTTTCGAAAAAAAAACTTGTTAGGAAGCACTAATTCTCATTGGTAGGGTAAACATGGTGGTCTACCAACATTCATCTTACTGACTATGTTATTCTGCTTGTCAATGTCATATCATCAATAGTGTCTGCATGTTTCTTATTCTAGTTGTAATCATTTATACGTAATAAGAACAAGTTTAGCATCTCACCAGACATCATGCACCACACACATGTAGTCATTAGCTTCTAAGGTGTCGATGTTTTCAACATTATCGTCTTCTCCTCCTTCTACTTAGACATGGATTACAACATTAGATATCATTGATGATTTCCATCTTGGTTTACCATGTCCCCACTCATACCATCATATTCCTTATGTTCTTTTAGTCAAGGTTCAACATACTTTACACATCCTTTTAACTCGGTTAGTTGTCAATCCATCCAACATAGCAACTTGGCATGCATTTTTGCTCTTCCACATGGTTAGACCAGTCTATATCACTTCTTCCAAGTTTTCTTGCACCTAAGTTTAGTTTTTGTATTCTAGGTGCTCTAATGGGTTCTTTGCCATTTGTGGAGTGCTTCGTATCAAAGGCATTCTAAAAGGACCTCAGCATAATCATGAGCCTTTTTATGTTTGCAAACCCTTAGGTAGCTTCTATAATGCTTTCACTTTGTTATGCCCAACAGCTAGGCTATTTACAATGTATTATATTTCCATCACCATGTATCTTGCAATGTTATACTGAGTTTGATGTTCATACCATAGTTATGTTGGAAAAGCTAATAGGGTCAAGATCCTTTGGCACCATAATGAGCCATTTGGTTTGTCGTTAGGTCATTCTTTCTACTTCTTTAAGGGGGTTAGGCCTTCCCTTAATGGTCCGATATGCTACCTCCGCCTTTTTAGAATATTGGGCTTTGATCAATCCTACACTGATCTTTTGTTTCCAATAAGATGATCACCTTATTCTTCTTGATGCGATGGCACATGTAGAGACCGGTACTTATCCCTTCCAAATAGCATTATGGGATACCTGTGCGATGTTACCTAAGGTCGTCCGATCACATGTCTTGCCTTTTGAGAATATAGTGGTACAATCCTATTTTCAAATGAAGTCTTCTTTGAAGGAACAACTGCATGAGCAAGAATTTACTTCGCTTCTAGCAAATGCTCCTTCGAACATTGTGTGAACACATTTCTGCTCATATGTAGGTCCAACAATAGGGGCTTGGTTATTAGTTCATCCTAACACCCCTTCATTTCATTTGTCCTCCACCCATTTTATTACAATACTTTGTATTTGCCTTAGTATACCACATCATACGGTCCCACATGTTTCATAATGTAAGTGTGGTCATACCATCAATGATTTGGGTATCCATTCGCTACATTGCATATGTGGGAATGAATGCACTGCAGCCCATGATACGCTTTGAAATACTATTACAAGCATCACATCAAAAAGTAGAGCTCGAATACAGAGAGAGGTTTCCCACCTTTTCTCTTGCCATACACAGAGATAAATGGATATTGTCATCATTAGAAACAATTTTCGAACATTGGTAGATGTTGTCATTGCTAATTTGACTCGTATAGATTTGGTGCAACATGCTACAATGACAACACATGCATCAAGAGTTGTTGCTCAAGACAAGGTACGATCTTACACAGAGCGAACGCCGAAAGATTGGTTTCATACCCCTTGCCATAGAGACCCATGGTTGTCTCCATCCTCACTTTGATTCCTTTTTTACTTCTTATGTACATGCCAATATAGCTTGCCATCAACAGACCTCCTTGGTACCTTCGACGTTTATATCTTATTAGAAGTAATGAGTGTTGATAGCCCTCCAACATGTGCAAGTCATTGCGATTTTTCAGCAGGTTGCCATGCTTAATCATAGTTCTTCATCTCTTCCACACATACCACTTAGTGCACCTCCATCACTAGCTGATTTGTGGTAGAGGATGCCCTTTTAACATTACATTTACCACTTCATTACTACTGTTGTGATTGTCTTGGTTTTCCTTTCATGTGTTTACATTTGCTTAGATGTGCCTTGTACTTTTTGTGGATGGATTTCTGTCCTTGTTTATATATATATACAAGGTTATCTCAAATGAAGCAACTTGTAAATTGCTGGCTGGAAACTTTGCTCCCGCAGAATTCTTTTAGGGTTGCAAAACTTTGTTAATTCTTCACACCAAATTGAACGATTTTTTCTTTCCTCCTTGCCCCATGGTTCTAAATTCTTGCATGTGTCTGTGTGTACACACTGTAGCTATTGCACACAAAGAATTGTGGTTTGCTGTCGGATGATATTGTATGGATCTTCTAGAGCTTCAAGTTTTGTGAATGCTATTGTCTTCTTAACATGGAGAAACATTGGGTTCCATTATAACAAGAATGACATATCTACAAGTATGTTGCTACAGCAAATATGTCAGGCATTTCACTGGGACCAGGAGCAATGGGTTAAATCCCCCACAGTGATCCAAGCTGTGGCCACAAGTGCCTTCCTGCAATTCTCACAGCTGTTGAGGTGCAGGACAACCTAAGTCTTAGGAGAAGCTGGTAAGGGCTACATCCTTGAATATCAGTAATCGACAGGTCCTTGGCCAAAAAGCTCTCAACACCCAGGTTGATTAGCCATGTCTCTGTACAGTCCATGCTGCATTCCTTCTGAGAATAAGATTGGTTTCTTTTGGCAACCCCCTTCTTTGCCCTTTGTATTAGACCTAATGGTGGGTTGTCCTTCACATTTCAAATCCTTTTGTGCACAATTGTGGTACTGTGGGATTTGCAAATTCCTGAAGTCTCCAATCCTACTATTTCATTTGGAGTTTGTGCGGAAATCTGGATTATGGATCAAATCCACAAAGGTTGAGTACTACATAATTGCGTATGCTGCAGTCTGTGAGCTTGCATGTGTGGAGAGAGCTACACACATGGTGGTATACACATGGTAGTCTATGAGCTTTATACAGTTTACAAGAAGTATTGCATCTTGTGCACTGAATTGTAGGGCATAGTTCTTCTCTCTTGAGTGACATCCCTCTTAGAACATACAACAAGCCTGATTCAGGGTGGGTGCAATGGCACATGTGCCTGTGAGCTGGGCAACATTGGAGTGCATTAGCAAGATGTCCTCTGCACCTCAAGCAGGAAAGGAAAGATGTGTAAGAAACCATTTCTTCTTTTACTGGCAAATTGAGTGGAACATTGTCTCTAGTTTGATTTGCTGATTCAAGGCTATTGCTGGTGTTGCAGTGAAATTACTGATTAGATATTGTCATTCCAGATGGAGTGCCTTGACAGTCTTAGACTGCCTGGGAAAGGGTGTCTCAGTCACTTTGACTCAGGCCACTGGCTTTCATATACATCATTCCAGTTTCAGCTACCTCTCATTGCCTTGAATCATCTCCACACATTCTGGTTTTCTTACTGTTGGTCTCATTTGAGTACCTGATGAACCATAGACTATCTGCTTGACATGGCACAAGCTCCAATGATGCACAGGATTCAGATTACCTTGCTCCGAGGGACCAGAGAAACACCATAATTACAAGCCTTGCTTATAAGCTTTGTAGGTCATTGAATGCAACTCTTTCTTTTATGTCCTTTGGTACCAGACACATTCAGGTTTGAGCTGTGAGTTGCATGTGTCTACATGTCTGTGTTTCCTTTGTGTATAGTGGCTTGGTGAACTAGCTGTGAGGTAGTGTCATCCATGTTTCATACACTGATTTTTCAGTGGGCTCCATAGTGCTGCTTTGTTTATGGAATAGAGTGGAATTTTATGGGTATTGAACCTTACTGAGGAGCATTGCACAAATCACAGACTGGTGCACTTATTTTCGAATTGAGGCAACTGTAATGTTTCTACACACTGAATTTGCACATCGGAGTGATACAATATGGCCTCACATCAATGTCTCTAGAAAATTGGACATGAAAATTAGTTGCCTTCATGACTATTCTGACACTTTGTGCTTGTACATTCCAATTACCCTTAACTCAATGTCCACGATCAGAGTCATTGGCAAATTCCAAATTTGATGAGAATAAAATTGCAAATCATTTGTAATCTGTATATAGACACATTGCATGAATTATTCATTGCCAAGCCATATCGATCATTGGTCCTATAGAGGTCACTCTGCTTTTGTCATTCAAAATGGTTGTCGGTATTCACGGAGATTCATTAGTGTTCACTCAAAAGATTCTGCATAAAAACCACTTGCTGGATTTAGGTCTTTTGGGTTTCTGTTGATTTGGTTGATATGGCAAATTCGGTCAGGAATGAATGGATGGCACAACAATTGCAATTACTGGATTTAAGTCTTGTGAGCTTCTGTCAATTGGATTGATATCGTATCAATCTGATACGAAATTGATGTTTCACATTGTGACTTAGAGCAGATAGCAGGAGAATCTCAACAAATGGTAGTAAATACAGGCAAGTATTTTCTGTGAGATATACTTAGCAGACCTATCATCTCATTATAGAAGATATGCTATTGGTAATAGAGGCTGGTGTGTGTGCTTTCCTCCCCATAAAGATGGGTGTACAATTCACAAATATCTCTTCACTATTACCCAATGCTTTGAGAGCTATGCAAGTCTTCGAAACCTTCATAGGATTTCTTGACTTCTACTCAGAGACAATCAACTTGACTGATAAAAGCTTGGAAAGGGAAGGAAGTAATCTGTAGGTCAAGCAGACATTGGAGAAGAATACAGCAACGAAAAGATTCCTGCTTTCAGGAGACAGTACATTTTTTGGATCAACATCTGCATGAGTTTTCTTATGTGACTCACCTTACATAGGCACATCATTTATGGATTGTTAAATTTCCAGGTTATGTCCATTCTGGTACAAACTCCAGATGTTCCTCAATCTGTATCATCTTTGCCTTTTTCATAACCCAGTATAACAAGTTTGTGCAGTCCATGCAGAACTGTCAGAATAATACCCCTTCATAAATCAATAGATTATTTGTCAAATGCATAAAACTCCTACAACACCCAATTGTATATTGTCTGACTCTTGTACAAATCTGTGGAGTTGAAGATTAATGAGCTTCGATTAGATCTGCAACATGTGCACTGTTGAGAAGGCAGAACTTTTTCAAGCAGCTTCAGCTTTTGGCTATCATCCCCACTCTTATTGATGCAATATTCCAAAATTCAACCAAAAAAATCAAATGCAAAAAATGGGAAGGATAAGAGGGTTTTTTTTTTGAGGTTGAATGGTCCATTCAACTTGAACCAATGTTTGATATATGATGAGGGATTGAACCCTTTGAGTCATAACCTTAATCTTGCATCAATTTGTTGACTTTTTCACCTTGCAAATGGGTGCTTCAACTTTGACACATCCTTATCTAGCTACAAGGGGGTCACTAAGGAAACTAGTGTAATTTTATGTTTTTTGGCCAAATTGGTGAGTTCACCTGGTACGGGCCCTTTTGGATTAAGCCTATCATATTCTTCTCTGACCTATCTAATTTGGACTTTTGTAGAGCTGGATGTGCACGATGTGTGTTGTTCATTATAGCTTTTAGCCTTTCTTGCAGAGAATGGGTAAAGTTGAACCGTACCAACAAGTAAAAAGGCCTTTCCTTTTGCAGGACACCCTTACAACTTGGTACTCCTCCAGACAAAAGCTTCTGACTTCTGAGAAGGCCGTGCTTTGAATTGAAAGGTGACTATAGTGACAACTTACTGAAGATCCTTTCCCAAGTTGCAAATTGGATCCTAACATTTTGACTCTGGTCCAAAACAATTAATTACAGTTTCCTCAAGCTGGAGGCAGTAAAACAGTGCTCCTCACGGTACTATTCACTTCAACTCTACTGGATCTGAATTGATAGACAATGGGTCCATTTAGAGTCAATTCAGGGCCTGCTCAATTAGACTCTTGACAAAGAACACGACTTCGAAGTTTAAATGGGTTCAATCGAGAGTCTTTGAGGATGATGGATCTAGACCAGATGAATGCAGATTGAATATGCATGTACATAGTGCATACATTCCATATACTATTGCTTACTATAATCATAACAATAATGTCTTATGGTACTACCAGGGTGGGGTTTCTGCCCCAAGACAAAAAGAACCAATCAGGTGAAGGACAGTATCAGCAAGGGTTGCAATTATATAGGGAAGAGGGCAGGTTGACCCAACATATTATGTGCACATAACAATATTGCATAAAACTTTAAGCTGAAAAAGAATTGGTGTCTAATAAGACAAAAATAGGTCTTGAAAAGGGGTGTATGTTCATTGTTAATTCTTTTAGTGATGAGAATTCTGTGGAAATAGAAGGCTCTATGAAGAGGATATATGCAAGCATGTGCAGCATTCTTACACAAGCCAGTGCATTTTAGGGTTTTGTTCCTCCTGCTGGATAAATATTTTGTTCCACATTTACATCATCATCACTGCAGAAATAATTTGATTTATAATGAGTTCAAAGAAAAACTGGCTACATTGATGGGAGGGGGAAGTTTAGGTGGAGGGTTAAGTCCAACATTGAATAAGCTTGTTAGCATTATTAACACATGCACACTTGGCAAACATAAGAAACTTAATTTGAAAAATAAAATCTAAAAAAATTGTCTTTACTAGAGAAGATTTTAATATTTTTGTGAAAATGTATAGGACCTAGGTACATTGATTTTTTTAATTTTCCAATATATATTTCACAAAAAAATTCATATATGCAAAAAAAAAAAGAAGGGGAAAGGACAAATGATAGGTACTCACCATGCCATTTTCAGGTCCAATAATGCAAAGTTAAGGTCTCCCTGAAAGAATTGGTTGCGCTTCGTACAAGGTTTACAGGAGACTTAAAAACACTTGCATTGTTGCAAACTCAGAATTACAACCACCATGAAAATTCTTCCACTATAGGAATGTTGAAGAGCCATTGATTGGCATTGGTGGCAATGAATTGCAAGTGGAAATGCTCCAAATTTCTGCTCTGAGATATGATTCCCCAATTCATCGTCAGTGCCCTTTTTCTTCTGACAATTATTTAATTGCCTCCATTCTTCCCAATTCTTCTCACTTGTTCATGATAACCAAAGAATGGATGCAATAGAGGCAAAATTCTTCCCTGTCAGATGGAGGCAATTGTTGAATAGGTGAATCAGTCTCTCTCTGTAGGAAGTGGCTGGCTTTTGAAGGTTATGAGTTATGACTAGTGTTGGCAGGCTCCCCTTGTTGAAGTATTCAACCCTGGGTTTAAGTTCTTGGGACCTGGTCCTGAATTGGCATCCTTTTGATGGAATCAGCACAAGAATCAAAGCCTGGAATTATTTTTACCAGGTAATCTGTAAGGCTCATACCAGCCCAAAATTAGTCTTAGAACCAATGATAGGAGGAAAGGTTAGTTGGTATGAAAGTTTTAAAAGGAACCCAATATCAGGACATGGCTGGGTATGAAATTTTTTAAAGATTATTCAATATCAGAACCGAGCTGGTATGTTCAAAGCTCGATACCAGACCAACACTGGTTGTGACAAACCATGGATAATGGGGCTTGCATCACAGCCACCCCCCGTCAATCATGTTTCTGCTCTCCAAAAGAACAAGTAGGACTTCCCGAGAGTAAGTGGGACTTGCAGAGGACAAGTGATGTAAAAACCTGCCCAACTTTATTCCTCAAAAACAGAAACAAGAAGACAAGGAAAGCAGAATGGAGAAAAGGAAAAAGGCGACACCATGCATGCATAGCTCTATAGCTAGGTACTATACCAAGCCTTAGTTATCTCCATAGTGGCCTCTCAGAGATTTCTCAGTGTATTTGGAGCACGCCGTACATACATGATTCGGGAGGTCATCTTACACTAGAGAGGAGCAGTTACATAAAGCCTCACCATTTTTTATTTGGACAATGAGTAGGATCTTGGCTATTGGATATGTGTACATTTTCATGATCTCCCACTCACCCATTATGTGTTCTACCTCCCACTCAAGTAGTTGGGGTTTTTATGTAACATGTTGAGAGACACTGGCCCACTATTCTAATGGATTTACTATCATTTTGGTCGGTGTTGAGACACACGAGTGAGAGGCAGTTAAGGTATGTCTTGGACCTACCAGACTAGCGTAAGTGCACTTTGGGCGGTCATCTCCAAACCTCAGCCAAGGGCCCATCTGGGAGTGGATGAAGAGATTGTTGTCCTAGATGAGGTAGGTGTTGTAGCTTAGGTTAGGTAAAGTAGTCTAAGGTAGTATTGTAACTTAGGGTAGACCAACAATTTGGCACCAATTGCTCTAT
>Ga0116227_10007262_pt1 | contig 21777 bp, 23 predicted proteins | sample S1TSphgellanicum_FD_89693 | JGI IMG/M metagenome (GOLD analysis project Ga0116227, IMG submission 89693) | Host-associated microbial communities from peat moss isolated from Minnesota, USA - S1T2_Fb - Sphagnum magellanicum MG | ecosystem: Host-associated > Plants > Peat moss > Unclassified...
ATATATATATATATATATATATATATATATATATATATATATATATATATATATATATATAATTTACCAAAATCTAAATTTCTTTTTAAAATATTTTTTAAATGAAAAAAGACAAAAAGAAAAAAATAGAAGAAGAGCACGTAGGCTTCAAAGGTATCTTGATTCTTTGAGATCTCACTATTATTATTATTTTATTATATTGATTTAAATCAACAATTGAAAATTATTTTGAAAATTATTCTAAAAGAAAAAGAAAAACCAAAAAGAAAAACCAGAAAGAAAAAGATGAGAGAAAAAGAAGAACACGAAGAGTGTGAGGAACGGAGAGTGTTTTTTCTGTTCTTCGTGGGGTTTTTTGTTTTGCGGAGTTTGGGAGACCGGATTTGGTTCCGCGCGATTTTGGAGTGCTAATCTGATGTCGAGCTTGCTGCCTTTTGGGTATGTTGCTGCAGAGAAAGAGAAGGTCTTTCATGGGTCTTTTGTCGCTAGATCTGAGCTCTAGTTTTGGCTCTGTAGTATGTGAACAAAGATGAGGAAGAAGATGGTGGTGTTGGATCCACAGCAGCGGCAGCAGAACGAGAACCAGAATCTGAATCAGAATCACAACCAGCAACAGCAGAAGCAGCAGCAGTCGGTTGTGGAGGTGATGGTGGTGTCTTCTTCTTCTTCTTCTTCATCATCACAAGAAGGAGGAGTGTGTTCGGTTCGTGTGTCTCATTCAGCGCTGCGCTTTGGGTGCATAGATCTGGAATCTGGATGTGTGGGATCCGAACTTGGGGTTGTCAAGTAATTGGACACTAGAGTGTCCGCTGCATTTCATGGAGTGTTTTTCTTTCCTTTTCCCAATTGACTTGAGTTTTTAGAGAGGCAGAGACAAAGGCAGAGACGAAGCTCAACCTCTTGAATCTGCTGCTGGAAGTGAATGGGACTTTGCGGGTGGGGTTTGAGGAGGAGCTCTATTGAAGCTCTTGTTGATGATCCCCCACTTTTTTCTCAAGTGTAAAGATCTGGGAATGTAGATAGGAGGACTTGTTGGTATTGGAAACCCAGCTGAAAATTTCTTGGGTTTCCTTGCAATCGAAATTGTGAACTTCTCCGGTTGTAGCAGATTTTGCAGTTTTCACCATTAGATGTAGAGAAGAAGGAACCCGCATGAAGAATGTGTAAATAGTTGAAGAAGAAGAAGAAGAAGAAGGGGTGGGTGTCTGCCTCGTTTGCAACTCCTGACAATTAGGCTTTGGTTGCTGGCTTTAAGTGAAGTTGGGATTCCGGGTGCTGGAAGAGAGACAGAGAGATGGAGGATTTCGGGGATGGTAACCTGGAAACGGTTCCTCTCCACAGTGTGCATCTTGAAGGAGTGGAATCTGAAGGAGCAAGTGTTATGGAGGAGAATTCTGACCTAACCCTAATCGTAGCAGAGGAACATCATCTTTCCTCTCTGGAGCTGGAGAGAGTGAAGCTCCATAATGTGGATGAGTTTGCCGCTACAGAATCTGTGGAGAATGAGCCACCACCTGAAGTGTCTGAAAGTGTATCCATCTCTGTCCACAATGAAGCAAAGACGAAACCAGCCCCCAGCAGAAATGAGCCATCTGCACTACTTCCAGATGCAAGAATTGCAGTTTTTCATAGTGATCTAAGGGAGAGGGAAAGAGACAAGGGTGGAGTAGTCACAGATGAGGATTTTGAGCGTGAATTTGGCTTGGGAGGAGGAGGATATGGCTCTGGAGGCTCAGGAAACTCAACTCCAAAACGCAGGTCAGGATCAAGAGGTAGATCGAATAATGGGGTGCTGCGAACAGAGAATGGGATTGATGGTTCTTACAGAGATATGACGGTTGAATCTTCTCCTACTGTAACTAGGCTTGGCAAGAGCCATGGAGTCACATTCTCTGACGAAGAAGAAGATGATGATACTATTGTGCAGGAGATGCGCACCTCTGCATGGACAAACCCCATCACTGCCACTATCATGAAGACCATCTTTTATGTTTTGGTTTGGTACACCTTCAGCACTTGTCTGACATTGTAAGTGGAGGTGGACCTTTCTGCTTTGCTCATCACAGAAAACTAGAATTTTTCTCTAAAACTTCAACACCGGCACAGAAGCTCAAAGTTTGAGTGGTGAAATAGGAGATGGAAATGCTCTGGTGGTGGTGGTGTTGTTGTCCTTCAGAAGAATTGTCTTCATTCTCAATACACTGAAATCTTAACATTGAATTTTTGTTTTTTTTGGCAGGTATAACAAAGTGTTGTTAGGTGAGAAGCTGATGAAATTCCCAGCTCCTTTGTTGATGAACACGATCCATTTCTCCATGCAAGCCATCATCTCTACACTTCTGGTGCGCTTTTGTTGGGGCACCAAAACTTCCCAACAGATGTCATGGCGAGACTATTTTGCACGAGGTAAACTGGTCCTTCTGCTGTGCAACAAATCATGAAACTGTTCGTCTCCACTCCCAAAACTCAAAACCCCTGAAAAACGCACAAAAAATTTCTGGCTGTACCATCCTCTGTATTTGACCCTGTAGAAGTTGAGGTTCTTCAATTTTGGAGAAGGGAGGGATCCTGTTTTGTGGGTTCTTTTCTGTGGGTTTGTTGAATCCTTCTGACGACTGTTATTTTCAACACAATGAAGAACCCTGATGATAAACCCATGTACCTTGTTCAATTATGGTTCTTGCGATATGCATTGCCATCAGACTATTGTCATGTGTATCCAGGACCGTTTACTGTTGAGACAAGTTTTTATGTACTTGGGGTTGGTCAATGTTGATTGCAGTGGTGCCAACAGCAGCTGCAACAGCTCTAGACATTGACCTCAGCAACATCTCCATTGTCTTTATTTCTGTTTCCTTTGCTACTATGGTGAGTTTCAGTATGACCCCTTCAGCAGGATTATGCACAAACCACAGGATCAAATGTGGTGTGCAGTAAGTATGCTTTATTCTGATTTAGGAACCTCTGATTTTGTTTGTCATGAAGGCCTAGCCATGGTCACTGGGTTTCAGATTCCAACTGCTGAGAACCAGGCAATCCTAAACCCGTTGTCATTCAGGAGATTACACCCAATCCCAATTCTATATTTGTTGCATGAGATCCAGACTTAATGTGAGAGCTATTTGTTTGATTGTTAATGTGGTGCAGTGCAAATCAGGAGCACCTGTGTTTATCCTGCTCTTTGCCTTTGCCTTCAGGTGAGTTCCCTCTAGATCTAGTTCCACCTTTAAGGAAAGTGAATCAAGACAGAATGACAGTTTGGACTCTATGTTGGTCCTGGTTCTGATGATTTACCAGTGAAGAAGGGTTTTGAAATTTTCTCTTTTCAAGGCCATGGACCTGTGTGGAATTAATTTGAATGCTGCTGAGTTTGTTGCTGGGAACAGATTGGAAGTACCCAGCCTGAAGCTACTGGGCATTATTCTTATCATCTCCTTTGGTGTCATGTTGACAGGTAATTTTTCTCTCCTATGATATTTTTTCTATTTAGGAGTCTGGTTCTTGGCAATTTTCAGTTGGTGTGGTCAGGTTTTTTTTTTTTAAAGTTCATGGTCGACAAACCACATTCTTTTGCCACTTGATGGAAAGTGTTGAGGTTAGTGGGCTTTTTTTATTACTATTGAGCTGATACCAACCCATTGCTGCAGTTGCAAAGGAGACAGAGTTTCAGCTTGAGGGCTTCATTCTTGTGATGCTGTCCACAGTTATGGCTGGCTTTCGTTGGACTGTGACACAGCTTCTTTTGCAGGTATATTATGATAGTTGCATGACCCTCAAGATGATGACTTTGTTCATTCAGGAAATGGAGACGTTGCTGCAGAAGTCTGGAAAATATATTTTTCTGCAACCATTAGGTTCTGTTATTTGTTCTAGAATCTGCTTTTGGTTCAATATTAATGGGTGAATGGACTTGCTGTTTGCATGGATTTGCAACTCTGGAATCTTGGGTGGTGTGGTTGCGGTTGACTGCAGAAAGAAGAATATGGTGTGCTTTTCCTCCCTCCTGAATTGCAGTTTTTCTCTTCACTTAGATAGTCTTTTTCATGCAGTCTAGAGTTCAGGAGGACCTTGTGGAGAACTCAATGAAGCCAATTGATATCTGAAATCATGCTGTGCTCCCCTTTCCAAAAGAGGGAGGGAAGAGTCTGGTTCTCAGAATTTTGCTGCACTATTCCCTATGTATCAACTTTTTCTGGGACCGCACAATGATGCTGTAGGACCAGCACAAAGCTTCAGTCCAATGAAGGAAAATACTAGAGTTGATTCTGTACTGACTAGAGGCTGTTTTGGAGACCATTTCTTCAAGGGGTAACATATCAGAATGGATGAACTACAAGAGAATTTGAATATAGATTCTTTCAAGTGGTGTCTTTTGTTACTATGTGCTGGATATTGGAGCAGGAATGCCAAGGCAATCTCTGGACTTAGTGGTTTTGAACTGTGTGTTTTTTTGTGGCAGGATTGAACAACCCATTCGTGGCAATGAGCTACTTCACACCCATAATGGCTCTAATTACTGTTGTGTTCTCATTGGCTTTGGAGCCCTGGCACAAGCTAGGCTCAACAGCTTTTTTTGACTCAACATTCCACATCTTTGAGAGCTGTGCACTCATGCTATTGGGAGGCACTCTTGCCTTTTTCATGGTAGTATATCTCCACCCACCCTCCCTGCCCCTCTGCAATTTTCTGTCTCTCTGGCTATCATTGGGGTGAGGTGGGTGGGGTGAAGCCTTCATTGCGCTGATGTTTGAAATGCGTGTTGTTTGATTGATGATTTTAGGTGATGGCTGAATACTTGCTGATTTCAGAGACAAGTGCAGTCACAATGACCATTGCAGGTGTAATCAAGGAGGTTGTCACAATTGTGGTACGGCTTTTGTACTCTTCTCTGGGTGTTGTTCTTGGACTGTGGACCACTGCACCTTTGTACCTTTGAATCAACAGTGGACATTGCACTTCCTGCACATGTTTTCTACATATGTGCAGTGTGAGCTAAGAACCCTCATGCAGGAGGAATCTTGTCATTCAATCATCACTGTTTGATCTGGTATATGTACTACATGGATAGTTGGAAATCTTGGTCTCACCAAGATTCCAACTCAATGATATGAATAGAATGTGGAAGTCAGGACTGATCATAGCTGTGCTCCCAACTGCTGATCTTTCTTCTATTTTTTTCTTTCCCCACATTTGTGAATGGATTATCCAAGATTTTTTCTTTCTGTAGTTTTGTAGACACTGGAATCTGTTTGCATAGAGAACAGTTTTTTCTTCTGGTATTTACTGGTGATAATACTATGCATGTACAGGTGGCAGTATTTTTCTTCCACGATCCCTTCACAGTGCTAAAGGGAGTGGGTCTAGTCATCATCATCTTCGGTGTGGCGCTCTTCAATTGGTTCAAGTATGTTCTCACTTCTCACAAAAATGACATTCCTTGTTGGAGATCTATCCACTACTGATTCAAATCCCTGATGTGTTTGCATGCTGGTGTTCAGCTCGTTCCACTTTCAATTTGTGTGAACACTGCAAAAAAAATACGTCCCCTTCTTTTTACCCTCTAAAAAACCCAAGAGTTGTAAACTGGAGTTTACCTGATCTGAACTCAAAACACACACAGCCGTTTCTCAACAATAGAAATCTAAATCTCCTTGGGTGAACTTTGTCAACAAACCATGGAAGCTGCTCTCTTGCTGTAGTATATACAGTGTGGATCTACAGGTTGAAATTTTTACTGCACAATGTGTTTAGGTTGTGGATATGGTGTGATGATGCACTTTGTGTAGTAGATGTAATTGAAATTCATTCACTGTTTTTCCCCACTCTGCTGCTGCTGCTGCTGCAGGTACAAGAAACTGGTGGAAGGCAACTTGGGCAATCACAATGGGATAGCACATCAAGAAACTGAGCAGATTCCTCTCAAGTATATGTCTCTGGAGGATGCTTCTGCATCCATATTTCAAATTGAAGATGAACCAGAGCACGTATTGTGACCCATGGAGATGGAACCAGAACACAGTATTATGACCATGGAGATGGAACCAGAACATGGTATTATGACCATGCAGATGGAACCAGAACACGGTATTATGACCATGGAGATGGAACCAGAACATGGTATTATGATCATGCAGATGGAACCAGAACACGGTATTATGACCACGGAGAACACGGTATTGTGACCATAGAGATGGAACCAGAACACAGTATTGTGACCATGAAGATGGAACCAGAACACGAATCGTGATGACCAAAGGGCATTTGTTGAAACGCTCTCCAACAGTGCAGAGATGCAGACAGAGAGCTCCGGAGATCAATTTGGTTTTTTTTTGGCAAGTAGAAAGCTTAAAAAACAAAAACCACTCCCGTATTATGCCCAATTATTCTCCTCCCCTATTTACCCAAAACAATTTGTTCCCAATTGACATTCTTTTAGATTCAATTTTTTTTTTGTTGGTCAATACAAAAAAAGGATCAGATCAAGCGAGTAGTAAGTAGTACTTAAAAATGAACTGCACAAAAAAGGAAATGATCAGATCAAGGGAGTAAGTAACTTTACAAGAATTGCACAATGTTATACTTCTTGTGTACAGGTGTGCTACATTTTTGGGTCTGATGTAGGTGGATATGACATGGTTTTTTGGGACTTTTGGGAGCTTTGTGTAATCTGGTAGCCAAGTTTACAATACAAGAGCTGAGCTGAGCTGTGCACCAATTGTGGTGAGAGATATTAGAAGTACACACATAAATAAATTAGGGTTATATACATATGAAATGTAAGTTTGCTTCTTGTTTGTGTGGAACATTCATGCTCATAAACATGCTATACTACATGTACAGAAATTATGATCATGGTACATATAAGAAGCCATTGCCATTTTCTTCTGGCCTCTCTATTTTATTTTATTATGGTTTCATCAAAGAGTTTGTTACAGGTTCACCAACGATCAGTGATAACAACAACAAAAGAACTGGCAGCGTTGCTAAAAGAACTTGGAAATGGAACCAGCAGTTTAGTAGGATTAGTAGGTTCTTTTTTGGAACCCAGTTCCTTTAGAACCCTCATGATCTGAGGGGTCAAAATTTTGGTGCTATGATTTCTAAGAACTCATCAGTCAAGGGTCAAAACAGGTACTTTGATTGTTTGAGAACCGCCAATCAAGGGTTCATCATATATATATATATATACCTGACCTTTTGACACCCATCCTTTCTTTGAAAACAAGAGAACTGCGCAACACTGTGAGGATGAGTTCTTTCTTTGGAAAAGAGAGAACTGCACAACACTGTCAAGACAAGTTCTTTCTTTGGAAAAGAGAGAACTGCGCAACACTGTCAAGACAAGTTCTTTCTTTGATAAAGAGAGAACTGTGCAACACTTGTGAAGATGAGTTCTTTCTTTGAAAAGGAGAGAACTGCATAACACCATCAAGACGGGTTCTTTCTTTGGGAAAGAGAGAACTTCACAACACTGTCAAGACAAGTTCTTTCTTTGGAAAAGAGAGAACTACCCTGCGTTGTCAAAACTGTTCTTTGATTGCTTGAGAATCACCGATCAAGGGTCCACATACCCAACCCATACTGACTGGTTCTTTCTTTGAACGAGAGAGAGAGAGAGAGCCAATCAAGGGTGGTCCATTTACCTGATCCGTCCCCCCACTGGTTCTATCATTGACCACACTCAATTGTCATGTTACCTTCAAAGTGAAGTGCAGATTTGATACTCAGAGAACTTCTCTCTGTAATCTCATAGATAATAATCTACATGATATGGATGTCTCTTTTACAAGGCAAACCAAAAACTACGTAAACTTTTTGACCATCAAACATCAAAACAAAGCGGAATGGAAGATGACCCCCTCTACTCAATCTTTAGCTGCACAGATAGAGATAGCTCCCCTGTGAGTGGTTGTTGAACACAGGATTTGCATATGCAGGTTGGATTCATTTGAGCTGCAATCATGGATTTCACCATCATGGTTTGATCTCCTGTAACTCAAAATTTTCTTCATGGCAAATCTAATAGCCACCTCCACCATTGCATCAACAAAAGGGTCCAAAGTTTGGTTCTCCATACAAGGGTATTTTATGTCACTGAAGAATCCACAAGTGTGATCTCAAAAAAAAAAAAAAACCCCCCGCCTGAAACATGTAACACCTCAGTAAGACCACATGACTCAGATGATTTGTCATTACTAGTAGTTATACTGCTGCTTGCGTACCGTTTCTCGGGTGCCAGTGATGGTGTTCTTGGCAGCTTGAGACTGTAGTCTGGGCTGCTCACAAGCGTATGAGGTGACTGGCCATTCAACAGGAACAACAGAGTAGCTTGTATACCGTTGTTGCCGTCGCCTGTAGATTTCGTTATCACAAGATGGCTCAACTGTATTGGGTGTCCATCTCACCTTCTTCTTCTGCTGCAGCGGTGAAGAACTTGAATTTGTTCCATACCTTTGGTCTGAATCTGGCTTTTGACTTGTGAAGATGTCCGATGAATCTGGAAAAGTGTGAGAGAGTGAGAGAACAAATCAATGTTTTGTGTCTCTTTTTGATGTGCTGAAATCTGCATGATGATATCTTACTTAAAACACACCAACAGATATTAACACTTCCATGAAAGTAAAGGCAGATTAGAACTGGAGATGAAACAAACAATGAATTGCATGAGCAAATTCAAAGTCTCAAAATTCAGATTCTTTTGGCTACAAAGAGACTATGAAAGCACACCAAGTTCAGAATCAGAGTCTTCAGGTCTGAAGAAGCCAACAAAGCCACTACTAAAGCGCACCGAAAACAATAGAGCTACAAGATTGTACGGAAGTCTGTATTATACACCTTGGGGAAAGGAAGTTCGATAACATACTGCAGATGCACCTGGTAACACCGCAGGTGGAACCCCAAAAAAAACACTTTCAGAACTTGCTTTTGTGAAGGTGAGATTCACAATGTTAAAAGCAGCAACAATTACAAAAACTGTGAAGTGGCAACTGGGTTGAATAAGCGAAAGCAAGCTTAGGTTTTATATTTAGTCTTAAGACAAAACATTCCACAACAACAACAACAACAACAACAACCACCCAAGAAGACATCACCCAAATTTTTTTTTATCCACAAGTCCCTTTCAGTTACCTGCAAAAGGATTGAAAGGGGAAAAAGTGGATGCTTACAAGCATTCGGAAAGCACACATCACACCCAATCAAACGACACTTCTCACAATTGTTGTTCATGCATACTTCACACTGTGAATTTGAGATATCTGCTGTGCACATCTCTTGAGAGTGTAAGTTTGATGCACAAGAATCCACATCTCTCCAGTGGACATAGTGAGATCCTTCACAATTCATTGCTGTTCATTGCTCCCCCCAACCCCACCCACCCAAAAAAAACACACGTAGATCACAGTATTGTGATTCTTACTTGCTTGCAATTACTGTCAATTGAATTTATTTATTTTTTGCTTGCAATTACTATTAATGTTTCACAGATTTAAAGAAGCATCTCAAAACTGCATTTGTGTTGGCCACGCAAAGCTGGAGAAAGAAGACTCCCACTTAGCAAAGTTCAAACCACCATTTGGGATCCAATTATTTTTCTTCAGGAATGCACCAAAGTTGCTCTGATTCAAGAAAAATGGATTCTAAAGAAAGCATGAATTTTTACTAAGAGTTCTGTTTTGCCCAAAATCACAAAGAATGAAGAAGAAGCAGAAGCAGAAGAAGTTCAAACTACTGTTTGGATCCAAATTTGTTTCTCCAGGAGTGTACCAAATTTTCCCTGATTCAAGAAAAATGGAGTCTAAAGAAAGCACAAGTTTTTATGCAGAGTTCTTTTTTGCCCAAAACCACAAAGAAAGAAGAAGAGGAAGAAGAAAAGAAGCAGCAGCAGAAGAACAAGAAACAGAATCAGAAGATAATGATGATGATGAAGATGAAGATGTACAGGCAAATCTGCTACAATCTGAGGACTTTTACCATCAACAATCATGCACAGATGCTCAAAATTCAGGAAGTGCACTATGCAGCAATTGCAAGAAGAAGAAGCAGCTCAGCCTGCTATGAAGAAGCTTTGTTTGATTGTCTTACCGGATCCTGAAACCATGTCCAAGTAGGGGCGTGAAGGTGGAGGGATGTTCTTCCTCTCCTTTACCCTTGACTCCTTCTTGTGCTTGTCGGAGAAGCTTGTATTTGGCGGCGGTGGCGACGGTTGTTCTTGTTGCAAGGTTTCTCCACAACAATTGCAAACGTCAGCAGGAGAAGACGACTCATCGGGATCATAGCTTGACATACTCGTTTGACTGGAACAGCAAATGCCATGCGCCGCCTGATCCCGGAAACACACTGGATCTGTGCACACACCTATTGATGTGCTGATCGTTGCAGGTGAACATGCTCTTTCCGGCGATGAGCGCCTTCCACTTGCTGCTGAAGAAGCTTCAGCACCTGAGGAGGAACTATTTAAGGAGACGTCATAATGAGCCTTACTCTTCTGTGGACACCGGTATGCTTCTGTCACGTTGTTTTCTTCATGATCCGTTGTTATTATGATGATGTCTTGGAATTGCTCCTCCTCGGCAGCAGATGTGCAGCCTTGACAGGACGAAGAAGAATCAGGAAGACACACGAAGCAGTTTTCGTCGTTGTTCTTGGTCCTCTTTCTTGTGCCTCCGAACATGAGATACAGAGCTGTGGCCGAAATCGCCACCGCTGCAACAATGGTCAGCTTCTTCGTCAGCAGCGCAGGATCCATTTGGATTCTGCTTGCTGCACTGCTCATCATCTCTTCTTCTGAGTCCGCAGCATTCAAGCCCGCCGATATCGTGTCTCCTGAAATCTGGAGCTCGCAATTTCTATCTTTTCCCGTGCTTCTTTTTTACACAAGTCTCACGAGGAATCGAAACAAAACAGAAGGCTAAGAATGTAGATACGAGTCCCTTAGAAAGCTTAATCTTCGGAACACGAGAACAGAACGTAAGAAGATCGCAAAACTTTGAGCATCAAAAACACTCTCCGCGCATCATTCCCGGTTGCCAAGCTTGAGGAAAAGAAAAAACACAGTACAAACTTTTGAATCCACTCAAGAGCAGCTAGCTTTCTTCAAGCTTTTGCAAACCGAGAAAGACTCCCAGAACAAAGCACATCGTTTACTTGATGAGATACAAAGAAGAAGCAAAAGCTTGATCTCAAGAGATCATGCAGCAAGAAAACAGAAGAAAACCAAAGGATATAATCATATTCTATACACGGCATTACTAAGGAAAAAATGATCGAACAATACAGATTTCAAAAACGTTCATGGATTTCCACAAAAAGGAAAGAATTGCCAGAAAACGGAAAACTGTGAGCTCGGGGATTGAAGCAGCAGAAGCAGTAGCAGCAGCCTCCTCAAAAGCCAACAACAAAGCAGCAGAGCGGGAACAAAGGGGATCACGCCGCGGCAGCTTTATTCATCTCTTGTGCGATTTCCCGAGAACATTCTTTCCATTTTGGAAGACTCCGTTTTCACGAGAAGCAAAAGGACCACCGGATCACAACTTCCCGACACAAACTACGCGAATTCAGGAAAAAAGAAAAATTGGAAGAAATACTAACAGGAAAGGCGTGATTGTCGCTACAGAAAAATGAAGAAAGGGGGGGGAAAAAAAAATGCCCAGACGTTCAGAAGATTGTGCTGAAGAAAAAAAAAGAGATGGAAATTGCTGCTGCGACGGAAACAAGAGCGCGCGACAAGAGACGAGACGAGACGAGACGAGACAAGCAAGCGCGACGAGGAGACGCGACTCTCCTTCCCTCCAGGTTTCTAAAACTACTCGAGGTCTCCAAATCGAGGACCCCAAATAGAGGTCCCCACTTAGGAGATCCCAAAACTATCGGGACCTCGTATTTTTCCTTCTACCAATTTTAAAAAAAATGTATATTTGAAATTCTCCTCTATTTGTTAAAGAGGTTTTTTTTAATAATATTTTATAATTTTATAATTTTATAATTTTTTGGTGGACTAAGGGACTTTTGTGATGATGTAAATTTTAATACTTTTGGGAATATGTGATATTGTTTTTCCAAATACTCTTGTTAAAATACCAATGATATATAATCTCAATTTGTTGATTTTTTAAAAAAGTCTTGTTTCACTTGAAAAGTCATGAGAAATTATTATTATTGTTCACAAATTTATGACAAAAAAAATATTTTTTTATTTTATTTTTGAACTCATCATAAATTTATCAAGCTTTATAGGTTCGTGCAAGAATTGCACAAATTTCATGCTATGATTAATATGGATGACATTTATAATTTATTTAATTTTGTTCAAAAAACTTGTTGGGCCATTAATTTTTCATAATTTTTTTATTTTTTATAAAAAAAAAACCCCAACTTGTTTCATATCATTTCTTGCACAAACCTTAAAATAAAATGACATGTGCACAACTAGTTGTAAATTAATCTTAATGAATATGTGCTTGTAAATTGTGAATTATTATTCTCAATTCATATTAAAAAATTAAAAAAACATGATATGATAAATGTTCTTCATGCATTTATATTTGCACAAAAAAAAAATCATGTTGATGAATTTTTAAAAAGAATGGGCTTCTTCCTTTGGAAGTGAGGAACAAGTTTGTCTACTAGTATAGAAATTGTTGTTACTGATGAGAGAGTTTTCAAATTGGTTGCGTGAATTGTTTTTACAAGAGTTTTGCATTTCGTGAACTCTTGTAAACTCTTACAACATCGTATGTCTTACAACATTTGCATGACACGAGGAGTCCCATGCAAAAAAGACATGCAAATTGACGTCGTCTGATTTTTCAACAATAGTTTGAAGCTTTTATTATCAACACTTGATGCTTCTCTGAAATTTTTACCAACGGTGTGTGCATAAACCCTAATATTTTGTGTATATGATTTCAATCTTTGCAACCTCCTCCTCCTCTGCCTCCTCCTCCTCCTCCTCCTCCTCCTACCCTAAAGACCTGCACCAATTTTTCTAGTGGAATTGGAGAGCATGTTACTACAAAGTGTGTTTTTCCCTTCCACTGTTCTTCACATGGCATTTTGAAAAACTTGGCAGCATGACCCACAAGAGAACCTCATTCTTGTTGCGTACTACAAAACCAACTAGTGGTGTGGTGGTCATGGTGGTGGGCACACATACAGCGACTCACACGCAGACTGTTGGTAGAGCGTGTGCAAAAGAGCTTCTTCACGTGCTGTATATTATTCCCCTGAAAGAGGAGGCTCCACCTGCAGCCGGCGCACCCTATATGGCACACAACACCTAAAGGAGCAAATTACTCTAGAGACTAGATTATAATAAAAGAACACTCCAATTGCATTTGAGAAACCCTAGAAACTGGATTTTAACTGGTGCATAGAATAGATTCTAAAAGTGGCCAGCACTGGCTGAATGTCAAGACTTGCTTGCGCCTTTCTTGCTCTCTGGTCACAGAGTTTATTATATGTACACTACTATTATTGTTGTTGTCGCCATCTGATCACAAGAGTTGTACATTATTCTCAGCACCTACTCTGGCCCTATTTAACAACGCCACCCTCTTTCTTTTGCATAACAGAGTAAGGAACAAATCAAATCCATACCTTCTCCTTGAGGTTTGTTCTACTGACTGTGGTAGTACTGTTTTTTATTTTTAACAACTTTCAGTTTTTCCATGGAATCCCAAATTCCACTTTTGCAAAAACTCACAACAAGAATAATTTATTACTTTTTTTTTTTGGTTACTTCCATAATCCACTGCCTTTTCAACAGTTGGATGTTTTCCTTTGTCATTTAGTGACTTACGGCAGACTCTCTGGCAAACCAGCTATAAAGGCAAAGTTCTAGTAGTCCTACCTCAGCCACAAGTGAGGTTGGCCGTCTCCCCTTTCTGCGAAACCTCCTCTCATTCTTGCTCCAGATCTGCTATTTGTTGTTGGTAGTTGATTAATTTGTGGCTCCTACATGTACAAAGGAAATGAGAATGAAAAAATAAACAAAACTTTGCCTTAAAACACCACCCATCACTCCACATGACAAGGTCTAAGCAAACTCTTCATAAACAGAAAACAAATGAAACACATTGCAGGTTCTCATCCCATCCCCCTGCCACTTGAATCTGGTTCCTAGTGTTTCTCTGAAGTAAAAAAGGTTAAAGTGAAAACTCCACTTTCTCTCTAAAAAGTGGGGTTTGACAATGTACTAAAGTTCCAGCAGAAAAGCAAAAAAAAAAAACCCCAAAGTCTTTTTTAAAGAGATTTGTTACAGTAGCTGCTGACTCTCATCACCCGAGCAGTGACTGCAAAATCATTCATTCCTAATCCCTGCCCAACGAGTTCAACTTCAGTCTTTTGCTTGAAACAACAAAAGGGTTTCAAATCCATGGGTCCCTATGAGTTTAACTTACCTCTTTTCTTTGAACAAAACAGGATTCAAATCGTGGGCCCTGATGAGTTCAATTGTACAGTCTTTTATGGACCAAAAGGATTTTTTCCCTTTTGATTATTGAAATTGAAAGAAAAGTTGTACTGTACTAAAAAGTCTGATCAATTGTTGCGGTAAAATCAGTCTACAGGGCTATTTGGTTGCCTTTGTAAAAAGACCTCTGACCAAAAACCAGTCAAGTAATAAGCTAGGTCAAGTAAAAGCTAGGCCCACAGAACTTTGCTAGGAAAAAACTCAACAATCATCAACTCATTGACTGGAGAAATCCCCCCACAGCAACTAGTTCCTTCAACCACAAACTTTTAGAATTTCCTTAAAGCTCTAGAAAAATGCCTTTGGGTTGGGGAAGATGACAGCACCTTAGTTAGCCCTTCAGCTGACCACCAGTGACTGACCAATGTGCTGAATGATCTCCTAGCAGCAAAGCAGCTTATGGAGATTTGTTGACTTTTCTAGGATTAAAAAAAAGCTTCAAAGGTAGCAGCCTACCCCAACCCGCCCACCAATTCAGAAAACTGAGTTAACTTTCCAAAGTCAAGCATATTACAGAATCCAATAGCGGTATACTATTATTCTGACTATATTCTTTTTTTTTGCAGTGAAGTTTGTTTCCAGAGATGAAACAGAAGCTCCCCAAAAAACTGCAATGCAACTTACAATTTGGGACACATGACATACTTGATACATTTTGGACTTTGACTGCACACAAATTGAAGTCCTGTAAATCTGGCTCCACTTGCCCATGGTCAAAAACTAGTGCTAGATTAAAGACCTTGATTTACTCCGAAGGAATATTAGGTATAAAGAGAAACATTAAGAGTGTCGAGTTTGTTAGAAGCCTAACCCCTGATCTAAATTCATTAAACATTAGTATCTACAGCATTGGGAACTGTGAAATGTCCAACAAAAATCATGTATTGAGTTGAAAATTTTTGGTGCAAAAGGTGGGATATAAAGCTAGATCTTAATTCTTCTAAATGGTTGTTGTGAAAGGTTCCAAGGACTCTAAATGTTAGAATCATCCTTCAGGTCCAATCCCTATACATTTGAGAGGAGTTGGAGTGTAGATCGTTATGCCCCAATTCTGGCTTGAAGCAATAAGTCAGATGCCAATACATTCAATTCATATAATACAATTGATACACGAAACAAGGCATCACCAAACCACTAATACATTTCATGAGCAATATGAAAAGACTGGAATTTTTCATAAGATCAACCCACCTTGAACCATTGGTGTGCAGTGTACTTCTTCCACAGTTTTGAAGCCAGATTGTCACACTGTTGACACTGAATTCACGACAATTGTTATCCCACACATATGCAGCTGGCTGGCTGCCCCATAAACACACAGATCATACACTAGAGTGTGTCCCCCTCAATTGAAACTTCCCTCAATACAAAAGGAAAACAATGGTATTGAACAACTGAACAATACATAGCCATAAGATTCACCAAATTCAAGACCTGATTCCCAAACCAGATGAGAAAGGGCTTCAAAGTTGAACAGCCCTCAAAAACTTGGTAAAACTATTATAAGTCACAATCAAACTAGAATCTATTTTGAATTAGAATGAACGTTTGCATTTGCTATTGAAGAACTCACAATGCAGAAATGTGCTCATGATCTGAATCTCACCTGGTGATACTATTGATACCTGGACAATGCATGATCTTCCACCTTCCAAGGAATTCCTTCTTCCTTCTTCTTCAGTTGTCAAGAGCTCAGGGGTATTTGAAAGGGAGTGTGCCAAGGATTGGATGGCACACAACAACCCATTTCATGAACCTGGACATTAGAGCTGGCTACTAGTGACCAGTGCACATAACAATTTAAATCCAAATAGAGATTGTCACATTGCATCCTTCTATTTGGACTAGCACTGAAGCAACATGGCTACAGAACTTTCAAATCCTGGACAATCCAGAACTTGCATGAACTGCCTTGGTAGGGAAAGTCAGTAAATCCAGAACCATGTTCCTCAGTCTCATTCACACATAAATGCAACATCTCTGGTACGATTACTCAAGGTACATACTGGAATTCAGGAGAAAATTGTCAGAGAGTTGACATTACCACGCTCTTGGTCTCCATCAGCTATCCTATAACTTACCTATATAAGATTTAGGGTGATGATTTGTGAGAAAAAAAGTGTCAGGAATACAGCAATGCACACAGAAAGTATGAGTGACTGTCAGTACTCTTTTGGTGTTTTACCAACACTACCCCACAGCACAACAAAAGCAGAGTTTTACTACAAAACTATATAGAAGCAACAAAGCTTGGGAGTTCAGGCCCAAACAAAAAAACTTGCAACACATCAACATGCCACAGACTTCCAAGACATGGGAGCTATCAGGGCCTTTCTTCCCCCACATTTTACCAATGGAGGTGCACACACATACACAAAACCTCAAAGTGCTGGCAGCTTCTATCCTTTCTTTGGAACCTTAGCTTCTGAGAACACCCACACCTGATAGTGGCCCTTTCTATTGACAATTTTGGCTGCAAAATGTTCCCAGAAATGACTAACCACCCACACTATCCCTGCCCCCTTCAAGGCACACTCCACTTTTCAGGAACACAGATTCCGTATCTTCAGTGCAGTCACATTCTCACCATTGGCTTTCCTTCATTTAGTGTCCAACATCTCAAAAAAATGCAATGCAGAATTCCTATAGTCATAGGTCACCCATGCAGGATTCAGTGACCTGTGCTTATAGTTTAGGATTGAGCACCTCAAAAAAACCTCCTTAACCTGATGTGCTACCCCTTGTGCAAATGTGCTTACAAGACAACATAGACAGAAATTAGTGGTGAAAAGGAATCAGATCAACATCCCCTGATTTGCAGGAATAAATCAATCCATCTACAAGGTCATGGGATGTTAATGCAGGCCAAACTGGTATGCAACACAAGTGATTCATTGACCAGTGCCAGCCCTCTATATCTCCCACACAAACTATGCTATTATCTCCACAACGAAGTATGGGAGATGATAAGTCACTGACACAATAAGTCTTTATGTCACCAGTGGGTTATCTAGGAGTTCAAGAGGACATACATTTTTTGTGGAAGATTGACAACACAGAACCTGTGTACCATGTGTCTCATTATGGAAGGGAATTCTAGTGTCCTGCAGCTGCCCATCAATCTCCTTCCCAGCTGCACACCCACTCCCATCAACCTCACTCCAAGCAACAGATTTTGCATATCCATATTGTCAAGCAACCCACATGAAATGCACTTCTACAAAACAATCATTGTGCCATATCACCCCAGTTTGCCCACAAATGATTAAATTTATCCTTTTAAGAATGTTCAGATTGACCCAGGACTACAGAACTCATTTGATTGTAAAGCATCCAAGCTAAACCCAGTGTGTCCACTCCCTTCCTCAGTTATGATAGACTTCATGTTGAGGTTGGTTCTCCCCACAATTCTGCCCAGGCTACATTCACCTGTCCTGGCCTCAAACTCTAAATCCTCAACACATACTTTGTCCAAAATGACTGAGTCAGGGTGCTCTTTAATTGTAGCAGCCCTGATAACATCAGGACTAAATCCAGATGTGGCATCCCAAAACTCCCTAAGGTGACTGTTCTTCCCAAAATCTCCATCTTGTACCTTCTTTAGGGACCATACATTCCCCCCCAAGTTAATCACATCAACTGAGTCATCCACTTCCACGCTCTGCAAAATGCTGATTTGCTCAAGACCACTGTTCACCACACAACCTTCTACCTGTTTTTGCATGGGTGCAGTAGCTTCAATTCCTAGTTCCAACTGAAATTTCTCGTTATTATCTAACTGTTTCAGCTTTTTACCCATGACATCAGCTCTATCTACAGAACCAGATCTCTTGCACTCTCTTCTATTTATCTTGGCTGCATATGGCACACCTCCTTCAACATTGCTTATCTGCATTTCAGCTCTCATGCATATGACCCGTTTCCTATCTCTATGAACTGGAACAGCTTTGGTATGCAAACAGCAACAAGTGGAAGGCATCATGTGTGAGTGGCACATATAGCAGTGTAGTGTAGCCCCATTGGACTTTTTGTCATTATCATCCCAGTCATCATCGTCTTCTGATACTTTGCCACTGCTACTGCAACTCAGCATTCCTGTTTGATCTATGCTGCCCTTGTCAACTGACCCAGTTTGAGTATGACACAACCCTATCATTTTCATCTCAATGGTGGCTTCAGCTTCATCAGGCAGATTTCTGAATTCTGTTCTCCTTTCACTCTGTCCCACCTCAACATCTCCCTCAGGCAAGTTGACAGCCCTTTTGGCCACATGAGCAACCTAGAAAAATTCGCAGGACAAATCAGTCAAAAGATGGCCACCTCAGAAAATATCAACCCTGATGCTAATCACAATAGTGTGATCATCATTGTTGGCAGCTGCAGGAGAACTAGCTTGAAGAAGCAAAAAACTCATAGGGATTACCCACAGCTCTGAGGTGAGAGCAACATTTTGGTGTGTCTGCTGTTTGTCCAGGGTCAGAACCATCCTGCGGTTCGTCGCTAACCCCTCCATATGCATAGCTGTGAGAAACATTATAACCTCCCTCTCGCCTTGCTTGGCATCCATCACTGTCACATTCATCTGTAAGTGTGTCCACATCATCAGTGGTCTCACTAGCACCATCTGATAGCAACTGCTTGCATGCTGGAAACAAACTGAAAAGTGTTGATTGTTGTGCTCCTGTTGAGCTTCTGTTTGGTGAATCACGAATGTAAAATAGAATGTATGCCTTCTGATCAAGCACATTTCTCTCACTCACTGGTTTTACCTGCAGTTTCCAGCACAGACCAAGCAGAATGAGTAAGCAACTCCATGGTGTACAATGTGCAAAATCAGAACTTTACACATCACAGAATGAGAGACATCTGTAGCAAAAGCACAAAAGTTGCCAAGCCAATACCCGACTGTCATCAAGGCCATGCCAGGTGTCACCAGCAGTGCGAACGAAGCAGTAGTAGTGGCCTGAATGTGTAGACCAACCCGCATGTACCAGAACAGCATATAACAAATAGTTTGCATCCCCATCCTGCACATGGACTAGTAACCTTGTATTAGCAGGCCTTTCTTCCATCTTGAGCTAAGTAACTACTCAAGAACCGACATCTACACTGTAATAGACAACTTGCAAGGGCTTCAACTAGAAATCCAGCATAGACTATAGCACTAAAATAATGTATGAATAAGAAAAGGCATTGCCTCTTGTACACTGATAGAGAGTCTTTCATCATCACCAAACCTCACTGTTCCATCAATTACTTCATCTACTAAGTCCTCAATAATCCTAACTGCCATCATGTACAAACAACTTACCTGTGGATTGCTAACGTAGGGCTTCATGTCCAATGTACGTCCAAATTCAATCTTCTTATCAATCTTGCCGCCAGAATTCCCTGTACTACTAAAACGCTTGAACTGAATCGTAAGAATGTTTGGAGACTTGTCAATCGTGAATTGCTTCAATGCACGAACCTTCTTCTGACAGTTGCTGCAATGATACTTGTTGTCACCCTCCAGTGCCTCCACAGCTGTGAAACGAACTAGTGCTTTGGAAAGTGACTCTGCTCGCACAATCTCCAGGCTCAAGTCTAGGAATGGGTCATATGTATTAGAGCATGAGGAGCATATTGTACATTTTACCTGCACCCACCACAGCAGCCTCACTACTACAGCTTGCCTATACATTCCTAAATAGGGGCAAAATAAAAATCCTGGATCTCAGAATCTAGATCTGCTCAACTTCTCATCAATGATTTCTTGAAGAAACCTGAAAAGCATGTGGTAGGTACTCTCATCAAATGAAAACATGTAATGCACATCAAGAAACAACCCCATTACAATCCACACAAATAACCCATCCACAGGTTTTGTCTTGCTGCTGTAAAGGAACAGTTCAAAAATGCATAGCAACCTGACTTCTAAGGCGTCCACCAAATATTTTGTGAACCAAACTTCTGTCTTGAGCTGAGGTCGAGTTTGTTGCAGTCCTTGCAGGAAGACAGCAATTATGTAATGCTTCAATGAGATATCGCATATACTCATGTGCATCTTCTTGCTGCCACAACCGAAAGCTCTTTGAAATACCTGTTCAGTTCCATCTTGTCAAGGACTGCATCACCAGACTCCCATTCCCTTACAGATCTAGTTTACATTTGCTCAACAGTGTTCAGAGGAGGGAGCATGAAAGAAGACAATTTGCAAATATACTACTTGCACAGATATATATAAGAAGAGAACAAAAAACACAAAACACCTCACAAGAGGATACATCTCAAATTCTTGACAAGATTTGTAGGTGAGACCACGCCTCCTGATGATCCCAAGGCTTGTCTGACATGCTCTTGGAGAGCACACATTGCACAAAATGCAGGAGCATGACCTTCTCAAGCCCACAGTAGAACGGAAAATGCGTCAGGACAAAACTGATTGATTTCTTTCATCCTGAAATGACAGTTCCTGAATTGACAGAATTTGTATTAACAAGATTATTTGTTTGCAAGAAGAATGCTGATTTCCCTGCCACAAGAAGAGCTACTACATCTGGAATTTCAAGCACAGAATCATCAAGTTTGGTGTACAAAAATCCACTCGTCACAAAAGTCTCAAGGTAAGAAGAAAACAAAGCAACTTACAGTTAGCTCTATGCTGGCCACTTTCTAAATAGCCAGCCAGTGGCGGGGTGTATGTCAGGCATTGCAACACAGCATTGAGAAAACACGTGTTTCCTAAGTTTGATAAACCTGCTCCCTGTATCGTCGCATCCACGGTACCTGCTGTTTCGTATCAGAAATCTCTCCATATCGACCTTGACAACAACAACAAAATTCTCAAGAAAACAAAGCCGCCGCAACAATTCTCTATGTGAAAAAACCAACAAAAAAAAAAGACAACAATCCGCAAACACCAAAAAAAGAGACTGGATTATAGACAAAAAAAATCGAAATCATCCCCCCGTCCTCCCCGCCACCCGCCAAAACAAAGTACGTCATTCATAGACTCGCCAAAAACAAATCGATCATCACACACACATCACATAAACCCACATTACAAGGATCACACAACATTCACAACACAAAACACATAACAGCAGCAGCGACAGCGGCATACAACATCAACAACATAGACGTAACAAGATTGATCGGTCGAAGAAACAATCCTTCGAGAGATCTCGGGGGGAAAAGAAAAAGAAGAAAAAAAAAAAAAAAACAGCGGGGGCCGGGGGGGGGGGGGGGGGTTACCAAAAAGGCGGGGGGCGGGCGGGGGGTGGGGGGGGGGTGGGGGCCCCCACGGACGGCGCGGCGGCCGGGGA
>Ga0116227_10007263_pt1 | contig 21772 bp, 24 predicted proteins | sample S1TSphgellanicum_FD_89693 | JGI IMG/M metagenome (GOLD analysis project Ga0116227, IMG submission 89693) | Host-associated microbial communities from peat moss isolated from Minnesota, USA - S1T2_Fb - Sphagnum magellanicum MG | ecosystem: Host-associated > Plants > Peat moss > Unclassified...
ATCGCCTTCCTGGGGATGTTCAAACATATACTGGAGATTGCTGATGAGTTCCCCATGAACACCCGCCGGAATAGTTGGTTGGTGCATGTGGAGGGCACAAGCAAACCCCGTAGTGATGTCTTCTAAGTGAAGATGAGTTACTGGTAGAAATACAGGGTCATAGTAGTTCACTACCGAACTAATTTCTGCCTCCCAGCCACAAATATTCGGCAATCCTGACCTTAATTCTTGTAAAACAGGTGGGTTGGAAGATGGGGCTTGTGCAGTCATGGGATTTTCCTCTGAGCGATCGCCTTCAATTTGCCAGTTGAGAAATGCTGCCAGCTAGGGGATAACTGTTAACAGCCGTCCGGTTGTATTCTTAGCAATCAAGCTTTTGGCGCAGTTGGTAACGTATTGGCGGTGTAGCGACTCTACCCACCTAAACATCTTAGCGGCTTGAGCATCATTGGGGCGTAGTCGGTACTGATGAGTGATTTTCATATAATTTATAATACGGCAAATTTACATATATAGCAATGTGAGTCAATAGATGTAAATTCCTAACTTCGGGCAGGAAGTAAGTAAGCGCTCATCTGAAAAGTTGGTCAAAAATTATGATGCAAACACTCGAAATCAACAACAGCCAAAAATTACAACTCGAACCACTGGCAATGCCTAAGCGCCTGCTGTTAGGGCCCGGACCCTCAAATGCCCATCCAGCAGTTCTGCAAGCAATGAATACACCTCCTGTTGGGCATCTCGACCCAGCATTTTTGGTACTGATGGATGAGATTCAGTCGCTTTTACGGTATGTGTGGCAGACAGAAAACTCTCTGACTATTGCGGTCAGTGGTACAGGTACAGCGGCAATGGAAGCGACAATTGCCAATTCCGTAGAACCTGGGGATGTGGTTCTTGTGGGAGTAGCAGGATACTTTGGTAACCGGCTCGTGGATATGGCTGGACGCTACGGTGCAGATGTGCGAACTCTTACCAAACCTTGGGGACAGATATTCTCACTCGATGAACTGCAAACTGCCCTGAAAACCCATCGTCCTGTAATTTTGGCTTTAGTACATGCAGAAACATCCACCGGTGCGCGTCAGCCGTTGGAAGGTGTGAGTGACTTGTGTCGAGAATTCGGCTGTTTGCTACTGGTCGATACAGTGACAAGCTTGGGTGGCGTCCCAATCTTCCTAGATCAGTGGGGTGTTGACTTAGCCTATAGCTGTAGCCAGAAAGGGCTGGGTTGTCCACCTGGGGCTTCGCCCTTTACAATGAGTCAGCGAGCAATGGAGAAGTTGCAGCAGCGCCGGACAAAGGTGGAAAACTGGTATCTTGATATGTCGTTATTGAGTAAGTATTGGGGGAACGAACGCGTCTATCACCACACAGCACCCATTAATCTCTACTATGCCCTACGCGAAGCCCTGCGGCTTGTGGCGCAGGAGGGTGTGGAAAATTGCTGGCAACGACACCAAAAGAATGTAGAGTATCTCTGGGAACGTCTGGAGAGTATAGGACTCTCGTTACACGTTAAGCGCGAGTTTCGTCTACCAACGCTGACTACAGTTTGCATTCCCGAAGGAGTAGACGGTAAGGCACTCTCCCGCAAGTTGCTGGATGAGTACAATATTGAGATTGGTGGTGGCTTGGGTGAACTGGGTGGTAAAGTCTGGCGGATTGGTCTAATGGGTTATAACAGTTGCCAAGAGAGTGTAGATCGACTCGTCACAGCTTTACAGGAGGTTCTACCGAAATAGTTGCCAGAAAAGACCATTGCCATTCCCCCCATGCCTCAAGCTACCTTTCTTCTAGTACAGCAGGCGCGAAAATGACCCGACAGTTAGAAACAGTTTAAAACCTTGTCTATGTATGTATTATTCCTCCCTGACTCCTGACTCCTGACTCCTTGTACTAGGCTTCAATTTTCGCTCACAACACCACCTTTATTTGTGTACTCTTCATGTGCGTGTAGGCTATAGGTCAGGGGATGCTGGTTATTCTGTACACTGCTTGAAGAGTAGTGGGCTATAACAAATAGGGGTAGCGTCAGCGTTAACAGACCGATCGCAGTTCCCACAATATCTGCCAATCGATGGGAATACGTATCGTTATTGGCAGATGGGGTATTTGAATTCATAAAAAATTGAAGTTCGTCACATCATTGAAATTTCAACTCTCTTATGGAGAGTCTTGTTACTATGTTAGCTATTTTTTTCAGTAAACAGTCTACTGATCAAAAAATAGCTATCATTTTTGATTGATCGTTACTTTTCTCACTTTTTTATACGTGAAAAACTTAATACAAAATCATATCTAACAATTCATTTTTAATGTTGTAACTACGGAACTTTGGTGACTTTAATTTTATAGTGCAGTAAATATAGCAATGCTATTTAAGATGTATTCATCAGTAATTGTACTCAAAGAATATTTCCAACGTTGGTTGGGTAAATCTGATGAATACGACTTCAATTTTTTCAATTTTGATTTTTGAACTACACGTATGGTGGGCACTGCCCACCCTACATGACAAGCGAGATTTTTCAAGCATGATTTACTCCCTTTCCGCTGTAAGATTACCGATGTCAATTCTTCTCCTCTGCTCCCCTGCTCCTCTGCACACCTTACGGTAATCTTCGGGCAGGACAGGAGTAGGATTCCTATATTTTATTCTTCGTGTTCTTTGTGTCTACACGGTTCAGTTAAAAAAATTTAGGTATTCTAAGAAAGCTGGTTCTCCTAGGTCGTACGAGACGGAAAGAAGTCATGACGAAAAAAACCGCCACTAGATTAGGGCGGTCTGGTTCAGCAATCGGAGGGTATTTTTAGCTTACTCTGCTAATTTTGAATTAGTTGTAGCAAAGTTTGCACTTATTGCAGATTGCAAGTAAGTGAAGTACGATGCTTTTGTCTAAAAGCTAGACACAAAGCCTTTTTTACTCCTGACTCCTGACCGAGAACGGGGTGTGGGGTGTAGGGTGTGGGGTGTGGGGAAAGATAAAACAACCACAAGATAGTTAGGGGGAAGGTGCCCCTACATTTATGTATGAAATCAAAGAAAAATGTCTGATCGAGACGCTTCGCGCACTTCTTCACGACTTCCGGGAGGTGAAACCCCTGCATTTATGTATGGGGTTACCCACACCCTACACCCTACACCCTACACCCTACACCCTACACCCTTTTCATTCCTAACTCCTAACCTCGCCCATAGGCACTCATCGGTTCTTTGATAAAACGAATATAAAGATGTTTGAACGTAGACTTAATCACGCGGGGCATACCAAAATCAATCGGTATGAACTTGTCTGGGAGCCGCCAATCGTCTATTTGTAGTAAATCAGGATGTATGCGGGGAAAGTGAATAGCCTCCAGTTCTGGACAAACTCCTAACCGCAGTGAAGCAGCAACGGTGGGTACTTGTTCGGGTGGTACATTCAAGATTTCCACCATTGCCCGATCTAAGGCAAATACATCTGATGATGCTCCTAAAATACCCAGTGGACGGGGATCACCACCACTAGGTCCATTACCTTCATGACCGATGATGCCGTCTAGTATGGTCAGATTAGGATGAATCGCCCTAGCAGTTTCGACTAACATTTCACCAAATTGGTTTGCGTCTTTTCCCGCTTCCATATGCCACCAAGCTTTCATTTTGCCAGGGACGCAACCAAATAGGTTTTTGACTCCCAAGGTAAGCACCAGTTGGGCATGAGATTTCACCTTGGGTAGGTTAATGACCACATCCACCTCCATCGCCTCTTTACACAGAAGCAGGTGGTTAAACTCTTCGCTTACGGTTTGGTAACGCTGACCATGAAAATCGATAATTGGGATATTCAGTTCTTCTAAAAAAGGTAAATAGCCATTTGCCACTGCTACTCCCTTGGCAGTGCCAAAAGCCGGACTATCTCCCAAAAATGGCTTGCCACCAGCCTCAATGACCATCTGGGCAACTGCAAAAACTAGTTCCGGGCGGGTGGTACACTCTTTACCAGGGCGTGCCCCTGTAAGTAGATTGGGTTTGAGTAAGACGCGGTTCCCAGGTTTGACAAATGCCACCATTCCCCCAAAAGGTTCCAGCAGCGTTTCTAAAGATTCCCTGAGTCCTTCCGGTGCGTAGGAATTAGCACGAATTAAGCTGACGGATGGAGTTTGCATAAATTGATAGTGGTTAGTTGTTAGTGGTGAGGAGTTAGTTGGGGCGGGTTTAATCTAAAATTTACCTCTAAGCAGACGTGGTGTCTTGTTAAACCCGCTCTTATAGTGGTTAATATAGTACCTTTGTACAACCAACTACCAACTACCAACCACCAACTACCAACTACCAACAACTAACAACTAACAACTAACAATCCCACTCATTTGTTCCAGGTTTAGTACTTTAGCTAATTCTGCTTCACTCATCAGTCCTTGTTCTAGTACAATCTGCCGCAGAGATTTACCGGTTTCCAACGATTCTTTTGCCACAGCAGCTGCATTCAAATAACCAATGTGGGTATTTAACGCGGTTACCAAAGCTAAACTTCCTTCAGCATATGCCAAGCAACGCTCTTGGTTAGCGATAATTTCCTTGATGCAGCGTTCGGTAAGTACGATGATGGTGTTACCGAGAATCTCAATACTGTGAATCAGGTTATAGGCAATTAGGGGCATCATGACATTGAGTTCTAATTGTCCTGCTTGTGCCGCGAGGGCGATCGCGCTATCATAACCCATGACTTGAAAACACACCATTGATGTCATCTCTGCCATGACTGGATTATACTTACCAGGCATGATAGAAGAACCTGGTTGCACAGGGGGTAGTTGAATTTCTTTAAAACCAGTTTTGGGGCCTGAATCCATCAGGCGTAAGTCGTGAGATATTTTGACTAGATCCTGAGCTAGGTTGCGTAAAGCACCAGAAACATTGACAAATGGTGCCATACTCTGCATTGCTGCCATTAAGTGGGGTGCAGGTTCTAGAGGACAATGAATCAATTCTGAGAGAATTTTCACTACAGAAGCACGATACTGGGGATGAGTATTCAATCCTGTTCCTACTGCACTGCCTCCCAAACCTAGCACCATCAAATCCCCTGAGGCGGTATATATACGGTTTTGATGTTCTGTGAGAATGTGCGCCCAAGCGCGAAAGTTCTCTCCCAGGCGTACTGGTACGGCGTCTTGCATATGGGTTCTACCAGACCTGACAATATCTTGGAATTGGACGGCTTTTTCTTCTAATGCTGCTATTGCCTTGTCTATAGCTGGGTGTAGTGTCTTTGACAATGCTAATAAGCCACCAATCCGAATTGCTGTTGGGATCACATCATTAGTAGATTGCCCGTAGTTTACATGGTCATTAGGACTAACTTGCGTGTAATTGCCTTTTTCATAGCCAAGAATTTCTAAAGCACGATTCGCTAGGACTTCGTTAACATTCATATGGTGGGACGTACCAGCACCGGCTTGATAGACATCTACCACAAATTGATCACGGAACTTAAAGGCCAGCACTTCATCTGCTGCTTGCACAATGGCATGACTGATTTCTTGGGGAATACAGCCTAGCTCACCGTTAACAATTGCTGTAGCTTTTTTTATAAGTATGCAAGCATCTACGTAAGTAGGTAAAGGCTTAATGCTGCTGATCGGAAAATTCTCTATTGCTCGCAGTGTTTGAATACCGTAGTATGCGCTACTCGGAAGTTGGCGATCGCCCATCGAATCGCGCTCTATTCTTACTTGGGAATCTGTTTGTTGAGTCATAACGATTTTGGATTGGGGAGGAAACAATTTGAAATTTTAGCTCGGGGATACTTCTTTAAACTCATGAATTTACTCAATCCACAAGTGACCCAATCATTCAAAATCTCATAGTACATAGATTAATTTGTGAGATAACCAAAATCTTAAATTCCATGACTATACCCAATTGGATTACATTCTCTCGCCTTCTAGGATTACCATTTTTGCTTTATGGCTTACATAACCCTACACCCCAAGCTCGGTGGGTATGTTTGGCAATTTTTCTCGTTGCAGCACTGACTGATTGGTTAGATGGCTATTTAGCCAGGAAACTTAACCAAATTAGTGAACTAGGTAAGTTTCTAGACCCATTGGTGGATAAATTGCTGGTACTTGCGCCCCTACTGGCTTTCATTGAATTGGGACAAGTTCCTGCTTGGGGAGTGTTTCTGATTTTAGCGCGGGAGTTAGCGATCGCAGGTTGGCGTGTCAGTCAAACGACGATTACGGGAGCCAATATTTGGGGCAAACTCAAAACTGTCAGTCAAATCATGGCGATCGCACTTTTGATCGCGCCTTTACCACAAGGGTGGGAGCAACTTGCCTTAATTGCCTTTTGGTTTTCTGTTGCCTTAACGCTAATTTCTGGGGTTATTTACCTTTTGCCACAAAAAGGTATAGGAATCCTAAATCATTTGTGAAAAATTTTGAGTGGTGTAGGGTAGGCACTGCCAGCCCTTTCAACGCGAACATTTGTACTATAATTTGGGCTCCTCTATTAATCCTTGTGCTATCGTCCTTACGGGATTTTCTTCCATAAAATACTCAACGAAAGGGTTAATATTTTGACCAGTGGGTTCCTTCTGCCTTCTGCCTTCTCAACTCTCCAACCTCTAGAGTTCCTTAAACTTGCCCATAAACAATCAAATTGGCAGCTATTGGCTACAGCACCTAAAAACTCCGATTGCCTTTAGTCAGATTGTCAATCCCGATCACAGCTTCATTAGTTAAGACAGGGGTGCTGATTTGAGAGAGTTGGGACACTGCCCAAGCATGGAATTTATCTTTGGGCATGAGGTAGGCAATTAAGACTCCTGTATCTAGGATGGTAGCTCTAGTCATAATCTACCGAATTTTTCTAGATATTTAGGGCTTGCTGAAGAACTATACAACCCTTATCTGACAAGAGGTTACAACGGTTTTTCACCAAATATGTGCAAGGCTGTGAGGTTGATGTGACGTAAATATGCCCAAAAACACTCGCACAGTTACGAAAAAAAGTAGGCTAAGTTTTAGAAGCAACTGCCAACACTCAAATTTTTCAACATCTGTGGACCCTAGATTCGATTTCTAGCCTTTTTCAGCAAGCCCTATTTAGGATTATGGGAGAGGTCTTCGAGATCACTATCAAGGCAGCCGATAAATTCTTTAGTCGCGTCGGCAAAGGATGTTTCGGCGGTTTCTAGCACAGCAGGTGTTTGCAGCTGTTGGGTGCGGCTCGATTGAAATTCCAAGAATTCAATAAACTCAATGACTTTATTTTGTTGTTCGGGGGGGAGTTGTTGGATTTTTTGAATGGCTATTTCTAGGGTTAGCATCGGTGTCCCGTTTGACGACTATCTGGGTCGATGGAGGCTTTGACGGCGAGCCTCAAATCGCGGTGGGTAATGGATATTTGCCGTTGGATTGTACTGGTGGTGCTGCGACCGGAGCAAACAATCATGCTTCACGTTACTCAAAAAACGTTGGGTGGTGGAGCGTACTTTCGGTTGGTTGATGGGGTGTCGGCGATTGGTTAGAGACTATGAGTTATTGCCGGAAACATCAGAGACATTTATTTACCTTGCCATGATCCGGATTATGCTGAGGCGACTGGCATAAAATTTGACTCTTCAAAACTTTTCAAACATCCTCTTAATCTAGCTGGTAAGTGGAAGCGTAAACATAGAGGAATTGTAGCTAAAGAAGGATGGTTTATGCTCACAAGTTTACCAAATTTAAAAGAGGCGTAGGCTCAGCCCGCTGCAGGCATCGCTGCCTATAAAAAGAGATTTTCTATTGAAGAAATGTTTCGTGATTTCAAGAGTGGTGGCTATAACATGGAGAGTACAAATGTGTCTGGTAATCAGTTAATTAGTCTCATTTTGTTAATGACAGCTGCCTATAGTTTAGCCACTTTTAAAGGACAAAAAATTAAAAGCAAAGGTGTACAAAAATATATTGGAAGAGTAAAAGAATATGGACGTGTTCAAAGAAGATATAGTAGTTTTTACATCGGTCTATATGGTGAGCCAGCGCTGCAGGAGGGTCAGCCCGACCTAGGCGACTGGCGTTAGCGAGTACTCGAGCGTCACCCGAAGGGACAAAGCTGGGTTAAATTTATGGAGTTTTGTTGGGAATTAGTCACAGACTTAATGAGATTAAATCGCAATAAACTGGAGTTTTATTTACAAGGTCAAAGGGCTATGGAGCTTATCCTATCTGCGTTCTAGCTTCTATGTCGCCCCCTCAGGTGTAACTGACAATTGATCCCGACTTTTTTTCTAAACCAGAGTCACAATCAAGCACAATATCGGCTTCGGTATAATCAGGATGGAATAAAAGCTGAGTATAATCTTCCATGACTTCTTGATTGTCTCCAACTTCAGAGCCAGCAAGTCTTAGGTTGTTATAACCAATGGGATAGTCAGGATTGATCCACGTAGCCTGGTGTCCCTGATACATTTTCTGGCAGCTTTTGCGGAAGTCCTGTACATTTTACTATATATTTATATTTATGAAATTTTATATTTATGAAGCTTTGCAGGCTGTAGCCTTGGATAAAAAAAGACCCAGCGATGAGAAATCATGGCGACACATAACGTAGACGCCGATATGGTGTCTTATTGTACTCAGCGTTAAAAGTAGTGATAGCATCTAACCGTTCGGATGCACTTGAGTAAAGTTATCCCCGTATGGATAATTTTGCTTAAGGTTAAATGCAGCGGTAAAAGCAATTTGTATGCATAGGAATGTTTCCTAATCTCTCGCACTGGATTTTCAAGAAAAATGGTGTTGCGTCTTTATCATGTTTTGCTCGGTTGTGCAATGCTTGTATTGGTACCGTTAGGAATGAGGTTGACCCGTCTCCACACTTCTACAGCCAGCAACTTGCAGCCAACTCCAATAGCACAACCCTATGCCAATAAAACCCAGGTTCTAACAACTTCCAATCTGACCGAGGGAAATATCTGGAGGTATCTCCTGGGAAAAACTGGTGCGCCTCCTGATTGGAGAGTTGCCCCTTGCGAGGAGAATGGGCCTCTACTATGCGTTTTTGCCAAAGAAAAACGTTTGGGTACGGTAGAGATGGGAGTTTACCCACTAGGACAGCAATTGGATTTTCAAAAGATGCTGGTAGCAACTGGTATTCCACTCACCTCAAAAGCGGACTATCAAAGTCCCAAGTATAAAACCCAGGTTTCAGCAGCACTCCAAAGTTGGATTGCAGAACAATATAAGGATCTATTAACAAGCCGTCAGGTGAGTTATGGCAAAAGCATCACTTTCTCAGAGATATCTCCGCAACAAGTGTTGGTTGGTAAACTTCCGGGAATACGCTATGAATTTGTAGGACGCAAGCGACAAAATGGAGTCTACGAGCAACATCTAGGTTATGTCGCTTTTGACGGTAGTGCGCTTTACGTAATTACCACTGCCTTTAACCCAACCTTAGACACAGGTAAGTTTGAGACACTAGAAGACTTTCAACGTTTTGAACCACACCTGTCTTTAATCGTGGCGAATTTGAGATTACCAAGATAAGTTAAGCTACTCGAGGCTAACAACAGGAACAGTGTAAGCGCTGCGATTGTCCTATCCTGGAGTATAGGCAATAGTGTTGTGGGTGAGAGTGTGTTTTTTAGCGTTGTGATTCCAACTTACAATCGTCTGCCGATTTTGGAAAAGTGCCTTAGAGCATTGGAAATGCAGCAACTAACAGATGTAGAGACGTTGTATGCCACTTCTCTACAAGGTTATGAGGTGGTCTTGGTGGATGATGGTTCTACTGACGGCACATTGGAGTGGTTAGGGACAAACAAAGGCGAGTTTCCCCATGTGCGAACGTTTGTTCAAAATCATCAGGGACCTGCAGCAGCACGGAATTTGGGGGTCGAAAAAGCATTGGGAGACATTATCATTTTTATTGATAGTGATCTAGTCGTGACTGAGAATTTCCTGCAAGCTCATCAGTCGGTACTAATAGACGGAAAGAAGACATTGGGTAGCGATCGCTTCTTTACCTACGGTGCAGTGATTAATACTTGCAATTTCGATCACCCGACTGCTGAACCATACAAGCTGACAGACTTTTCCGCCGCTTTTTTTGCAACAGGAAATGTAGCGATTCCTAAGCATTGGTTGGAGAAAGCGGGACTGTTTGACACTCGCTTTCAACTCTATGGCTGGGAAGATTTAGAACTTGGTGTCAGACTCAAACAACTGGGTTTAAAATTAATCAAATGTCCATCTGCCGTTGGCTATCACTGGCATCCACCCTTTGACTTAGATCAAATTCCTCGCTTAATTGACAAAGAAATTCAACGCGGACGCATGGGAGTTTTGTTTTATCAAAAGCACCCGATATGGGAAGTGCGAATGATGATTCAAATGACTTGGTTGCATCGCCTCCTTTGGGGAATTCTTTCACTCAATGGTGCTCTTAATGAACGCACTATGGCTCCTTTTTTGCGCTGGCTAATTAACTCAGGTAAAACTCAGTTGGCTCTGGAAGTTGCCCGAATTTTTCTAAACTGGTATAACGTCCAAGCAGTTTATGCAGCGCATAAAGAAGCTAAGTACAATCAATAGGGAGTATCTGTTTAGGGAACTCCAAGAAATAAATTATGCAAGTTAAGGTTGTTGACTGTTGACGGTCAACTATGGAAATTGGATATTTTTTGATTTGGAAGTCCCTTAAGGATCAGTTTGATCTCTTAACTCAACTTATTTTAAATTTTGGGAGGAGGGAGTGTCACTGCTGCTTCTGGAAGGGAAGGGCAGAGGGGTATTATTACCCTTCTTGGAAGGAGAGGCAGAGGAGTGAACACCTCCTGGTGGAGAAAAGGGTGCATCAACAAAACCCAACTCTAGCAACTGCTGGTAAGCTTTCTTGCCTAGATCTCGTGTTGGGTTTTGACTCTGAATAATCTGCACCAGCAACGGCACAGCTAATTCCGGCTGATTTTGCGCTCGATGAACCAATGCTAGCTGATAGGTGGCTTCATCGCGCATTTGGGCAGTGTCTAGCGCCTTTTTCCGCTGGGCATCAGCGACTTTGTTATCTATTCCAGAAAAGCTAGAGTTGAGCTCTTGATAGAAATTAGATAGCTGATTAAAAACCTGACGAGCTTCTTGAAGCTTCTTGGCAGCTACGGCATAGTTTTGGGAAGAAACTGCATTACTTGCGTCTGCCATCAGACGCTTCCCGCCATCAACGCTTAAAAGTCCGCTATTTCCTCCTGTAGGACGGAGGTTATTCGGAGAGTTGGGGTCAATGGCTTGTGGGATGGAATTGTCTGGTAGCTGTTGTACTTCCTGAGCATGGACAGGAGATAGCAGGCTGAGGACTGCTATGACTGATATGGAAGTGAAGCGAATCAAGGGAACAGTTGTAGCAAGGTTCATGGGATAAATTTGTGCAACAACTAAACAAACAGGTATAGAAACTTCGGGTATCTTAACTCTGTTTTGCGCTTTAAGAAAGCAGAAATATAGACTAAGTCTCTTGGATCTAGACTGCAAATCGGCTGAAGTGGGTTCCCATAGTTACCGCACAGTCGCTAAAATCACTGCTATGAACGAGCGCACCCAGTTCTGACGCAGTTACTGTCCCTACCATCTCAAAGGATGCTGGTAGTTGTGGGTCATTGATCACGCGCCATAAGATGTAGGGAACCTGAATAACTGGGAATTAACTCTAGATATCCTGCCCTTGAGGGTTTAAATCCCTAAGGTTGCCAAGATTTTAATCAGCGCTTAATTGTTGGAGTGTCTTTGCTAAATCAGTCGTAAGTTGTTGGGCATCTTGTTTGATGCAGCCATTAACGTAGTCTGATACTTCGATAGCGGGTGCGATCTGAATACTAACATCAGTACCCCAGCAAGGATTAGGTTGGCTGTAATTGATGCTGATGGGTATAATTTTAACTCCCAGCCCTGAGTGACTAGATTCAGCGCTCAAAGCTAAACGAGCAATTCCCGGCTTCAATGGATGAAGCTTACCCTTACAGATACCACCTTCTGGAAAAATAACTAACATTTCTCCTTGTTGAAGTAATTCAACTGCATGACGGAGAGTTGTGATTGACGGGTGTTGAGTATCTACAGGGAATCCACCCATGCGTCGGACTAACCAACCTTGTAGCCCTTGACACTCATCGACAGTTACCATGAATCGCAGGTCTCGACCTGTCACGCAGCGACCAGCTGCGTAGGGTATGAGCAAGGCATCCCAACGCGATCGATGGGTAGGAGCGAGGAGAACAGGACCAGACGTAGGTAGATTTTCTTGTCCAGTGATTCTAATTTGCCCAAAGAAAAAAGGTAAGAGGAAGTGACGCCCCAAGAGATACGCCAGAGGACTGAACCAAGGAGATACCCGCGAAGTAGCAAAGGAAACCTTAGCTTTTGGGGTTTCACTATAAGTATGAGAGGAAGAAAGTAGCTCAATCATGACGGTGGTTGTTGACTGCTGGATAAAATGTCATTACAGTTCTGTAAATACACCGTAAAATTTCTTCCTTGAATTGTGTTGCTCCATCTGGACAGTTTTACCTCTGTCCTTTACAAAAGAAGGGAGCTTTCTAGCAGGGAGCAGGGAAAGAAAAAAAACTTCAGTTATGGATATAAAGCCCACTTTTTTAGAAAAATGTATTTCCAGACGCGCACTGACGTTAGCGTTAGCGAGGGACGAGTCTCACCCAGAAGGCGCTCCTAGTTGAGGCTTCCTGGTTCCAATCCTACGGCTTAAGCCGTGGGTTCCCCTACTCCCTGCTCCCTGCTCCCTCTGAAATAATTTTGCGTCGCCGATTCGCAAACCAGGTTTGTAACTGTTGACGACAGCCAGACTCCATAATGCCGCCAATGACGTGCAGGCGGTGATTGGAAGCAGCACTATCGGGTATATTGACAACAGTACGAATTGCGCCAGTTTTTGGATCGTCCACCCCATAAACTAGAAGTCCTATACGCGCTTGAACAATAGCACCCGCGCACATTGGGCAAGGTTCTAGAGTAACGTAGAGGATGCATTGATTTAGACGCCAATTTAGTAAAGTTTTTGCGGCTTTTCTCAGAGCGAGAATTTCCGCATGAGCCGTAGGATCTTTGTCACGCTCTTTCCGATTTTCACCTTCTGCGATCAAGGTTCCAGATGAATTAATAATAACAGCACCTACGGGAATCTCACCCACATCACCTGCTGCTTTCGCCAACTCCAAGGCGCGATTCATCCATTTCCGATGTATCATATAATCTTGGTGGTCAATCAACATATCAGTAACAAAATTGCTAATGGCTCATGGATAATTGCCTGATTACAATTAGCAATTATCAGTTATCATCCAGTAACCTCCATCCAGCTTCAATCATTTGGGCTAGTTCCTCCCAAGTAAACTTGTTTAGAGTTTGTGCTAACTGCTGAAACTGAAAAAATTTCTCCTCAGATTTGTAGTCAGTCGGGTCTAAGCTAAAAAAATCGCAAAAAATGTAAAAATTGCCACCTATTCTGATATAAAAATGGTTGAGTCCACTCAAAAAGGATTTTGTAGTTTTTTCGGCTTCAATGCCAGTGTCTGGCTTGTCTGTGTGATTATAAAAAAGTGATGGAACGGTCTTGTTTCTGTTTTTTTTGGCGACCACCCTCACTATCCGATAATCCCTTTCTTGCCGCAATCGAGCGTAGCGTTTGCACCAATTCTTGCCCACGATTTTCTCCTTTTTTAGCTGCATAGTCGATGATCACCTGCTCCATTTGCTGCCGGTCAAGAGCATCTCCATCTAGGTAAAAACCAACTAGCAAATCCACAAAAAGTTTGGTATCGTGCTTTGCCTTGTGTATCAACTCTTCAAACATAGTGCTTGTCCACTAGAGTTTTTGCAACTGTTGTGAGGGAAGCAATTTATACTGAATCAGGCTCCCTGCGATCCTTCGCTAAAACACAAAAATGCTCAAGAAACTGATTATTGGTCTCATTCAACTTTTCTGTTGATCTAATAATCTAAATAAACACTTACAATCGCAGTTATGACTGTAGTCAGTCTACGATCGTAGTCATTGCTTGATGTGATCGATATCGTTGCCGTAAGCACGATTCATGTGCTTACGTGCAGTCTTTAAATCTCAAAAAACACCTGCTGTATAATTAAGTGTCTTTTGCTTGATCAATCTGGATAATTTAAGCTCATTATCTAAGCAGAGTATTGGGCGAGAAGGGTGTTGAGTTGGCCTTGCGAATCTAACTTATAAAGGTCATCACAGCCGCCAATATGCTGTTTACTAATGAAAATTTGCGGTACTGTGCGGCGTCCGTTAGCACGCTCCGCCATTTTAGCTCGGGCTGCTTCGTCACCGTCGATTTTGTATTCAGTGAATTTCACACCTTTCCACCACAGCAACATTTTAGCGCGGATACAGTAAGGGCAAGTCTGCCAAGTGTAGATTTCCACGTTGGCTTTGATGCGCTCTGGATGACGACCTAAAAGAGGATTGAGAAAGTCCAGCATAATTCTAAAAAAGAAAAATTTGCTCTTTGCTTTCTCTAAGCTAGATAATTACACCATAAATCGCACTTGTTTTTAAAGCAAAATCAATTGAATTTAAGTAGCCATCATAAATTGCGTACACCAAGACGAATGAAAATGGGCATGGGGCATTGGGCATTGGGCAGATCTGATTGTTGGTAGAAACTTGGTTTCTGGCTAGTTTGATTGTCAGGACTTAGTGTAGTTACCACAGATATTGAACTGTTAGCCTTACTGCCATTGGTAGCAGCACTATTGGGCAAAAATAGTGCTAAAACTGAGATACTTGTCAAACTGGCTAAGCAAAACTTAACACATGCGTTAGTGGATACGATCCTCCACAGGTATCCGCCCTTTGGTAGACTTTAAGACTGAAACAGCCAGATCGAAAGACGCAACGTCAAGCAACTGAGAGGGCAGAGTTTGTGGAAAATACACTTGGGTTAGAGATTATTGAAGTTGTTGAGCAGGCCGCGATCGCATCTTCCCACTGGATGGGTAAGGGCGAAAAAAACACGGCTGACCAAGTGGCTGTAGAAGCCATGCGGGAGCGCATGAACAAAATTCATATGCGCGGTCGCATTGTGATCGGTGAAGGGGAGCGGGACGAAGCTCCCATGCTCTATATTGGGGAAGAAGTAGGCATTTGTACCCGTGAAGATGCCAGCAGCTTCTGCAACCCAGATGAACTTATGGAAATCGATATCGCTGTTGACCCCTGCGAAGGTACTAATCTTGTCGCCTATGGTCAAAATGGCTCAATGGCAGTATTGGCAATTTCCGAGAAAGGCGGTTTGTTTGCTGCGCCTGACTTCTACATGAAGAAGCTAGCAGCTCCAGCGCCAGCACGTGGTCATGTCGATATCAACAAGACCGCAACTCAAAACTTGAAGATTTTATCTGAATGTTTAGACCGTGCTGTAGAGGAATTGGTGGTAGTCGTGATGGATCGTCCCCGTCACGAAGAACTCATTCAGGAAATTCGCCAAGTAGGAGCGAGAGTGAGACTAATTAGTGATGGTGACGTTTCCGCCGCCATCTCCTGCGCCTTTGCTGGTACCAATATCCACTGCTTGATGGGTATTGGTGCTGCACCCGAAGGTGTCATTTCTGCTGCGGCTCTCCGTTGCTTGGGTGGACACTTTCAAGGACAACTGATCTACGATCCAGAAGTGGTGAAAACAGGTTTAATCGGGGAAAGTAGAGAAGGCAATATCGCTAGACTTAAAGAAATGGGTATTACAGAGCCAGATCGGGCTTACAATGCCGAAGAACTAGCTTCTGGCAATACGGTACTATTTGCAGCTTGTGGTATTACTCCTGGAACTCTGATGGAAGGCGTTCGCTTCTTCCCTGGAGGTGCAAGGACTGAAAGTCTAGTTATTTCCAGCCAGTCACGAACTGCTCGATTTGTCGATACGATCCATTTATTTGAAGAACCTAAGATTCTGCAACTGCGTTAGTCATAGGGAGTAGGGAGTGGTGAGTAGGGAGTGGGGAGTGGTGAACTTCCCTACTCCCTATTCCCTACTCCCTATTCCCTACTCCCTACTCCCTAATTACCAATTAGCAAATACCATTTAGCAAATGAATATAGCAGTAGTGGGGTTAAGCCATAAAACAGCCCCAGTAGAAGTCCGGGAAAAGCTGAGTATTCCAGAGCCTCAGATGGAGAGCGCGATCGCACAGTTGATCAGCTGTCCTCATATTGAAGAAGTTACAATCCTTAGTACTTGTAACCGTCTGGAAATTTACATTGTAACCCATGAAACCGAGCAGGGTATCAGGGAAGTTACACAGTTTCTTTTAGAACATAGTAAATTGCCGAGATCATCTTTGCGGCAACACCTGTTTATGTTGCTACATCAAGACGCAGTGATGCACTTAATGCGGGTAGCAGCTGGTTTGGATAGCTTGGTACTCGGAGAAGGTCAAATTCTCGCTCAGGTAAAGCATACTCACAAACTGGGACAGCAACATGACGGTATTAAAACGATTTTGAATAAATTATTTAAACAAGCGTTGACAGCTGGGAAGCGGGTTCGGACGGAAACTAGCATTGGCACTGGTGCAGTCTCTATCAGTTCGGCTGCCGTGGAGTTGGCGCAAATGAAAGTACAAAATTTAGCCGCTTGTCGAGTAGCAATTCTAGGTGCAGGCAAAATGTCACGGTTATTGGTGCAACACCTAGTTTCCAAAGGCGCTGTGCAACTGAGGATTGTAAATCGCTCTCTGGAACGCGCAGAGGAATTGGCAAAGCAATTCTCCGATCACCCAATCCAAACTCATCTACTCTCGGAAATGATGACAGTAATTGCCGAAAGTGATTTGGTGTTTACAAGTACTTCGGCTACAGAGCCAATACTTGACCGCGCTAAATTAGAAATGATTTTGGAACCGAGCAGACCTTTGATGTTATTTGATATTTCCGTACCGCGCAATGTCCATACGGATGTCAACGAACTGGCAAATGTGCAGGCTTTTAATGTGGATGATTTGAAGGCAGTGGTGGCGCAAAACCAAGAAAGCCGCCGCAGGATGGCGCAGGAAGCCGAGGGACTCTTAGAAGAAGAAGTGTCATCTTTTGATGTCTGGTGGCGATCGCTCGAAACTGTCTCCACTATCAGCTGTTTACGAGATAAAATCGAAACCATTCGCGAACAAGAATTAGAAAAAGCTTTGTCAAGATTGGGTTCGGAATTTGCGGAAAAACATCAAGAAGTGATCGAAGCCCTAACGCGAGGAATTGTTAATAAAATTTTACACGATCCAATGGTGCAGCTACGAGCTCAGCAAGATGTGGAGGCAAGGCGTCACTGTATGCAAACCTTGCAAACACTGTTTAACTTAGATGTAGAGAAGCAGTTTAGCTAAGCAATTTGGGATTTGAGATTTTAAACTCATCCCACCCATACAAGGATGGGGCATGGGGTAATGGGCATCGGGCATCGGGGGAAAGGGAAAATTTCAACCTTACCCATTGCCCACTGCCCATTGCCTCAGTTTTTTCTGTTGTTTCATAATTATTTAGAACTGCTAATAACTAAATAAATATACAGCAGAATTCAGGAGCCAGGAGTCAGGAGTCAGAGGTGAAAAGGGCTTAGAGCCTGCCTTTTAGACCTTAGTACTGTACTTCATTTACTTGCAATGTGCTGTAATGCCTACGCCTATTTATCACATCACCAATATAGGACTCATATTTGATTTTTGAAATACACGTAGGGGAGCCAGTGCGTTAGCGAGGAACGAGCGTCACCCGAAGGGCTTCCCGCTTCCTTAGCAACTGGTGTGTTTCCCCAACTGGAGCAACTGCCGTTGTGTTAGGACATAGCAGTAGGGCACCATTCCCATTTTTCGGTGCCGTACTCTCGGCTTCACACCCTACAAGGGGTAGTGCTGAGCGATGCTCAGCATTTTTAAGCTCATCTCACCCCAAAACCTGCGCAGTCTTGTCCTCAGTGCCCTGTTTGGTCAAATTCTCACAATAAAAAGATTAATTTTCTCAATTCTTTCCGAAATTACTAAACTGCCAGTGTATCTACGTATAGATTAGATTCAATTCAACACGCTACTGAAATTATTCTGTATTATTAATCACTTGAATACTGAGTATTATGAAAAAGTTTCTGCCGATTCAATTTAAATTCAACACTTCTGGCTTTCTAAAGTTGAGCTTATTAACGCTGTTCGTATCGCTGTTGCTTGGAGGTTATAGTCAGGCGAATGCTCAATCTGCTCCCAAAGATGAAGTGATCTCGGTTCCACCACAAGAAGCATTTTTTATCCAAGAGAAAACACACACAACTTCTGGTGGCGATGATTCTCGCTCACAACATAGCAATACTTTGGGTAATAGCGCTGCATTGCCACATATGTCCAACAACTGGAAAAATGATCAGAACCTTGTGAAGAAGGCTAATTCTGGGACTCAAAGCCGCTACATCCCTCGATAGACCTAAATTTTTACCTGTTTTCTATAGGCGTTAGGCGTTGTGCCTATGAGTTTGCGAAATACATTTGTAAAATGGCTCTGATTTTGAAAACCAACTTGCTGACAAATTTGGTCTATTGCTTCTTCAGTTCGAGCCAATAGGATTTTTGCTTTCTCAATTCTACAGTTCATAATGTATTGGTGAGGCGAAAATCCGGTTGACCTCTTAAAGAGACGTGAGAAATGATACATACTCATCCCCAGAACCGAGGTAAGTTCAGTTAATGTTAAATCCGTTTCTAGATTGTCATTAATATATTCAATTGCTTGTCGTAACTTGAGTTGAGAAAGACCCTGAGAATGTATAGGAATGGTGGCAAAGGGCACAGAATAATGTTTTAGCAGGTGAATGCAGAGGGTAGTTGCTAGCGACTCAATGTAAATATAACTACCTGTGCTATCAGATTCTAGTTCTGACTTCAGCGCTAACCCAATCTGCTGAATTAGAGGAGCAGGGGAAGCGAAAAGTGGTATGATTTCTATCTGCTGTAAATCTATAGAGTCGTGAGCAACACGAGCAAAAAGCTCTCTTTCTAGACTCAGGACTAAAAATTCTGCTTCTGACTCCCAGCTTAACTTATGGTAACTGTTGGCCGGAATGATCGCCACATCTCCGTAGGCAATGCTTTCACGCTGAATACGCCCGTTCAATACCCGATCTGCATAGGTTGGGGTTTGCTCAAGACTAATACTGATAATGTGTTGTTGAGGGCTATGTTCTGGAGTCTCATGAGCTGGTTGTCGATGATGATCCAGGCGGATACCATTCCACTTGAACTTGTAACTAGAAATTAGAGGAGAACGCGGTAGAATTTCTGCACAAACATCTTCTTGAGCAAAATCAACATTTAAGATTTTTTCCTCTGGCATCGTTCTCACCCCAGAAACGATAGCTTAAAGCCATACTGAGTTTCAAAAATAGTCTGGAAAATTCAGTTCAGAAATAGTAACACACATGACTATTTGCACACAAATTGCTACACAAATGACTTACTACGTGATCTACGACGGGAATTGTAATCTCTGTGTTACCCTAGTGCAAACGCTGGAAAGCCTGGATCAGGGACAACTGTTTCGCTATATCTCTATGCAAGAAGAACAGACCATTTCCCATTGGGGAATTACACCCCAGGATTGTGAGTTGGGTGTAATTTTGATTGATGCGGATGAGCCAGAAAAACGCTGGCAAGGCAGTGCAGCAGCAGAAGAAATTGGACGATTATTACCTTTAGGTAGTGTATTTGTGGAAACATATCGTGCCTTACCAGGGGTAAAATGGGTGGGCGATCGCCTGTATGAACAGGTCAGAGATCACCGCTATACCCTGTTCGGCAAGCGTTCTAGTATATATAAATCAGCCTACTGTGCTGATGGTAACTGCAAGAGTTAGGAGTTAAGAGTTTTATTGAAGACCTCCAAAATCTGTCGGCAAAACTGTTTTAGCTTTTCCTGCACTTCTAGTGAAGGCTGAACCTTACCCACAAAACTCCAGCTTTCCACGGTAGAAAGTCGCCACTGTTCACCAAGATGGTTAAATGCAGCAACTTCCACACCGATAGCACGATGGATATCGTTTAGGGGATCTTGATGAAACCGGATTTGAATCAAGATACTGTGACTGCGCCAGGATTTGCTGATACCAGGAAAGTGAAACCCAATGTCTATAGAATCTGGATCGACTAATTCCCTGGTTTGTGGGTCATTTTTCCAAGGTTTGAGATCGGATCTTGCATCAGGAAACTCAAATTTGAATAAATTAACTATGGTAGCAATCTTGCTGGCGAATTCAAGGTTTGTTGCCATCTCAGCTGCGTTCACGAAAAATACTCCTATGTTGTGTTGGCTATTTTTAAATGTGAAGACAGAAAAACCGCCAGAAGGGTTATTGTATGGTATGTTAACTGATTGAGGAGATTTTAGCCAAAATCCGTCGCCAATTCATCTAGTCTCGATATATCGTAGCTAAAAGTAGTCAATTCTCATTAATCCCCCGAATGAGTCTTTCTATATACTCACTCGCGCTAGTCTCTGCCGCATGTGACAGTTTTACTAACTTCTCCCATGCGGTAGGAGTCAATGACAATGTTCTCCTTTCTTTTATTTCATCGTAGAATACTGGTTGATATTTTTTATTTTTTTTCATTTTCCTTGTTGCATTTTTAAGAAATTATGACTATACTGTATAGTATAGCAGTCAAACACCTGAGAGGTCGAGCTCATGACGAGAAAGAAAAAAGCAAAGGGAATAAAGACGGTAACACGTCTTGCCATTGTTGGGGCTATTGAACTGAATAAATGGAAGTCCGAAGAACTTGATACTATTTCTTCTCGCCTGGGTTCGTTGCGCTCTGATATTTGGAACGAGTATGGTTCATTAAAAGCCTGGGGACTCTCAGAATATGATTTAGACAAAATATTGCGTCCCCATAATAGCAAGTATGAATTGCCTGCTAAATTATGGGAAACAACGCTTTATGATGTCATTGGTGATATTCATACGGTACAAGCATCGTGCATTGAAAAAGTACTCAAGTCGCTTGGACTGAAGTATGAAAAGTTTGCCGCTAATAAATCAGTTGCCCAACACGTTCTAGAGTCGCGTGAGTGGATGAACCACCCAAAGCTAAGAACACTTGTTAGAAAGTTTTGGTATAGAGGTCATACACACGTTGCTAATCAAATTGTCGTCAAAGAATACAACTGTCAGACTGACTCTAATGGTGTTGTATGGGTACAATTTAGTGGACTCAAGAAAGGTAAAACCCTTAGAATTCCTACTACACTAAAGGCTGAGATTACCGGACAATTTCGGCTAATCAAGAGGCTTGGCAAGTGGTACATTCACTATTCAACAGATATAAAGGCAGCGCCAAAGAGAACGGAAGGGCGCAGTATTGGGGTGGATCGTGGCTACTCAGAAGTGTATGCAACTTCTACCAGTGACGACGCTAGGTTTTTGGGTCAGGACTTTGGAGAAATTCAAACACTCTTAGGCGATTACCGCAACAAAAAGGGAGCGAAGCGTAACAAGATTCGAGCTTTGGTAGAGAAAGCAAGAAAGAAAGGTGATTACGTCAAAGCTGAAAGAATTATTAATAACAATCTGGGGCGAATCAAATGGAACCAGAGAGAGCAATCCTTTAAAGGTAGGATTAAAACACTAGTATTTACTGCCACAGTTCAATTAATGAACGATGCAATAAAAGCTGTGGCATTTGAAGACTTGACTCCCACGTTCGCTACAAAGAAAAACCGGTCAAAGCGCACGAA
>Ga0116227_10007264_pt1 | contig 21770 bp, 8 predicted proteins | sample S1TSphgellanicum_FD_89693 | JGI IMG/M metagenome (GOLD analysis project Ga0116227, IMG submission 89693) | Host-associated microbial communities from peat moss isolated from Minnesota, USA - S1T2_Fb - Sphagnum magellanicum MG | ecosystem: Host-associated > Plants > Peat moss > Unclassified...
GTGTAGACAAACAAGCCAGGGGGTTAGTGTTGTAGTAGTAGTAGGGTAGAATTGTGCATCACCAAACACTAACCTATCATCAAACATTTATCATCTCTTGTCCTTGAGATCTTCATGGACATGGGAAATGTATACAAACAAGTCAAGGGGACCAGGGTTTTTTTAAAAGGATTTTGTGATGTAGCCAAGGTGGTGACCATCCAGAAACTCATTTAGCCAATTCTGGCTACATGCCAGATATGAAAGTAGAAAAAAACCAGGATCCTTCTATATTCTTGGCTACCTACTGGAACTTATTGTAGAAATCTGTTGATTTGAAATTTTTTATTTTCGAAATTTGGCGAATTTTTACAATTTTTTTTCATGGAAAATCCTTTGTATTGGTTGAAATTGCATCTTTCAGGTCGAATTTTTGTGAGAGTTCGGCACTGGAAAAAACACTGAAGGGGACTATTGTAATAAGGTAGAACTTCCCATCACCAAACATTTACTTATCATGGAACATTTATCATATTTTTTTGGTTTCTTGTCCTTGAGATTTTCATGGCCATGGATGCACCAAGTCAAGGTTTACAAAACATTTTTGAACTCCATAGACGAAATAGCAACAACAAAATGCAAGAAAAGAACGAGTTGTCAAAGAGAAAAAAACAGTAGACACACCTTTACTTCCAAACCTTATGTCTTTCTTGTTTTGGGTTCACTTTGAGCGAATTAAAAACCTATGAGTGCATCAACTCAAGCCCCATCATATCAAACATTTAGCCCTTCGCTTTGAAAGGACATATCTTTCTTTTTTTTTCTTTTTTTTCTAACAAATTTGAGCAATTTTTGTGATGTTGGATGCACCAAGTGGAGGGCTCCAATATCCCTTTGAGCTCCAAAGGCGACCAAGGGATGTCTATAGGTCCACGCTTTTTTATACACACAGTGTCTGGTGATTCACTGCTCTACCCTAGTGTTAGCCAAGACTTGTAAGCCAAGTGACCTCAGAGACCACGTCAATTCATGACCTTTCTGTGACATAAAGTGAAGAATTATCGTTTCACAATTTTTCATCTATTGTTTTTTCCTCTTAAAGTGCTGAAGTTTGTGTATATATCTTTCTTCAAGAACTTGTCTCTTGAATAATTATTTTCCCTCGTTTCTTTCCAGATCTTGGCAGTAGTTTTTTTTCTTCAATTTTCTGGACTAAGAATAAGCAACAAGCATCCCAAGATAGGTTTAGCATTCATTGTGGACAATAAAGTTATCCAAAAGTTAAGGCAATTAGGGGGCGAAAACGGCCAATTTTGGCATAAAAAGGCATTAAATGAGTAACTGGGAATGAAATTTTACAAAACAAAATAACTGGGACCCAAACTAGTTTTTCCACTAATTTTGGTGGTAAACTGAGTTTCATCCCCTCTTTCCTTTTCCCTGAGCGACTGCACTGCTGCTACATATATTTTCACTGCTCCTACCTGTATAACTACTACAATTCCTCGAACCTTGTGCATTAAATGCTAAGTTTCATCATTTCATACTAAGATTTAATAAAATTTCCTTACTTTGCAGATACCACTGAAAGAGGTAACTTTAATATTTTAAAAACCTTTTCAAAAGTTTGCTGTAGACAATAGGAAAGTGAGGACAAACTTTTGCAGGCAATGCAAATGTGTCAACATTTCTACAAATAAAATTTTAATCGTTTTTTAACTCTTTTTTTTTTAAACCAGGCATATGTGACAAAATATTCCAATTTTGTTTCTCTTTGTCATTTGATTCAAAAATTCGCCACTAAAAGACTCTGAATCTCAGTGCCAAAATCCAAATCATTTCGGGTTGTAACTAATGTTGGGGCAAATATTTATTTTTGTTATTAACCACTAGTTTGGCTTTTCAAATATTTCAGAATTAAAGAACCATCAGGTTGAGTTCTTTGAACGTAATAAGAGTGAAAATAATAAAACCAAAGAACGAGTACTGATTTCAATTATTTCACTCTCCTCAAAAACTAAGAGTTTTGATGAAAGAACGAATGAAAAACTGAAAGTAAAATAGGTGGTTATTTGATTTTTTTCAACTGTTTGAGAACCATCACTATATCAGAACTAAGTCTTGTTTTAGAATCACAGTTATGAACCATAGTAACCATCTGATTAACTATCATTGAGGCATATTCCCTTTTTGATAACCACCCAAGACTAATTGTATCATATTCAAGCTCCAGCCAATTTGGTTGCTCACATGGTTCATGTGGCTGCTCACCATCTATGCTATTTAGTTTCAAATGCTTTGTCATGTTCTATGTGTACATTATGTATTGATTTCTTTTTGGGAAAGAAAAATAACAAATTTGATTGACAAGCTCTTGATAGTACCTCAAGTCAAGTTTAATAGTAGACAACACAATAAGACTCTTTTTTTTTTCCTTGAAACAAATGGAAGTAATGTAGACCAGCCCATTATCAATCTCCTGCTTATGACTGAACACTTATTTATATCGTAATCATATGTGCTTCATTTTGAACGATTTAAAATGTTATGGGAACACTATCTCAAACTATAGAAATCATCTTTGATGTGCAAAGGAAAAAAAATAATGAAAAAATAACAAGAAAAATAAGTTTTTCAACTTACAAAATGTTTTTTTTTCCTTTTTTGGTGTTTTCTTTGGACCCCTCCTCTTCCAAACTTCATAACTTTCTTATTTTTTATTCATGTTAAACAATTTAAAATGCTATAGGATGCCACCTAAAGTTTTACAAATCATCTTTGAACTCTAATAACAACATAACAGCATAAAAAGAATTTTTTGGGTGTTTGGGAATTGGCCTTTGTGTTGTTCAGTGATTTGTTTTTTTCAATTTTTAACCCCCTTTACTTTGGGGGGTCATAACTTTTTCATTTTTAATTTGTTTTTTACTATTGTTAGTGTGTCGAATGCACCAAAAGGAGGGGTTCAAGTTTTGTTTGGACACTAGAAACAACAAAGCTTTCCCCTTGGATCTGGTCTACCTTGAATGCTTAAATGTTCAGTCATTGACCAGCAAGTTGAAAAACTGAACAAGAGGCAAAAGGACCAGAGGAACAATTGAGTACTAACAAATTAAACCACCACCATTAAGTGGTTGAAAACTCCATCTAACCTTTCTGCCACCCTACAAGCAAGTTGCATGATGATACTTTTAAACCTAATCAAAGGCTTTTAAAATTATATCTTTTTCATCAAGATGTTTCTAAATTTGTTACAAAACACATTGCCACCCCAACCTCTTATAATCAACCGACCCAAATAACTTTTCTAAACTTGACTTCCTGTCACTTATTGTGATTAAAGATCAAATCATTTCTCTCAATCCAAATGGCTTGAATTGTGACCTTCAAGTAAAGACCAAAGAGGAATTAAATCAGTTTTGCAACTATGTTATAATTATGTTTGCGACTAATGACTACTTCATCAACATACACTTTAAGATTATTTTCATTCATGATCATGTTCATATGTCCCATTAATGACAAATGGATCCAAATTTAATCACATCATGAAAATGTTAATATAACCATTAGTGGTATACGTAGGTGTATTATGATTTTTTTGAAAGATATGTGTATTTTTATTAAGTTTTATTAAGGGTGTAGTGGGGGTATATTTTCAATGGTGTATTTATAATATTATATTTAATTTATATTTAAATAAATTAACTAACTACTTACTTACATATGTTTGATTACCTATTTAGTTTAAACTACCTACCTATCTTGACACGCCCCCTGGCTCCTTAATAGACTCCAAAAGTGAGTTTGAAATGAAAATAGCGGAAAAGTAAAGAATCGGGGCACACTCCCTGGCTCGCAACACTTTGAGGGGTAAAGAGGCGTGCTGGAGCTCTGGGATGGGACTAGGAGGAATGACAAGCACTTAATCACTCACTCGAATCTGCACAAACCAAACAACAAGTTAATTAATGCATAGTTGAAACACTTTTGGCGTTAGGACAAGCCATGGGCAAATTCGGACTCACAAGACTCACCACGGCCTGGACTTGGGGGAACCCACCACCTTCCCCCTTATAGTATACTATGTGCCTCTCCACGAAGCCCACATCCAAATGGCTTTTTGTCCCGGGATTCCCAAATGGGAATCTCGAAAATGCCAAAGTTGGAATTCTCGTGACTTTGGGCCCCCATAACTTTGTGTGCAAACCTCTAATTAAGATGAATATAGCCCTCGTCAATAGCTTTCCAACAGTATGCACGCAAGGAAATCAGGGTTATTCCTGACTTTTAGTGGTCAGGGTCAAACTGCCAATTTGACTCTTGACCTTTCTTTTGGCCATAACTTGTGTTTTAGATGTCCAAATGGGTGATGCGAGCCCATTTTAGACATCTACGTTTCAATAGTTTTTCAATGATGTAAAGATCTTTTCAAACCAATGGGTTTTAGCCCCTACAATCGCTCCCTGAAGATTCGGAAATCTTTCGGGACTCCAACTTCCCAAGTGAGAGTTGCCTTGGGAGTGTGAGGGTTCACTCTCTCACACTCTCTTGCACACGCGGGAATATGAAATGTGATCCTAGGCTTCCTCTCAGCCCGCAACTTTGCAAGCCCTTGCCTTGGTCACGAGCCTAAGGCTAAGGTTGCGACATATCTACTTATGTTTTCTAACTTACTTAACATAAATTATTTACCTACCTAACCTAAGTTACCTACTTATTAATTAATTAATGATTAATTAATTGATAATTAATTATTAATACTTATTTTTATTATTTATTTTTTCAATATGAACTATCAATCAATCATTTATAACTAACTAATTAATTATTACCTAATTTTTAATTATTGATGAATTAATATTTTAATTACTTATTTATTTATTTATGAACTATTATACATAGATAATTTATAACAAACTAGTTAGTTAATTAATTATTGGTTAGTTCTTTTTTTTAATTTTTTAGGTTTTTAAATTTTTATTTTTATTTATGAAAAAATATTAATAACTTATAACTAATCAATTACTTAACTTGGGTTATGCACTACTACACAATACAAGTGATGGTGAAATGAAAAGAAAAATACATATGAAAAATTTGTTATTTTCATATATATATATAGGATTCAAATTGTATAAAAAACTATCCAATTCTCATCCAAAAGGAGATTTAATCAGCCACCCCTATTTTTAATTCATTTAAAATTTGGAAGCAATTAGGGTGGATAAACATTAAATCAGCAAATGGGGACTAAATCCTTGAATTAAATATTTAAAGGAAAACTTTTATTAGAAACTAGTTCAATTTCAAAGAAAAAAAAAAGTTGATTTCTTGAAATAATCTCAACATATTCAAATGAAATAACACATATTTACATTTATATGAAATTACATGTAAACATGTGTATGAAATTAGAAAGACAAAGATTCCAAAAAAAAATTTGAAAGAACATAAAAATTACAAAAGACATTGAAAAAAATAAAAAGATTTGTTTTTCTTTCAATATCTTAAGATCCATAAAGACATTTTGAAATATTACAATTTGGAAAATGTTTATTTTTAAGAAATTCCAGTTTGGAATTGTCTTTTTATACAACCTACAACAATAGCCCATCCCACCTAAAGCAACTCCAATGAAATTATCGTCACTAGAATTAATTATTAATTAGTTTATTCTTTATTATTATTATTATTATTATTATTATTATTTAGTATTTAAAATTTTATAATCTAATTATTACTTATATCTTAATTACTAATTGGTTAATTTTTCAAGAAGAGATGAAAAAAATATGAATAAACCTTTGGTATGCTCATGGGCAATTCTACCTTAATTGTAATGAATTTACAACCTAACTAGTTGCAACTTGTAAACAACATTGCCAGTTATCACAATGATTTACTAACAACTACCTAGCAACCTACTTGCTTCAACTAGTACTACCTAATTACTTACATAGCTTAGTCTACTACCAATTAACCTAACTTATTATTCATATCAATTAACCTAACGTACTAATTGATGCAGCATATGTGGCACCTAGGTTGGACTAAAGTTAAACAAGGTGGCACCTAGGAGTACTTGTCTAAAACCTAACAAAAATAGCCTAGGGGTTTAATAGTTATTAACCTACTAATTAATGTAATGTATGTGGCACCTAAGTTGGGCTTAAAGTTAAAGATGGTGGCACTTAACCCTAGACCACCTAATACCTATTTAATACTTAACATAGGTAGCCTAGAGACTTAATTTAACTAATAATAGTTAGAAAATACCTATTATGTAGGTACCTAATATGTATTAGGTAAATACCTATTAGGTAATAATTAGTAGGTACCTAAAGGTAGGTACTAACTACCTAGTTAGTTAATAACTAGTAGGTAGGTGCCTAGTAGCTAATTAAACCTTAACCTGAAACCCTAGCTATTAATTAACTAAGTACTGAACTACCTTGTACTTTAAATACCTACTAACTAAAAACCTAGTTAGTAGATAATTACTAACTCAATAAGTAGTTAGGTAGGTACTAGGTATTTAGTAAATACCTAGTATGGTACCTATAGGTACATAGTAGGTAGGTATAATATTAATTTAAGTATAATTAATAGTTAACCACCTAAGGTTAATTAAATGTCTAGCGTGGCACCTAAGGTACACACCTAGGTTACACAGTCTAAACCACGCCTAGGCCTAGATCACTTAATACTTATCTAATGCTTAACATAGGTAACTTAGAAACTTAATAGCTAGTAGTAGCTAGAAAATACATATAAGGTAATAATTAGTAAGTACTTAAAAGTAAGTATTAGCTACCTAGCTAGGTACTTTTATAGCTCATTAATAACTACTAAGTACGAATTTAGTTAGTAACTTAAACGTTAACCTTAGTGGCTACCTACCTAATTAGTAACTACCTAATAACTACCTATTATGGAGCTAGCTATCTAGTTTTCTAGATATACATTAACTATATACCTAACTACTAATTAGGTGAATAGTTGGGTAAGTAATATGCACCTAGTATTTCAAGATAAAATTATTTAGTATCTAATTAATTAATCAATTAATAATTAATAATTAATAATTTGGTAATTATCTATAAAATAGCATAATTTTCTAATTATTAAATTATCTAAATAATTTTTTAATTTTTACCACTGAAAATAAACCTTTTAAATTGCAAGTGATCAACTAATTAAATTAGAAATAAATAGCTTCTAAATTACTATCTGGAAAAATAAATTATTAACTAATTGGTAATTCTTCCCTATTACATATAATTTATTAAATTAATTTGCTGAAATAAATGAAATCTAATTCATCATTAATATTAATTAAATAATTTAATTCATCTATCATTAATTTTCTTAATTTTATAACTAACTAAATATTAATCAATTAATATTTATTAGTTATTAACCATAACTATTGATTAATAAAAATGAACCATCACATAGTTTAACCAATATTTATAAAGTAATAAATTAGGTTATTACTTTATATTTAGAAATATCAAATTGATAAAAATAATAAATATTATATATATAACAAATTTGATTATTTGATTAATTAAATATTCAATGATTTTTAATTAGCTATTAATAATAAGTAGAAATTTTGAATTTTTGAAGAATTATTTATTTATTATTTATTGGTTGATTAAATATCTACTAATTAATATTCAATAGATATTAACCATAACTATTGGTTAAATAGTTAGATCATTATTATTGAAAATTTTCAAAATAAATGAAATGTTTCAAAAGTACTAAATAAGGAATAATCAAATAATTAATTATCTAAATAATTAATCAAAAAATTCACTTGGTCCAACTGATTATTTAAAATAATTAGTTATTATATAATAACTATTTAGCAAATATTAATTAGTGGTTAATGATTATTGACATAGTCAATAAATATTAAATATTAAATATCAAATATTTTTATATAAACCTATTAGCTTGCTAATAGAAATTATATAATTTTAAATTAATAAAAAATTATTTTTTATTTCTTAATCAATCAGTTAATTAATATTTAAAATTCATGATTAATTATTAATTGTGGTATCAATTTATGATTAGTTTATGCATTCTTTGCAAGGTTGACTTGTAATTATATAGTATAGCTGAAAAATAATCAAACCAAAGCTGCAACAAAGAAATTTGTCCCTTGAACTACATTTCATCCATCCAACTGGCATTTATCATCCATTTCGATATTTTGTGACCCACCAATGTAGTTGAACACAATACTTTTGATGTCGATACACCACCTCGAGAGGCACAATTATAGGTTATGTCATTTTCCAAATCGATGTCTTGATTATAATTCAACTATAGACCCTTTAGTTGAAATTTACTTTCAATTATCCACCAAAAGAATAGAGGGTTCAACTTATTTGGTAGCCCTAATTTTTTTTTAATATTAAAAATATTGTAGTTGAAAATGTAATCGAAAGCATCTGATTGAAAAAGGGGGGTTTTTTACTAATGACAAGAACATTGATACAACTATGTCTTGTGTTGGGTTTCAATCTATAACTAAAAAATATTCTAAGGTGCATTTTCAACCTTTTCATGCATTGGCAACCTGGGGAGAATGTTGAGCTTTTTTCATTATAAAGTTTGTATCAAAACCTTCTTGTTGTGCAATTGATCTAAACCTATGGATCAAACTTTGGAATTCTCACCTCCATTGAATTAGAGTGTAATAAGGAAGCAACATCCTTGTAGTTAGTTTCCAAAAACTAGTAAAACAGAGCCCTACCATATCATCAAGGACATGATTCACATGACGCAAGCTAGCATTTCTTGCTATTACTATTGCTACTCTTATAATGTTAGTGTAGTTGCTTTTGTCGCTACTATTGCAACTTCTTTTATTAGTTTTTTTTTGGTGTTGTTATAGTTACTAAGTGATGGCGGATCATGGTTTGTTTTTTTTGTTGCATTTCATGATTGATTGATAATCAATCTATCCACCAAAGGGGATTGAGAAAAAGAGAGCAAAGCTACTTTGGTGATGCAAGTGGATGGCAAGCAAGATAAAAACAAACACTGGTGATCAAACCATGGAGCTAAAGTGCTTCCATCGCACTGTGCATAAAATTTTGTTGTAAGCAAGCTTACTTTTAATGAATATTTGCATATATCTAAAGTTTTTTTTTTTCTTATATTACTATTAAACATACATTTCTCTTGTTTAAATGAAAAGAACTATAGACTACTCAAGTGATTTTCCAACATTCTACTTGCATTGTTTTTTTTGTTCAATCTTTTGTTGTTAATATTGAGTATGTTGAACAAAGCTCCCAAATTGGATGGATTGTATTGTTTTTGTTCATGTGTCAATAATTGATGTTCAACAAACTTGTGGACTCCCATTTACAAATTTGGAATTTTTTGTTGCTGATTTGTTACTTATTATTATATCTAGATAACCAAGTTCATTGCTTAAGAGGTTTCACAAACCTTATTTTTTATTTGTATCTTTAAAGGAATAACCCCATTTGTTGGCTTCAATAATTCTAGATCCTTAATGGTGGTTGCAACATCATTTGGATCAAATATCTTAAGGTAAATGCCAACAAATCTTGGACCATTTTACATGCCTTTGAAGAAGTTTGTAACCCATTTACTTTTGTAAAATACCTAAATTTCAAGTTTCAAAATGGACACTTGAGGTTTTGCAAGGTTTCATATATGATTGTGAAAATGTCAAAAAAATGACACAATTTGCAACAATTGTATGTTTCTTTCAAGAATAAGTGAATGTGATACATACCCTGGTCCCTAATTTTTGACAGTACATTTTGATGCACATGTACATGAAGTTTACACAATGTCTCCACAACCTACAAGGGAAGAAGGTTCAAGAAAATTAGCAATGTCAGTAGAGACTTCGTAGAGCTTGCAAAGTTCAACAAAAGGCTGCTACACTTGCACTGGCAACCTCATTAACATTACACTTGAATGACATCAATGTTATAAATGTTAATAATGAAGGAAACATGTCTAGGATAGAATGCCACACCTCATATGCAGCCAAAAAATTTGTAAGTAATGTTATCAAAAAATTATCTTCACATGATTTGGAATGGTAGCAAAAGATGTGGTCTGAAATTGTTGATGTTTTGAGTTGCAAGTGTTGTTGCCAAAAGGGTATGGATCTATTGCAGAAGCAAGTGAATGAAGCCACATTATCCAAAATCTTTCAATGTAATATTGAACCAAGATTGTTAAGGACTACGGTTAAATGACAATAGTAATCCTTCAAGTCATCCCTAGTAATTTTTCATTTTATTTTCCTTGAGTCATGTGTTATGACCTTGTGTTTTAAGATACATTATGAGGCTGCCAAAATGTAAATGGTCAAGTGCACACTACAGATTTAAGATTGATTCAAATTTTGACATTGGGGTCAAAACACATAACTAGGAGTCAAAAAGGGCATCGAATGTTAGACATAATCAATTAAAATCAAATATTTTTATTATTACCATTTAAAACCATAGTAATCATGGCAAGTTAGTCCTTTTTCCCTCATATGAATGTCAAAAAACTTAGAGTAAAAATTCATTCAATTCAATTTTAAATTTTGGTTTTCATTTAGGACATTTGAAAATGTACACCTACTATTTTAAATGGAATCAATTTTGCAAAGGACTATAAAAAATATTCATATAGTAAAACAATTTTCAATGAAAAAAATATAGATGATAAGAACATATTAGCCACACAAAAAACATTCATACTTTTAAAAATGTGGAATTCTAAAACTTTAAGAATTCAAAAAATGCTTCAAAATTGTTTCAAAATTTCAGAGCTTCAAGAGTCCTTTACCACATATAAATGGGTTATAATGTACATGATGTATGAAGAAACATTATAATATAGAGTATAATAAAATTAAAAAATGTGAAAATTTAATTTTTGGCGATGACTTAAAATTTTGATCATTTTTCAAGATGAAACATTGAATCTATAAAGAATATACACACTTTTAAATTTTCATATTTATTCAATAATGATTTTTAAAAATGAGATGCATTGGGGAACATTTAAATATTTTTTTAACAAGTTAGAAAAAAATTCATTCAAAAATTCACTTTCATGTAAAAGTTTTTTTGAGAAAAAAGACGTGTAGTCCTTTTCCAAAGGACATACAATCCTTTTCCAAAGTAATCCCTTTGGCTCCTAGGTTTTGACCTTTTGAACCAATTTTGTGAAGGGGATATGGTCTTGACAACACTAGTATTTCAAATCACAATCTTTTGTAATAATTTTATTATTTTTGGAGGAGCTTGATTTCAAAAGTCCCAAAGGAGGATTCTCATAATTGTTGATTCCTATTCCTCATTCGTAGTAATTGTAGTCTTGATTTCAAGAGTTTGAAAGGAGCCCTCTCCTAACTATTTATTCTTGTTTCCTACATGGTATAATTGCAGTCTTGATTTTAAGAGTCCCAAAGGAAGGTTCTCTTAATTGTTGACTCCTACTCCTTTCTTGTTATAGTTTTAGTTTTGATATCAAGAGCTTAAAGGAACATTTTCCTAATTCTTAGCTCTTTGTTTCTTACTTGGTAGAATTACAATTTTGATTTCAAAAGTCCCAAAGGAGGGTTCTCCTACTTGTTGACTCCTCTTCCTTAAGTTTGTTGTAATTGCAATCTTGATTTTAGGAGGACTTTTCAAAGGAGGATTCTCCTTATTATTGACTAATATTGTAGCTATAGTCTTGATTTTAGGAGTTGTATTTATGAGCAATCTCTTGAACCAACATTCATGAGTCTTTGAAATTGTGACCTTTACATTTGTATAATCCTAATTGAAGGAATAGAAGGAAGCCTCTCCTAATTTTTGACTCATATAATTATTGGTCCTTGGATTATATTCTTTATTTAGGAGCCTCAATTTGGAGACTTAGATCAAGATGGTTGAATTCTACTCAAATGTTTTAGAAGTTGGATTATAATGCCAATTACAAGAATTCCAAGGAGGTGTTTCATGGTTGCTTACTCTGGGTATAGTCCTTACATATAAAAACTTACTCCTTTTGTGAGGTGCAATTCTTGGCATTTTAATCTTGTTTTTACTCCAGAAGTACGTATTGAACTGATCATTATGCCATGTTTCAAAAATCATGATGCTAAGTATTTAGTACTGAGTATTCCAAAAAATCAATAGCTTTTGGACATCAATTTTGAATTTTGTTTTAATTTGGTACATAATGTATTGTTTGTATTTTCATTTAAAAATTTGGTGAATGTATTAGAGCCATAAAATTGCTTCAAAATGGGTCTACTCCAACATAACTCACATAGTTATTTTATCATTGGGAATATTAGCGCAAGATAGAACTATCATTTTGTTTCCTCTATTCCTAAGACCCTAATTTGATGGACACTTTGTTTGTGTAGCTAAAATTCTACGCTAGATTTCAAGATAAACATTTTTCTATCAACAGTGGGCTAACAACTTTTGAGCGATTAAAGCCTTGTTTTGTTTAGAGACTCAAAGAACAAAACACTTGCTATTGCAAGTACCACATTGAGATGGAAGAATTGTGCAAAGGGTTTAGCACCATGAAGATTGAAAGGAAAGGTATTCATGTTAACTGTACATGCTCTTGTGATATTTGTGGTCCTAAAAGTGATTGTAGTGCTCACTTACATACTTTTAAGGGCATCACATCACTTTGGCAATCTATTGTTTGTCCGAAAGGGCTACTAGATGAAAATCACAAGTTTGATTGTTTGCATGATCAATGTAATAGGTGTGGCATTCATAATTTGAAGTTGTGCCCTTAAGAAGTTGTTGGAAATGGTTAAATCATGGAATGGCAATGTTTTTAAAAGATTGTAGCAGGATTACCCATGTTGGAGAAGAGAAGAAAGTCACCAAACTTGAGAAGTTTCACACCCAATATTTGACTTTCTTCACTACTTCAAGCTTAAGTTGAAAAGTTTTATACTTCACAACTTTGTTACAAGGTTTCAAGACAACAAGTTCAAGGAATGCTTTCTAACTTTTCCAAAAGATGTATTTTTAGTGATTGATCTTGTAGAAAATTATTCGTTATAATGTTAGAACAAAATACCAAAGATGCATTGGTTTTTCTTTCAGGTGATTATCCTTGTTCATATTACCTACTATCACAATGTGGGCTATAGTCCAAAAGACCCTAAAAGTAAAGCCATTACCAACAAGTATCATTATTATATGTCTAATGACAAATAGCATGATACTTTATTTGTCCAACATTGTTTTGAACTTCATTGGCAACATTTGGCTAATCTAGGTGTCTAAACTACAGAACATTGGGTGTGGAGTGATGGGTGTTCAGGTCAATTTAAGAGTTCATGTTGTTGGTACCATGTGGCTTTGTACTCTCAAAAAATAGTTGGTCCACACACCCTTCACGGATGTCAAATGTTGTGGAATTTATTTGGTTCTAGCCATGGAAAAGGTGAGTATGATGGCGCATGGCCAATGGTTAAAAGGGAATTACGTAAAGAACAATTAAGGTTGAATACACCCCCTCTTTGGAATGCCTTTGATGCAGTGAAGTTTCTATGAGAAGCTTTATATGTGAAACTTAGTAAAAAAGATTGTTGAATGTTTCAATTAGGCTTTCTATTTCTGTTCCTAGTTGGAAGCACTAGAAAACATTAATCAAATTTTAGGTTCTTATATAGGTGTGCAATTGAGTTGAATTTGTTAAGGTTAAAAGGAGGAACTAATGACCTGATTATTGTTGTAAATGTTCCAAAAGTAGATTTGTCCAATGGCCTGAGGGTATCAATTTTCAAGTTGAAATGGGCCAAATTTATGTTATATTCCTTTTCAGTTATTTTAAGGCATTTAGATGGTTGGAAAGTTGTTCAATGTTATCAATAGCACCATGTACTCAAGAATGTTGCCCCAAAAACAACACATGAAGGCATTCACTTCAACTTGGCACTAATTTTCAACCTACTTTTGAAACATTTTGATTAGGTATAAAGGATTTTAATATTGGTTACAAGAGTAGTTTTCAAATTGTTAACTCTTGCTCCTTCATAGAAATAATTGTAATTATGTGTATTTTTTATTTTAAGAGGTTTGAAATTGAAGCCTTTCTTGACTACTATTCATAATCCCTAATTTTTGTCCTTTACATCAATATGTGATCCCTATTATAAAAGTATCAAATGGGACCCCTCTTGATTTCTTACTCCTAATTAATGTTTATAATATTTTAGAACTCTAGTATATCTTTACAATCATTATGTAGGAATTTTTATTATTTATTTGAAGCCCTTGGAGATGTTGAAAAAGATGGTGTTGGATTTGACATGAAGAAAAGAATTAAATTAGATCTTAGGATCTGGCATTGAAGTACATCAAGTAAATAATTATATTGAAACAATATCTACAGTATATTTCCTTCAACAAAACAATCTTATGAGAAACTTTAGAATGCTTTAAGCAATAAACTCAACATGATATGTATGGAAAAACCATTATTACTAGCTATAACCTGCTATTGTATAACATAAATCCTCCAACCATAATTCATGAGCTTTAAAACCATAAGACTTGTTATATAGAAACCATCGTATTAGTACAACATCCAAAGAGTCTTCTTAGAGTAAAAACATTTCACAATTGCTTTAAGTGTTTAATTTCATTTTCTTGTGTTATGAAGAAGACCACAACTTGAATTCTGATATTGATTGGAACATATTTTGCTTATCTTTTTGCTAAATGAGTTCATTGAATTCTACAAGTACCTTTTCACCACATGAACTTAACAACCTCAATTAGTATCATTCCACATGTACATTGCTTATACCTTCAAGTGACAAATGAACAAATCTGCATACTTTTTTGCCATCTGTGATCATGAGATAGAAAAACACTTGAGATTTGGGACTCCATCTATAAAGCTTAAACTCTATCATTCACTCGGAGTTGTTGATTAAAACAAGATTATCTGCAACTTACAAAATACATATAACAATAACAAAAGACAAGAAAATATGATTGAAATTTCTAAAATAAAATGATTTGAATATATCAACATGAAAAGTAGTGGTAGCACAAATGTAGAAAGCCCATGTAGCTAGAGAAAAAAATGAACTTTCAACCAAAAATCAATCAAAATTTTACTATTTCAAATATGTAGAAAAGTTGGCCCATGTTACAAAATTGACCCATGAAAGCAAATAGTTTAGATTCAATGAAACCCAACACCTTATTAAAAATTGATAAAACCATTCTACACATTGATGCCTTAATACTTGGCAAATAATTGATATTCATGTGCAATTCATTTTTTTAAGGGCAACATCTAGGCTTACTAGTTGGTTGCACATTTCATGATGGGTGCTTACTTATAAAACCAAAACCATTGTTAGACTTGTTGACAACTTGTTTGACGCCCTTGACACCTTTCTCCAATTGGGTTGCTATTGCGGCTTGAAGTTGTGGTAATCTAGCTGCCATCAATTAGGCTATTAAAGATCAATAAAAAACATTGGGTTGAGCTTCAAATGGCACTAATTGTGAGACAATTGGGTTTCGATCATGGAAAACACCATGCAATGATGTCAAAATACTAAGGATCGTACTAGACTCAATGTGATTCATAGGTTAAGATGTTGTTGGGGCAGTATTAGGGTGACAACTTGAGTCAATATGATTCATAGGTGGGGATGTCATTAAAGTGAGCTTAGACAAACTAGACTCATTGAAATTCATGGCCAAATTAGGATTAGACCCAACAATATCCATAGTTTGAGAAGTCATTAGGGCACGAGTAGGGAGATAAGATTCTGCAAGTTCCATGGAATGGGATGTCATTACAGTAAGATTAGGATTGGACCCAACATGATCCATAAGCTAGAAAGTTAAAAAGGCATGATTAAGGAGATAAGATTGTGCAAGATCCATGGAATGGGATGTCATTGCAACAGGATTAGGATTGGACCCAGCAGGATTCAAAAACTGAAAATTATTGGGGTAGAATTTAGGATGACATGACTAAATAAAAAAGTTTTTTGGGGGCAATATAAGGTATTAAGTAACAGAGGCTAGTTAGGTAGTGAAATTCAGAAGCAAATTCATGATGATCATGAGGATTTTCAGAGGGTTTAGGGTCTAAACACCCTTTTTGCATTCGTAGATCATCACAATCTTCATCATAATTAACTTCTAGAATAGGCAAGTTTTTGGTAGGGCATCCATGGTTAGGTTCAAAAGTTTCAGCATAGTGCAATGCCTTCAACAACTTTGGTTCTAAAGGAGAAATCACTTCAAATCCAACACTTCCCCTCTTCTTTGGATTCAACATAATAGTTGTGTCAACAAGGTTTAGCAATGCACTAAAAATTGTTGGAGTTGAGTTGCCTCAAGCCTTATTAAATATTCAAGTTGTTGCACTTGTAGATTTGGTGTCCTGGAAATACAATCGATCAAATTGGATGATCCAACTTTTGTTTTAACAATCAGGGAATTAGACCCACCCTTAATCACTAACATGCACAACAAAAACCAACAAACAATTAGTGAATTTATATTTAGTGCTTATACTTAACAAACTTTTGAAGGTAGTTCATAATTCATTCAAGATTAACTACTATCCAAAAGGTTGGGCTCTATTATAAATTTAGGGTCACCTATGCCTATAGTTCCAAAAAGTTGGTAGGAAACCCAACATCAAGAAGTCTACAATAATCATGAGGTTAATAAACATATTGAAAGGAGTTGAATTTAGAAAATTGCACTCCTTCACATAAAGAATATAGTTATTGGAAACATACATGTAACCGTGAAGATAAACCACATACGGAATGTACCTCCTTGTTCACAAGACTGTAATAAAGAATGCAAAACTACATTTAGGAGAAGTCGCTCTTCAAAGGACAATTCAACAAATAATGTACCTACCATAAAAAGATCTTCACCAAGGCCATTTAAACTCATATAACATTAGTTGGATTACCCTTCCTTAATCACAAGAGTATTTAATCATGACATCAAGGGTGTAAATTCTTTAAGGTGTACCGAAATCTTGTCACAATGTCACCCTTTTTTGTCTTTTTTACTATGTAAAGACACATTTATGGATGATTATGATGGAATCTAGAGTTGTAATAATTTAGAATATAGTCCTTTTGAAATTTTTGATAACTTTTGATTCATTATTGTTTATAGGGATCATAATATAGGGTAAAAAAAGACTACAATAAGGATTAGGCCTCTTTCGTCCTATGTGGTACACTTTAAAGGATTTTCATCCTCAAATATGCAAACTTACACTTAGTTCAACCCACTCCTTCAAAGGAAAGCTCAAATTAATTTACATATCGTATAAGGATTTCGACCAAGGGAAACAAATCACATTAGGAGTGCCTTCTTTGATCACAATAGTATAATCAATACACCAAATATGTAAGGACCTACATTAAAGAGAACCCACTCCTTAAAAGGAAAGTTCAAATTATTGTAAAACCCATATAAAGACTTTGACCAAGGAAAACACATCACATTAGGAATGCTTCTCCTTGATCACAACAGTATAATCAGGATAACAAATATATAAGGACTTGTATAGTCAAAAGAGCCCGCTCCTTCAAAGGGGAGCTCAAATTACAGTAAGTCATATAATTGGATTTTGACCAAGGAGAACACATCGCATTAAAAGTCCTCTTTTTGATCACAAGAATATAATTAGGACAATAGATATATAAGGACTTGTATAGTCAAGGGAGCCTACTCTTTCAAAGGAAAGCTCAAATTATTGTAAATCATATAAGGATTTTGACCAAGGAGAACACATCACATTTGGAGTGCCTCTCCTTGATCATAAGAATATAATCATGACGTCAAATATAAAAGGACCCAAATTCATGAAAGGCCATTCCTTTAAACAACAATTTAATCACATGAGGACTTAAAATTAAGAAGAGACATTCCTTTAAATTAGATCCACATTTCAATATGATGTACAGGTCACAGAAGGATTTGCACCTAGGAGATTACATCATATTAAGAGTGCTCCTTCTTGAGAACACAAGAGTAAAATTAGGAAATAATCATGGAAGGACTTAAATTCAAATAGCTTATCCTTCAAAGGATTTGATTAACTAATGTAAACATCTTTGCCAAGGAGAATACATCTCCTTTTAGGTTGAATGCCCCTCCTAGTTCAAGACCATGCATTAATTTGGACTTAGGAATTTGGCAAGTTTTTTCAATTACATTGGTAAGTGAAAATGACTCAAGACTCTTGAAATGAATACTAACCTAGGACTTTGGTCTTTGGAAACTCAAAATTTGAAATTTGCAACTAATAAAAAAAAGGATTAGTATATAAAATGTTTACCTTCTTGTTACATGTGATTGATCTTCTCTTGAAACCATTGTTGCCATTTTTGCACAAGATGCAAATCCATTGCAATTTGCTTTTGTTCTTCTGATAAAGGACTTATGCCCATACTTTGCCACCAATTTGGGTGAAGGACAAGATTTGGGCAAAATTTTACAACACAAGTTATTGAGGTTTGAAGATGTGTGAACAAAAAAAAAAGGTGGTATGTGTGGCCACAAGATGTAATAACAATGTCATTTGCGATGAACCATTCAAAGCAAATTGGACAAGCTTTGATCAAAATAACACTTTTATCATGCTCTTCTTGTTTACAAGGGTGGACAATAGGTGTAAGGAATGTGGACAATCAAAAGATGCATATGTTCAAGGTGTTGCTAGACTTGTTTGATAACCAACTCAACCTAGTCCATAGTTTGCAAAGCTCTTGCAATGTTAGCCTCCAATATTTCATAATCTTTGCAAGTAGTTTAATACAAAGATTTCCCTAGCCTTGCCATTTACTCCAATGTAGCCACACTTTTTTGGTGATATTCCACGTTTCCAATAATGGTTTGTAACTTTGCAAGATCACTTGCACATGAAGCCCAAGTCTTTATAGCTCCACCATCCAATTTTGCCTTTGACTTAACTAAATATGCCTTACGAACAATCAACTCACATGTAGCCATCTGCAAATCAAGCTTGGTTTTTACACAAGTTGCTTCCCTATCCTCCATCTGAGCTCTCAAATTTTTGACCTTGCTTTATTTACTAGAACATTGTTTTGACATACATATTGCAAAAACTTTATGCACCTCCGATTCTTGCTTTTTGGATTCCATCAACTCCTCCATAGTAGCAATTTCGTTTGCATTAAAGGCATTTGTCCAAGCTTAGAATGATGTGCATAAAAGGTTGGCCCAAATTTCCTTGATTGTGTAGTAGATGAATGTTCTTCAAATTTTGACTTGCATATTGTGTTGAATTACTGGCCTTCAACCTTCACATACTTGTTCACATTCTCAATAGTAGCTTCTCAGCGTTCTCTTCAAGCTTTTTCCTTGGTTATGTCCAAACCAAGTGCTAACCAATTAACTTGCTTACCCTTATGTTCTGCAATAATACCCCCAACAAAGTTTATGCCCAAACTTGTTGTTGGTGATCTTTTCATTTGTAGGATAAAATTTGAAGTAGAGCTCTTCGGCTCATGCCTTCACCTTCACATCAAGGTTAAGATTATTGGACATGTAACCATTTTGTTTCCTTAGACTCCACATGGTAAAGACCTCGTCAAAGGTAATATGGCCTTCATCACAATTTTTTTGGTGTCAGTTCTTTTAGTAGACAATCCCATTACATTTGTCCAATATGCCAAATCCTTACCACCATTGACGCACTCCCAAGTCCCTTGTTGAACCCACTTGAGAGTCCAACTATGTAGAGTTGCGGAAAGTTGGGACTTGAGGGTCGCTCCCAACTTCCAGCACTAAAAGGGGGTAGAGGGGCGTGCTAGAAGTCCCGGGATTAGACCAGGAAGAGGGACTAGATTATCAAGCTCGAATCTGCATCCAAAACCAACCACAAGAGGGTTAGTTAGCATTCGGGAACACCCTTGGGTGTTGGGACAAGCCACGGGCACTTTCACACTCAAGACTCACCACGGCCCGGACTCGGGGGAAGCCATCACCTTCCCCCATATAGTATACTATGCAGCTCTCCGCCGAGGCTACATTCAAATGGCTCTTTTTCCCGAAACTCCCAAGTTGGAATCCCGAAACTGTCCCGGGTTGAAGTCATGGGACTTTGGACACTCGTAGCTCTTCGCCCTGAACTCGGATCAAGACAAGGTTTGAATCAAAGTTGTAGCTCTTGTCGAGAGCTTTCCAACGCTGTGTTGCACTCCTTGAGGCAATGTTGGGAAGAGGTCCATTCCCGACTTTTAGTGGTCAGGAGTTAAACTGGCAATTTGACTCCCGACCTTTCTTTTGCCCATAACTTGGGCTGCAAATGTCCAAATGGCCCATGCGAGGCCATTTTGGGCATCTAATTTTCAAGACCTTTCCATTGATATAAAGAACGCACCAAGGCAAGGAGATTTGACCCCTCAAATCGTCTTCTGAGTTTTCGGGAGTCCCGGAGGACTCCATTTTCCCACTTTTGGGAGTGTGAGTTACATTTTCACACTTAGCCCCAAAGTGGGGTTGCGACAACCATAATCAACTTTGTCAAATTTTGAACTCTTGGGAGGCCTACCTTGAAAAGGGAGGGAATCAATTACTACCATTGTTTTTTTTCAAACCTTACCAAGAACAATGTAACAAACATATGTGAGAAAAGAAACACTACTAGAAATCTTGTTGTTTGCAACCAGCCACTACGTAATTGACATGCAACTGGTTGTCATTTGCAACTATAAATTTGGTATTGTATAATTTTTCAACCATATGGTTATGTGTGCAAATAATGTGCAACCAAATGTGTATAACATGGACACATGTCATAAAAATAATGGCCTAAACTTATACATATTTAAATTGCTATATTTAATATATATATATGTAAGATATGTACAATAAAATTATGTACCTCTAGTACTAAGGTTAACCCCATGCTAACTTAGGCTAACCTAAATTAACCTAAGCTAAAATAACCATGGCCAAACTAACCTAGGCTAAATAAACTAAAAAGTTAAATTAACCATGGCTAAATTAATTATGGCTAAAATTAACCATGGTTAAATTGATTATGGCTAAATTCAATTTGGCTAAAATTAACCATGGCTAAATTTATTAAGTTAAATTAATTATGGATAAACTAAATAGAAATAAATTAAATAATGTTATATTAACTATGGTTAAATTAAGTTAGGCCAAACTAATTATGGCTAAATTAAGTTAAGCTAAATTATTTATGGTTAAAATAAATTAAAATATATTAATTATGGCTAAATTAAGTTAGGATAAATTAAATTAGATTATATTTATTTTCATTAAATTAAATTAAGTTAAATTGAATTAGGATAAAATAAATATGGTTAAATTAAATTAGGCCAAACCAATTATGGCTAAATTAATTTAGGCTAAAATATTTTATGGCTAAACTAAATAAGGCTAAAACTAATAATGGTTAAATTAAATTAGGCTAAATTAATTATGGCTAAATTAAATTAAACTAAATTAAACCATGGTTTATATATGTATTGCAAGTTTTTAAATTTTATTTGTCAAGTATATTTAAATTTTTTTTTTGGCAAGTTGAACTTTTTGATTTTATTTTATTTGGAATCTTTTTTCAGAAAATGTAAATTTGATTAAACAAAAACATTATTCAGAATCAATTAATGTGACAATATTAAAATTTAATTATAATTATAATGATTATATATATATATATATATATATATATATATATATATATATATATATATA
>Ga0116227_10007265_pt1 | contig 21770 bp, 21 predicted proteins | sample S1TSphgellanicum_FD_89693 | JGI IMG/M metagenome (GOLD analysis project Ga0116227, IMG submission 89693) | Host-associated microbial communities from peat moss isolated from Minnesota, USA - S1T2_Fb - Sphagnum magellanicum MG | ecosystem: Host-associated > Plants > Peat moss > Unclassified...
ATATGTGAAGGACAAAAACTTTAATCATCCTTTATATATATTTCTGGCTACCTATTTACTGAAACAACCAAACTGGCTATAAGCCGGATATGTGAAGGACAAAAACTTTAATCATCCTTTTTAAATATATTTCTGGCTACCTATTTACTGAAACAACCAAATGTACATATAAATCTGGCGAGAATTTTTTCCTTTTTTTTGTCTGACTTCTGGCGATTAAAATTCTAAAAAATATCTTCATTTTTTGAATATTTGATTTTTGGTTTCCCCAGTAACGAAAGGCGCTCTGCCGTGGGACCCTCCTCGCTAGGAACTGGAATCGAATATATCCAGATTCTATACTGTAGTATACACGCACGTATATGTGCTTATGTAATATGTAATTCGTATATGTATGTATATGTACGTATGTATATACATATATATTCATATACGTATTTTTGTACTCATCATGTACACAGCGCACCAGTGTCAGAGCAAATGAACAAACTACAGCGCACGACTGCGCAGTGCTCATCACTCTTCTGCTTCAGTTGCTGTTGCGCTTGTCTGCTGCACTGCTCGCGCAAATCTCTCTCTCGTCAGATGCATGCCTAGTGCAGCAGTTGTTGCGCAAAACATCTGAACGCTTCTGCGAGTTCTGGCGAGAAAACTGGTTTTAAAAAAAATTTATATACACATGTTTTTGGGGGGGTTGAGTTGGGTTGGATTGGCTTCGGGGACATGTCAATCTTCCTGTCTACAAATCAATCAAACTCTTGGGAAAAGAAGCTCCCGGGGCGGGGTTAAGATCCCTGGGGGTTTTTTTTTTTTGGGTTGATTGCAATGTAAGAGGATCGTGAATCGCTGTGTGTAGAAACGCGTGGATGGAGGGCCCGGTTGTTGCAGAAGTGGCTGGATTTGGTATGCGACTATGATGTTCAAGTTTCATCACGTTGCAAAGTGTGTGAGAGAGTGCATAGAATCAAGTGCGACGGGCGGGCGGTCGAGTGGGTCGCGGGGCCCGGGAGGGTTGTGGAACGGGATGATGAGGTTTTGGAAAGTGAAATGCAACAATTGCGGAGTTTTGTTCGTGATTGCGTTTTCGGTGTCCATCGTCGCTGCAGGCTTGCTAGGGTTGCACAAGCCGTTGCTGAATGGATGCATCATGACATATATGTACCCGACTTATATTCCAATTCCGAGAACTCCCGCCACTACTGCCTCCTCCTCCTCCAAAGAGAAGTATGGTCTTTATCTCTATCATGAGGGTTGGAAGAAGATCGACTACCAGCTGCATCTCGTCAAGCTCTCGGGTGTCCCTGTCCTCTTCATTCCAGGCAATGGAGGCTCCTACAAACAAGTAAGCCCATTGATATCACTTTCTGCATAAATTCAAACTGAAAGAGGAATGTTTCTGAGCTTGGTGTTTGGCTGTGAATTTTTTTTCTTCTTGCCGTTTCTAACAGGATATTTGATTGGCATTAGGATTGTTCCTGTGCTGCATGAATTTGTGCATGGCATGGCAAGGCCAACCTTTTTTTTTACTCCTTTTCATTCAGATGATCAGTCATCGTTGTGATATGTGTTCTGATCTAGACCCCTAAAAATCTATGCTGAGTTCTTGCTCAGAAACTGAAGCATGAAAAAAAAGATGAAGAAACCAGAATTCTCCGCCTTCCTCAGTCTTCATCGTGATGTGTGTTCTGATCTAGAACCCTGAATTCTATGTGAAGTTCTTGCAGCACAGGAACAATCCTGATGCCAATCAAATATTAAAAAGAAACCAGCTTGCTCCTCCTTCCTCAGTTTCTGGTCACATTAGAAAGTGAGCTTGGTGTTCACTGTGGGAGCTTTACATTGATGAAGTAGGTTTTCCAAGAAACAGGGACATAGGGTTTTGACATCTTTGTGCAAAAGACAGGAGTTTGTTTCTGAAGCAGTTCCATTTTTGTTGCTAATGGCTGTAGCCAGGCTGATCAATTTGAGAAATAGATACAAGAAAATTCTCAAATGCTGATCTCAGGAGCTAGGAATGACTTAGCCATGCACAGGGTCTTAAACCCTAGAAGATGCCAATCTCAGGAGCTAGGAATGGCTTAGACATGTACAGGGTCCAAAACCCTAGAAGATGCTGATTGCATAATTAGATGGGGAATGCTTGTCAGTGTATTTCTATCATCCTCAGCTTGTCTGGTTTGATTTCATATGTTTGCTTTGGGTTTTGTCCTCTGATTTCTTTTGGGAAAGCCTTATGACATGACTTTGTGCTCTGCAGATGCGCTCGATAGCTGCAGAGTCAGACAGGGCATACAATGGAGGGCCACTGGATGACAACTACTATCAGCATTCCTCCTTCACGCCTCTTGAAGCAGGATTGGTACAGGAGGGAACAGATTTTGCAGCCCTCCTGGCCAGTGTTAAAGTTGATGCACAGTATGCCAACCACCTTGACTGGTTTGCAGTGGACTTGGAGGGCGAGCATTCGGCGATGGATGGTTGGATTCTTGAAGAACACTCAGAGTATGTTGTGCAAGCTGTTCATAGGGTACGTAACTTTACCATCAAAATGTACTTCTCTGGATCTTTTCCAGTGAAACATGTGATATCCAGATGTAATTGTCAAGCATTTATGCCATATGTGTTCCTCAATGGTGGTAATACATATCTTGTTGGAGGAGAGAAGTATCCAGGGCAAGAAATATCTGTGAAGTATCTGAATATACCTAAAGGAGATGGTCTCAGTTCATGAGATCCTCCTCTTGATTCCCGAACTCTTAACTGATCCTCTGTACATAATGGTTGCCTCCACGAGGATTGACAAGAAGAATAATCTTGTGAGGCTTAGAAGGAATACGGATTCCTGTATCCAATTCTGTCAGTTAATTGTTCTCTTGTATGGCTTACTTTCACACCTATTTTTGGTTAGGGTGATGCCTTGCACTCAAAATCCCTCCCATATTCTTGTCACATGATAACCTAGCTTTCTGGAGACACAGATTCTTGACAGATACAGGGATTCATTTCAGACACGCACAAAGCACAACAACGGTAGAGGAGAGATATTACCGAAAAGTGTTATATTGGTTGGGCACTCAATGGGTGGATTTGTTGCAAGAGCTGCAGTTGTTCATCGAGAACTTAGGAAAGGTGCTGTTGAGACAGTACTCACTCTTTCAAGCCCTCATCGGTAAGTTGCTGTGCTGAGCCTTTCCAACATTCACTGTTTTCTTTGGAAAGGGCAGAAAAAATTGGTATTTTGCAGATATAGCCTACATGTGTGTATTGTTCTACTTTGAAAGTAGAAGAGGTGGGATGGGAAGCTGCATTCCTGCAAGTTTGAGGTTTACATTTTCAGCCTCACTACAGGCTGACATTTTCGGTTTTGGCAGGTCTCCCCCGTTGGCAGTCCAGCCTTCATTTGGACATTTCTTTTCAAGAGTGAATGATGCTTGGATATCTGGATTTCGTCCAGCACACATGAAGGGTGCACGCTGGGTGGCACCTTCCCTTTCTAATGTTGTTGTTGTTTCTGTTGCTGGAGGTGCTCGAGATTATCAGGTGAATCATTATGACTCCTTGGTTCCTGCTTTTGCTAGCTTGGGTAATGGTTTGCTGGTTGGAAGAAAGTCACAGCTTCAGTATCAAGATGAAATTTTGTCAAGTAGCAGGTTTTGCAATGCTTGGTTAATTGGGTTAAACCCTAAACCTTAAAACCCAGAGGGCCATATCTGATGTCAAACAATCAAGAGCTAGAAATCATTTGCCAATTTTGAAAGTTAGACTGCAGTGTTCATGAAGTTTGTGCCCTCTTTAAGTTTAGTGAAGTCAGGGCAGTTTGTAAACAGAGAGACCCAGCAAGGGTTGTAGGAAATCATCCAGACACAAAATCTGGCATGGTTTTCCCTTCAACAATTAGCACTCCCATATCTGCCTGCTCCCTTTCTATGAGTAGTGTTTATGCTACAATCATGTCTGAGTCCTGCTTCTTCTTAAATGAGTTCATGTGATGCTTAATATGTGTGTGATTTCTGCAGGTGCGATCAAGAATGGCATCATTAGATGGGCTTGTACCACCGACAAATGGGCTGACAATTGGCTCGTCTGGCATGGTTAATGTGTTTCTGTCCATGGAACACCAGAGCATTCTCTGGTGCAACCAGATGGCAATCCAAGTATGTGAGATATTCTTCTTGCTCTCACTGCACCTCTAGTCTATCATGATGCAGAACAGAATATGTCACATCCAATGGATGCTGCTATCATCTAGTGCACTAGTATCTGAACTAGTGATGGGGCTGTTACCATCAGGTAAATATGAAACCTCCTAGGGCAGTTGGTACTCAACTAAGGAGCTTCTCCTAAGCTGTTTGAGGAGTAACTGCTATTGATTCTGTGGGTGTTTTTGCCTTGTATCAATAGTTCCTTTGATACAGGATGGGGACCTGCAAGCATGGTTTTAGATATGAGGTTCTCTGCTTGGGAGATGAACTTGGGTCCCACTCTGGTCTGCAGGTAGCTCACACACTGCTACAGTTAATAGATGGTGAGACTGGGCAGCAGATAAAGAGTCCACAAAGAAGGATGGCTGTATTTGTGTCCAATATGCGCAGTGCATTGCCACAGACCTTTGATTGGCTTCTTACCAGTGATACAACTGCAACCGTCTCTCTGTCTTCTAAAGCTGGAAGTCATGTCAGAAGAGGTGACTACGTTTTCTCTGCTTTTTGTGACACACATCAGAAAATGTGCATTCCTATTTATGCAGCCATTTTTTTTCATTACCTCGTACTGGTGCTAACCCAACAGTGAATAGCAGATGTCAGAAGATTGGATGATGAGGAGGAGGAGGAGGTAGATCAAGAAATAGGAGGAGACACTGCCAAAACTGAAAGCCAGGAGGCACCCAAAATGGACCAGTTTGCATGCCCCACAAGTGTTCACTGGGACAGAGAGACCCCAGGGACTGACCTTTACATTGACTCTACTACCATGACTGTACTGGCTATGGATGGAAGGCGCCGATGGTTAGATATTGAAAAGCTGGTGTGTACATTGTTGCATTCCACTTTTTCAGCACTAATTTGGAAAGGTGATAAAAGGATAGGCAGAACCCTGGCTCACAAATGCTTCAGATGACAGGAGCATTGTAGGAATGGCACTGCTGTGAATTAGGTAGTGGTGGAAGCTTGTGTGATGAATGGTACTGCCACCAAATTGGGACTGTTTGACCAATGCAAATTTAGGTTGCATATTGCTCTAATTCTTTTGCATTTTGCATGATCAGGCAAAAAGTGACGATTGGTTCATTCTTGTTACAAACCTGGCACCATGTGTTGGAGTGCGTGTGCACTTGTGGACTGAGAAAGCCCAGCAAGGTGACAAGGCTGTTTTGGACCAAGTAGTTGAGGTGACCATGAGGATAGCCCAACTTCCTTCTGGTCCCAGTGAGCGTCAGGTGCTCCTGCTTAACCAGGCTGATCATGCAACTAATTGAAGCTGAGTCTCTTGCTTAACCAGCAACAATTAGCTGCTGAATGCTGTTACAAGCACCTCAGATTAGTTAGTTGTAGCATGTCTCAAACCTTTGGACATATACATCATCTCTCTTAGTTTGGGTGGTGTCTTTTACCTTAGGTGTGCTTTCCCTAAAGTGAGGTCTAAAAGTTATGGCTGATGGTATGGTCTTTCATATGAGCAGATTGAACCAGGAGGCCAGACAGAGCAGCCTTCCCCTTCAGGAGTGCTACGGCTGAGACCAAGAGAATTAGCAGGATTCAAGTTTTTGACTGTTTCTGTTGCACCGCATCCGGTATGGCCTTGTCCCAATCCTTTTCAGCAGGCTCACATTTCAAGATTCTGAAGACAAAAAAACACGACAGTACAGTTTTTTTGCAGGATTTTTTGGGTGCAAGCATCTCAAAACACCTCAGTTGGGAAGCCTGCTGATTGGGCAAAAGTAGACATAAACAAGAGACATTGTCTTGCAAAGTTCCAATGTTCTACATCTTCTACAAGTGATGTTCTACAAGCTGACACCATTTCCTCAAATTGTGGCATGTCATGTATGTGCTATTTGTTATGAAATAGCATGCATCACAGTTGTTGATATGGATTTCTTGCTGAAAAACTGCAGAGTGTTTATGGAAGGCCCCCACCTGCAGCATCTATGGCAGTTGGCCAGTTCTACAACCCCCAGGATGGATGGACGTCTTTGTCACTATGGTCACTTGTTTCTACACTTTACAAAAAGCAGGTAAGGTCTCCATATTGTTCTTTTTCCTTGTTTTTCTTGTAATCTCTAGGATTTTGGACTTCATGCTTCAGTGTGTCCATACAATCCACGTCTCTTTTCTCCAGCTATTTCAGATTTAAGCATCTCTTGTTATGTTTTCTGTTTGCAGGAGCAGTAGTGTCCAGTTGTGTAAGGTATTGTCATCAATGTTTGCTGTTTGATTGCTGCCATATATGTGTTCACTGCAACTCAATTTTGTTCTTATCTGCTGATCAATATCTGTTCTTCATGGTGGAGCATGTTATGAAGCATGCAGTTGCTAAAGCTTCCTTTAGGCTGTCTTTTGCTTGTCACTGGTTGAGTAACGGAAACAAAGTACTAAACACAAATTGTCAGGAGCTGATGAAATTAATGAGTATTGACAATTTGGCAAATGTTAACACGGAGGTCACTGAATTATCTTGCTCCTTTTTATTGACCAAATAAGTTTTGAGGTTGGTCTTGCACCCTTTGTTTCAGGAGGCTTTTATTTCACTTCCTGGCCTTTTGTCTTCTTTTTCTTTTTCAAATTTCCATGATTACAGTGTTGATTTCTGATGTCTATGGCAGTTTCCTTGAGTCAATTACTGATGCTATCATAACTGATCTGAGTGCGTTTTAAATATATTTTCTGTAGTCAGTATAAAAATGGATTTACCTGGTTTGTGTTGGTGATGGTTGAAAGCTCTGAACCTGGGTTTAGGGGTGTACATGTTTCCATTGGAAGGGCAGGGCTTCAGCCCACATCTTCTTGCTTCTTGAATGAGAATAATCATCTGGTTTCAATGCTCTACAGGAGATCAGGTTGGGGGAAAACCACCCATTAGTGTGGAATCTGTCAATTACTGTGTCACTTGGTACACTGCCAGTTATCCTCAGTGTGAAGACAGTTAGTTGTGGAATTCAAGAGACAGTGCTGGCCAAGGAACATCCAGAGCCTGAGGAAATCATGAGTGAGCCCTGCATTCCTTTTTGCATGACACATGTTCAGAATGAAATGGCTTTGGCACTTTTGACTTTTGAATATTTTCTGGTTACTCTGAAGAAACAATCTTGTGTAGCCATCTAGACACAACTGCTACAGCCAACCTTTTTAACCAAAGGAGTCAACTCTGATGCCAAATCAAATTTCTGGATATTTTGGGTTAGAGATGGTGCAGTGATGCAATTTATCTCTGAACATTCACATAATTATTTAACTACATGGTGGGTTGGTTTTGGTCCAGAGCTGTGCAAGGTACGATGCTTCCCTCCAGTTGCTCTGGTCTGGGATCCACCTTTTGGCTTGGAAGTTCTTCCAAATTTGGAGTCAGAAATTATCATTGTTGATTCTGCTCCTGCAATCTGGGGATCCAGTTATGGATCTGAACAGACGACAATTCTTCTCATGGTATACATCATGCAAATTTAAACCTTGTTCTGAGGGAGTGACTCTGTGTATCTTTCCTAGCAAATTTTTTTTCTGGATGCTCAAAAAGGTTTGTCAATGCAGATTGATGCTATTCATTCTGTCTAATCTGTTCAGTTCACCTTAATGAATTACCATGCATAACTGGGGATTGTTTCAAAACAACTCCAGTATTTTTGGTCAATTTCTCTTCAGAGTTTAGTGGTGCTCTTACTACATAAGGTCTTTGATGTTTTGTGGCATATGTTCAGATCAAAGAAGTTTGATGTAAGGATGTCTCTAATCTGTAGTTTTGTCACTATGTTTGACTAATGCCCCTCAGCTGAAACTCCAGATTTCATCTATATAGCTTGCAGCATCCAGTAGTTATCTTCTGGCAAAGTGAGAGAAGGAGATGAAGGAAGAGAAGGCTTTCTCCATGGTTTGATTTGTAAAGTGCTGTTGGGGACATGTAGGTTGATCCACACTGTGCGTATGATGTCGATTTGAAGGTGTCGCTGCCAACAGCTGCCAGTCGATTTCATCTTGTTCATGGTCTACAGGTTCACAACACTTCCATCTGCTTTTTATTGGTGGGGGGATGTCAGGAGTGGGGGATTATGCTTGTTTGTGGATCTATGCAATTTTTCTTGCTGGTAAGGTTGTGGTCAGTATGTTCACACATGCAGCAAGTGATCTCATAAGAGCTTGTAGTCCTTTCACAGGTTTCACATCAGAGTCCATGTTGAGGTTCACTGACCAACAAATTGCCTGTCCAGATTGCAGGTTTGTGTGTGGCTGTGGTCTTATTTGCACTTACACGGCAGGCACATGCTTGGGAGACTGACATTGCATTTCCATCAGTTTTGGCATGCATTGAAGCAAATCTCCAGCTACCCCTACCTTTCCTCATCTTAGCCCTGGGCCCTCTATTGGTCTACTATTCACTCTCCTTTTTTGGGACAGAAACTCCCCCACCATTTATCAGTTTCATTGGTGTCTCACTAGTTTGCTACCTCTTTGCAAATGGGATTGTTGGTCTGTTGGCGATCATCAGCTCTGCTATTTTCCATTCTGCAGCATTTGTCCAAGTGTTGATGAAACTCAGGTAGGCTTCCTTCTGATTTTACTACAGTATTTTGGAGTATGCATGTCTTGATCATGGAGGTGACCTATTCAAGTACTTTCACATCTGAATAATTGTAATTCTTTTTCACTTGACAGGTAGCTATAAGGTGTGTTCTTTTGGCTATTGTATCTGCATTACATTAGCAGGTTACAACTGCCATTTTTCTCTCTAGGCATGTCTTTGCATCAATTTGTAAAATGGGTTTCCTTTCTTCTTACTCTAAAGCATTGTGAGAGGTTCTTGACAGCAGCATATGCTGATGTGGTGGTACACAGGTTGCAAGCATGGCAAGAGCGGTCTCGAACCAAGGGGTTGTGGTGGTGGTCTGGATGCTGTTCTGCAGGTTCCAGTCTTCAGGTCTTTTCTCTTTCTGCACTGTGACCAATTTTCAACTGTTTCTGTGCCTTCACTCCTAGGCAGTTTAGATGTTCATTGTTGTAAGTTCAAAAAATCAATGTAAGAAAATTTAGTTGTACATATAGGCTGTATAGAACATGCCCTACCTGCAGCTTTCAGGATATGTGAACTGCTATTGCCTTTGCTATGGTGAGACACTCCGTGAAGGGGGTACAATGTTCCAGGGAGCTAAACTTTTTCTTTCCATGGGGGCCTATTGACTCTCTGAAGCTGAAAGATCAATATCACCTTCAGCTTCCCATCTTTTCAGGCCTCTACAGTTTGTGGGGCCTGGCAGTTCCTTTTACCCATTGCAGCAAGTTCAGGCAACTGGCTCCACTGGGAATTCCTCCAATTGAGCTTGGGAAATTATTCAATACACTGTACTCAAGGGGAGAGCTTGACAGATACAACAGAAGTTACCTGCTCAAGCAGGTTACTGCTTGACACAGGCACTGTTTCCCATGCAATTGGATTTTAATTCAGGGGCACAACTGTCCACATAGAAAGTGACCTTTGTTGGGCTCCACATGGAAAGTCGAGTTAGAACAGACCATGGCTCATGTTGGGAAGGGTTGAAAGGCAGTGTTTGTGGTGCCAGCCTTTTCTTGCACATTATTGCACTGTGCGCAGCAAGTAATAATGCTGCCAGAAGTATGTTGTTGATCTGTTTCTACATATCGAATGGCCAGGTCATAAGGAAGTTCAAGGCAAGGCCACTGTTGACAGTTGCTGTTGGAGCAACAGTACTAGTGTTTTTGGTCCATCCCAGCCTTGGTCTCATAGTGCTATTGCTGGTCCACACATGGAGCTGCCATAGTGCTCTCTGTAGGTATAGTCTCAGGTGACTTCCTCCTGTTCCTCTTTTTCCTGTATATTGTTAGAAGATGGTTTGAATTTCTTGTTAATACTCTAAGGTTGACATTTGCATCACTTGAGACTCACATGGCCAATAATCTGCACTTCATTTAGCTAAAGTATATTTTGTCTCTCTTGCAGCCATAGACAACAGAAGATTCTACTGTGCAATGCAAAGAAGGATGGCAGCATAGGTACGAAGGTAGAAAAAGTGCAACTTTTGAATGAAACTGGTTTGGATGCCAAGCCATCAGCTATGACCTTTGGGGAGACACAACTAGAAATTTTTCACCAACGTCAGGGACTATTGCTGCTTCATTTCATCACCACAGTTATGCTTGCCCCTTCTCTTGTTGCCTGGGTACAGGTGGGTCCTTTCCCATTCTCTCAAGTTCTTTCCGCTTTTTTGATTTGGATAAGCAGAAAACTTGTCTTACCAATGCACACTGAGAACACATTTTCATTTTCACTTCTCACATTTTGCATGTTTGTGATGACAAAACATGCTATTGGTTCTCTCAATCATTACCAGAGATTATCTGGGTACCCTTCAGTTTCCTCTCTTTCTCTGGATGCTTGGTTTATAGGTACTGGAATTCTGACAACAAAGTTGGTCCTTTGTTGTTGCAGAGGTCTGGATTAGACTGGACACTGCCTTCCTTTCTCGACTCAGTCCTCACCTTTGGCATTATTCTTCATGGGCTTTACTCAAGTAATGCAGATGCAAACATATCACTTATCCCATTGTCGCAGCTGTTTAGACCCGAACTTGCTCAAGCAGGTTTAAGCTTCATTTATGCGGTTGCAGGATTGTATTGCTATTTCTCTGGGCTTGCACTTGCCCCCTATAGGGCTTTCTATGCTCTGGCTATTATTGGTGGTATAACAACCTCATTTAGGTTAAGGGACAAGCAAGCAAGAGCTAAGGGAGAGGTTGGAGTAAATCGGCATCATTTTCATAGACACTGAAATGGAGAGGTATGTGGTGGTGGTGCCCTTAACCCTTGTTGAGAGGTGGTTTACATTCTATTTCTGGTCTGCTATTTGGGTTTTAGGATTGATACTGCATGTCCTTATGACATGCACATGTGTAAACTTAAACAAAAAAAAAAAAGCTCCCATTGAGCCACACACTCAAAAGTTGGCATGAATCTTGGTGGGTACTTTTCTCCCTCCATTAACTTGGTGAACACCAGTAGGGTGTCCTCCAATGTGAGAGTAAATGATTTTCTTATGTATTATGTGAGTTTGAACCCTGTTTTTCATTCTGTCTACTTTATTTAGTGTTACTGCTAGTGACATGCTCCTGGGGTACTAAGAGCAGAATGAGCATAGCCAGTTTTCATGATGAGGAATGAGCCTAGACAGTTTGCTGCTCAGAGTTCACTCTCTTGTGATGGTGCATGGGCAATCAGTCTTGGGTGCACTTTGATGAACAAATGCCGTTTCTAGAATTGTAGTCAATGGAGGCGGTGTGGTAATCAATAAAAGCATCCACAGAAAAGGACTAACCAGTTGAATGCTTCACAAATTCCTCTTGCTGGCTTGAGCCCAGAGTAACTCATGGTTTTTATTGCATGCTTGTAACTTACAAGCAGGAATGCATAGCAAGTGTGATCTGACAAAGCACGGTAAAGAGATCACATCACCTCGTCCACCATTCTGAATGGTTGTCTTTGCTGGAGGCCTTTCATAAACAATCCTTTTCTGCAGCTGGACTGGTACCTACAGCTGCCACAATTCTCCTCCAGTGTAATGCTCTCATCTGGAAAACAAACTCTGCTCAAATGACTGATTCTGTGACCGAGGATAGAGAATCTTTGCAGCAACTGCCTGCTTAGGCAACACCCACAACTACCTTCAGTGCAGCACTGGTTGAAAGATTACTTCAACCCAGTAATGCAGTGGTTATTCTCACCAGTGCTCAAAAAATTAATTATGGATTGGCACTTCTCACTGATATTCACAGATGTCTCAATGGCCATGGAGATAGCATCCTCCAAAGGAAGATTACATGGAGGTGGAGGATCACATGGATCCACCATCTCGCTGATTTTAGTGATTTGACCTTCCTTGCTGATTTGACTGATCGGATCACCTTTTTTCTGACCTGCACAAATCACCAACAAGAATCCCTGAATTAGAACATGAATAGAGTATTGTCAGAAGATTGAAATGCACAGCTTGGAGCGAGGCCTCTTGTGTTAACATAATCTTCTCTACTAGGTTAGAGTATTGTCAGAAGATTGAAATGCACAGCTTGGAGTGAGGCCTCTTGTGCTAACATAATCTTCTCTACTAGGTTCGCCTTTATACTGATGCAAAGGCCTCTTGTGCTAACAGAATCTCCTCTATGAGGTTTGTCTCAAACATGATGCAAAGGTCTCTGTGCGCTAATATAATCTCCTCTTTGAGGTTCATCTTGAACCTGATGCCAAGGTTTCTTGTGCTAACATGACCTTCTCTAAGAAGTTTGTCTTGAACAAGATGCAAAGGTCTCTTGTGCTAACACCACAATCTCCTTTGGGAGATTTATCTTGTATACAAAGCAAACCTTGTGCTAACAGAATCTCCTCTATGAGGAGGTTTGTCCCCAACACAATGCAAATGCCTCTTGTGAATTGCAAAATTTGAAGGAAAACAAGCCAAGCTTGAAAGAAAATGGGTGTGCAGAGAGGTGACCAAAAGCTAGGGTTTGTTGCTTACCTCGTATTATTTTACTGCCGCTTCTGCCATGCCTGTGTTGCAGCTGTTTCTGCTTCTGCTTCACCTTCCCCATGTCTTACACCGTCTGCACTCAAAATATCCTAATGCTTCTGATGCACCATCGCCATGTCTTACGCCGAGTCCACGCAACTACACTAAACCTCCACAGAGTGAGTGCACAACCATTCCAAATCTGAGTGCGTAGACTTCCATGGATCGCTCTCTCTTGCTCACGTTGACGGAAAGCAAAGAAATAAATCTCCATAGGGAAGGGAGAGAGAGAGAGAGCCATACCCATGCACCAAGTCCGAGTCCAAATCCACAGAGTTAGCCATCACTACATCCAATGAAAGTGCGCAAATTCTTCTGTCATGGAAAGCGAATTCCAATCTCTAAGTCCAGAGATATAATATTTCACCACGAGAACAGTCTGGGCTTCTTCACAAGGTACAGCTGGTTGCTGAGGAGAAAGAAAGAGACGCTTGGAAAAGTTTGGACACTTTCTTATATGCATCAACAACAGGAAGCCCCAAAGCTCCATGGCATGCAAAGAGATATTCAAGCGCCATTTTTCTGGAGGAGTAGGAGGCGGCGGAAAACAGAACGGCCTTGTGAGAAGTTGCAGAAAGGAAGCAGGTGACTGACGGTTGAGATTCCTGGAAGACGAGTCGGTTTCCCGTCACCATCGCTATGGGATGGCCGGTCCCTTGCGCAGCAGCTCTTGCGATTCCACATTCCTAGTTATCCACTGCGAGCTTACAACAAACAATTTAGTGCAATGCTCCGGACAAGGTATCTACACAAACCCCAGTGCCTGAATTTCATGAAAGAACTTGTCAACACGATGTCAAGCTCCTCAATCAAACCTGATTTGCTCTTTAAAAAATTGTTAGTGTTGAATGAGCTTTTCAGCATTATGTCAAGCTCTTCAATGATTTAGACATGATTTGCTTTTTTCACAAACACACATTGGTGCTGAATGAACTTCAGGAATGAAGTTTTCAACATTATTCCAAGCTCCTCAATGAGACATGATTTTCCTCTTTCAAAAACATTTAATTGTAGAACTTCATGAATGAACTTTTCAACAGTATGTCAAGCTCCTCAATTACATATGTTTTGCTTTTTCAAAAATGTTAGTACTGAATGCACGTTTCAGTGCTATGTTAAGCTCCTCAATTAGTAGACATGATTTGCTTTTTCCAAAAAATACTAGTGCTGAATTTCATGAATGAACTTTTCAATGTTATTTCAAGTTCCTCAATCAAACATGATTTGCATTTTCAAAAATGTTTGCGTTGAATTTCATGAATGAGCTTTTCAACATTATGTCAAGCTTCTAGATCAAACATGAGTTGTTGTTTTAAGAAATGCTAGTGTTGAACTTCATGAATGAATTTTTCAACATTATGTCAAGGTTCTAGATCAAACATGATTTGTTGTTTTAGAAATGCTAGTGTTCAACTTCATGAACGAATTTTTCAACATTATGTTAAGGTTCTAGATCAAACATGATTTGTTGTTTTAGAAATGCTAGTGTTCAACTTCATGAATGAATTTTTCAACATTATGTCAAGGTTCTAGATCAAACATGATTTGTTGTTTTAGAAATGCTAGTGTTGAACTTCATGATTGAAATTTTCAACATTATGTCAAGCTTCCAGATCAAACATGATTTGTTGTTTTAGAAATGCTAGTGTTGAACTTCATGAATGAATTTTTCAACAGTATGTCAAGCTTCTAGATCAAACATGGTTTGTTGTTTTAGAAATGCTAGTGTCAGAACTTCATGAATGAACTTTTCAATATTATTTTATGTTCATCAATCATAAATGATTTGCTTTTTCAAAAACACTAGCGTTAAAGTTCATGAATGAATTTTTCAACATTATTTCAAGGTCCTCAATTAGACATGATTTGCTTTTTCAACAACACTAGTGCTAAAGTGCTAAACTTCATGAACTAAAATTTCAATGTTATGTCAAGCTCCTCAATCACATATGATTTGTTTTTTTAGAAACACTAGTGTTGAATGAACTTTTTAACATTATGTCAAGCTCTTCAATCAAACATATCTCCTCTTTCAAATATTGTGTTTGATATTTGAAGGATTTTTGTTTAATTGTTTAATTCTAAAGGTTGGATTGTTGATGGACATGATTTGAATAGTCCTTTGTTTAATTTTGAGGTTGAATTGTTGATAGAAATGACATGATTATCTTTTTCAAAATTTGTACAATTATGTAATGAAACATGTCATTTATGTAATGAAAATTTGGTGGACAAGGTGTTGAATATGGTGTTGGAAAAATAAAAATTTAAAAATAAACAAATTGGAGAAGACACTATTCTATGCCTCTTTATTTGAATGGGCTAAATAGATTATGGTTTGGAATTGTTAGAATGACAATTACAACTTATGAAACCTAAAATTATCCTACTTAAACTAACTTCAATGAATCATCATCATTGAAACTTGATATGGTGCAACTGGCATGTAATAATCTTCCATGAATTTAAAGTAGAAAATATATCATTTTACCAATGACATATATCTTTAGAAATAGTAAATGTCAACTTTTTATGAAGATGGGGAGGCATTTAGGGTGAAAGCATAATTAGGTGGATAGTTTGGACTATCACAATTATAGTTTATATGGATTGCACATGAATTTAAAATGTAAAGTCATATTCAATATTAACACTATTAATTTTTAATTATCCATGTTGTAATATATTTTAATTGGAATCATATTTTAAATTATTGATGAGTTCTAACAAAAAGGTGGACTCGTTTAATGGGGTCCAAGCATGGTAAATTAGACTGCAAATGTTCCTTGCAATATAAATGAAAAGTAACCATCAAATAGGTTTTAATATATTGAACTTAAAAATATTATTCAACTCAAAGATTAATATGAACAGTTTTTTCAGCCTTGTTAAAACTTTAAATAAAAACTAAATGTTTAAAGTAGGTTTAAATGGATTCATGAAAATTCAAGCAAAGTTCACAATCTACTTTATAGCCTTTAAGTAGGTTATAAGTAGATGAAATATCACCTTTTTCAAAATTTTAATTAATGGGGTCCTAAAATGTACTTGTGGTTTTTTTATCTTTCTCACATTTTAATCAAAATATATTTAACTTGTATGGTAAAAATAGGTTTGAAAAAAATATTGCAAATCAATTTCAAACATACTTGTTACCTATTTTTATTACACTAAAGTTTTTCAAATTTCATAGTTACCATAAACCCAATGGAGGCATAGATGTTTTCAAAATGAAACATAAAAAGTTGTCTGATCTAATTTTTTATATTTTTGTAAAAAAAAATTATATTTTTAAATGGGATTTTAGACAAATTTATTTTTTGGTCTAATTTACCATGCTTGGACCCAATGGACTTTTGAGATGATGACATTACATTTGTCACACAAAGAAAATGAAAAATGTGAATGCAAAAACTATGTTGTAATAATGTCAAAATTAAAATTTAAAAATAGGCCATCATCAAATGAAAAATTTAAGAATAAAATGTATTGAACATTTCCAATACAAAAAAATATTATTTTTGAAAACTTAAAATGTCATTATTTTCATCATTTTTTATCATTTTTTTCATTTCACATTAAAATATCCAAGCTTTCACATGAATTTTTTGACTAATGACATGTTTAAGGATATCCATACTAGGGTGGCCTACTAATATTTGTGTCCAAAAGCATAAGGGATAATCATAGGATTTATAATTTGATAATTATTACAATTGCAAAAAAATTAATTAGCGTGGTTAAATGACTCATTTTTTTAAAAAAAATTGTTCAAGAGTAAATGGTTTTTACTCTTCAAGAATTATTGTGGTATTTGTAGTTTTTGGTGAACCCTAATGTCCTATTTAAATTTTAACTTTTGTTGCTTTGTAAGATGGGTGATTATGTATATATATACAAATTAATATGTCTTGAAACCCATTGTCACAACGAAGAAAAAAATCACTTTGGTTACTTGCTATTGGTGATTGACTTAAGCCATGTCAATACTATTTATCAATAGTGCATTAAGGCATTGGATACTCGCCATTGACATTGAATTATGGTTTTTTAAAATGTCAAAAAGTTATATTTTGAAGAAATTAAAACAACAATGAAACTATGTGTTTTTTATGGGTACCTTAATATTTTTGCAAATTAAGCACATGAATGCTAAATAATTAATTTTAACTTAAGTTTCTTAGTTCAATGTTTAAGTCTTAAATTTACTTTGATAGTAAAGAATGAAGTTATTATAAGGTATGTTTATTTCAAACAATTTGAATTGTTTCAATGGTCAAGCGGACCTTTGTTTAGTATCCTCCCTTCAAGATGACCAAAGATTCTATATTTTAAGGAATTTGGCTGGCCCAAGCTAAATAATTTTTGTTGTGACTTTTTACTTGAGAATGGATATAGGTTTAATAACAACAATGGTATCAACTTTACTATTAGAAATTATACCAATATAACCTTATGATTTTAGGTTTTTCACCTCATATTAAATTACCTTTAGTTTTAAAATTTGAAGGAATGGGGAGACATTAGATTAGTCTTTTTGAGTGAATTTTTGCAACTTAGTGGATTTTTAAAGCAATTTTTAAAATGTAATTTCGTTTTTTTGGGGGGGTGAAATTTGCCAAATATTTTGACTACATAAAATTGAATTTGTTTTAATACATTAGACCAATTTAGTTTTAGAATTTAAATATTATTATCATCTTGATACTAAGAAGTTGCCCTCCTTGTTGCTTTGGTATAGTGCAATTTTTTGGTGAATTATAGTAGTCAAATTCCAATGGCTACATATTTTGTTGGTTGAGACTCCTACTTCATGGGATTACCTTGCTTTTTTTTATGTGAATATAACATATGACATAAAAAAGAAAACACCAACAAACGATTTATTGATTATTATTGTGGTATATGGTTGGTTAGGCATTAATAATTGCTTACCATGCAAAAAATATGAAAGGAACTCTCAAGCACATTAGCTTCATTATTTGATATATAATGCCAAATTATAAAATATATTATTTTAAACATTGAACATAAATGACAAAAGAATTAATTATTAACCACCTTGCTATTGAACCATGTTAGAATTAGGTATGTCAATATCAATATTCATTATGTATATCATTGGATATAACACTAAACATACATATATTGATGCAAGTGCATCATAAATTCATATTGCATGGGTGGGTTAAGATTAGATGAATACAAAATGTACTTGATATTAAATGTTGTAAGTTAGGTCACATAAACATTTTAATATACATATATAAAAAATCATGTTTATGCTAGTGTTGGTGGGGTGTTCCCTTTTTATTTCATTGTTGAAAAGTTAGGATTTTACCTTAAAGGCAATGGATCACTACACCAAAACTTGACATTTATGACTATGACAAATATGATTAATGACCATTTTAGTCATATAGTCATATATGCCATGTTTTTGTGCCTAGTTGTATTTTTGTAACCATGGATGTGACTACATGACTAAAAGTCTTCATGGATAGGAATATTTGACTAAAACTTTTTTTTCATGAACACCATATAATTACTTAATAATATATAATTTCAAACATTAAAAATAATTCAAAGAAAAAAAAACTTGAAAGTAAACATATGTACTTAATAAGCATATTGTAGATGATCACAAACATAATTAATGCATAAGTAAATAACTAATACTTTATAATTTTTAGAACTTTTGCCTTAGAGTCACTAATTATTTAATGTGAATTTATGGACAGTGGCTAAAAAAAACATTGGGGAATTTTTTTCATTTGTAAAGAAATCCCCAAAAATGGAAAGAAAATTGCCAAAATTCTTGAAACCATAAAATTAAATATTTTTTTTGATGCTTAGAATATAATTAAAAACTTTAAGTTGAAACTCTTGTTCAAAGGTTTATTTAAATGAACATATTTTTTGGATTTTTTGACATTAAATAATGAAATATATTCTTATTAATGATATCCAATGAATTTCAAAAGAAATACACATGCCCCAAAATGACATTGTTTTTCATGTTTCCATGTGATGGGTAGCAAAGAATATAAATTTTGATCTTTAGTAATTTATCAAAATATTTGGTCATACAACTTGGATTTTTTAAAATTATATATGTGTATAAAAATAACACAACATTTATATCATTTTTATTGATTCATTATATTTTAAAAGGTGGGAAGATATTATACACACACACACCCAAAAAAATCATGTCGATTTTAAATATGTTTATTTACAAAAAAATTTATGAAAAAAAAAAAAAAAAACTTCAAGATATTATTCTTGTTCAAATGTATGAAATAGTGAAGATTCAAATGCATTTTCAATCGTATTACTTGATATTTTTGTTAAATTTCTTATATAGACGTGTAGATTTTGGAAGATCTTTTTCTAAGAATGAAATTTATTTATTTTCATTTGGAAAATTTATGAAAAAATAATAATGGTCAAAGTTGGGTACTTTTGTATGAACAAAGGATGATGTGAGATAAAGTTGTAAATCTATCTCATATCCTTTGTCAACAAGTTTAACTTTGGAAACTATATAATTAGGTGAAAAAGTATTAGTATACATATAATATATGCACCAAATATATTCAAAAACGCAAATATTACTTGTGATGAACCAATAAAAAAAGCTTGTCACCAAAAAATAAATAGGATCTTACTTACCTACCTAGTTAGGCCTACCTATGCCTACCTACTTACCTACTTATGCCAACCTACCTACCTACCTATTCCTACCTACCTACCAAATGGCTAGATTAAATTGAAATTAATATATAATATATTCGATGGCATTTACGACTAGGACAAAAATATGACTAGTGGATAAGCAATGTGTCCATATGGACTACATAGTCATGTAATCATGAATGGCATTTATGACTACAAACCCAATCATGGGTGTAGTCATATTTGCCTTGTTTCGATGTAATGGATTAATGTTGATATAACCCCTATCTTGTACCTTAGCACTTCAAAAAAGGTTTTGGGTTCTAACCCACTTGTGTGCAAGTGAAAGCCATGTTCTTCATGTGCAATTGAATTTGATTTGGGATGCCAATAGCTTGTTAATCAAGTCCAAGGACTGTCTTTTATTGATAAAAAAGTTATAGTGTTTACAACCTTAAAAACAAAAAGAATTGCATATTTTGTGAATATATAAAGCCTATAAACAAAAAGCTTGCAACCTTTTTCTTAGGTGTATTTAGTAAGACATTTTATTGTTGATCGGAATATTGTTATTATGTGTTAGGGACAATGGTAAAATACTTTGGTAACTAAAATTTTCTATTTTCAAAAATTTAGACATAAAAAAAGAGGTAAAAATTAGATTTAACTAATGTTATGTGCATGTACATTGTGGGGGATTGAACCCCAGTTTTCAAGGATTTTTCCCATTGCAACATAATGTTTATATATAACAAAAAAATTAATAACACATTTAATAAGAATAATTTTAGAAAAGGGCCAAGGTTTAAAACATGTAAAAAATGGTAGCTTACAATTGCAAGTGCCAAAGTTGAATCTTCAAGCATTCAAAGTATATTGATGTTTTTCAATTGCCAAATGTGCAATGCCTTATCATAAGGAAACTTGTCCATGCACACTATTACAAAACATGGTTTTTATGATAATCAAATTGTGATTAAATTCATTATAAAGTCAAGGTTATTAGTCTGAAATGACTAATTGTGTTTAATTAAAGTAACATCAAAACTAGGTATGTGTGTTATGACTAAAATAAACTAGTTATTTAGTTAAATAAAACATTATATTGTGCATGTGGTGAATGTGGCACTCACATGGAATTGTCTAATTTCACTACTATGATTATTGTGACTCAAATCAATAATTCAAATATGACACATTGTGATTGTAATGCTACTGTAACCCTAAATTAGGTTACATCAACTTCTGGGTGTCACTGATCAGGGAAGTGGGCTGTTGGTTAATTGAGTCGTTTGTTTCCATGACGGCTGCTTTTACTTTACTTCCGCATGGGAAGCTTTGTTGATTTGGGAGAGGGGTGATGTACTGAGAGATTTGCATGGCAGCTGCACTGAATGGGTATGGAGCCTGTGTGGCGGCTCCGAATTATGGCTAGGGTCGGCGATGCAATTATGGAGAATGGCGGTTTGGCACGGGAGAATGGCTGAAGCTTCTGGACGAAGCTAACGATGGTAGAAAAGGAGGATAAGAAGGACGGGTTTTAGAACGGACAATTTTTGGGGGAGAAGAAAAGAAGACAGTATTGAGGAGTTCGATAGGGAAGAGCTTAACTGTACTAAGAATTTTCCGCTACATCTAAGGTAGAGTTGAGCTTCTGTTGCAGAAATAGACAAGAGGAATTAGGGAGAGGGAGGACAGTACATGGGGAAACAATCGGACCTTCTTCTTTCTTTTTGTGAACTGTTGATGGCAAGAATTGTTTGAGCTGTCGAGGATGTACATATTCTGTGAATGAAAATGAAGAATTTCTTTTTGAAATCGCATCAGTGTGGAAGTACATGATAGGAAGTGTGAGTTGTTGAATTGCTGTGTCGATGTGTCTGTCAGTCTGTGAATCATTGAGGAATCTGGGAGAGCAGGAAGTAGTTTGAGTTTTGGAAATGGAAAGCTGTCAGCGAGTGTGAGATCGATTTGTAGAACATAGACGCCAGGGTCCACATCAGATGGTGTATGCGTCGTCTGTTTTCACAGGACCCCTTCTTTTTGGTATCAGAGTAGGTTACGTAGTTGCGGCCAATATAGAGCTTGTGACAATCGAGGTAATATGAGACGTAAGAATAATGTCTTCGCCTAGTGGAGAAGAGATTCCTAAGGAGCTCTTGACACAGGAGAATTGTGAACTGAACCTAGTTCGTAGGTTCGATTTCTGGACCATTCAGAACGGGCCACAAAGGGGGGCCGTGATCTTACGATTTCTGGGTTTTGGTATAGTTAGAATTGTGGGTATAAATCCTGACCAAGCTCGGGTAGGG
>Ga0116227_10007266_pt1 | contig 21769 bp, 18 predicted proteins | sample S1TSphgellanicum_FD_89693 | JGI IMG/M metagenome (GOLD analysis project Ga0116227, IMG submission 89693) | Host-associated microbial communities from peat moss isolated from Minnesota, USA - S1T2_Fb - Sphagnum magellanicum MG | ecosystem: Host-associated > Plants > Peat moss > Unclassified...
CGGTTGTTCTCGCTTTAAGGCCCCAAAACGGGCGTTTTAAAGTCTCAGAGATGGTCAGAAAAAAAAAACAAACCCCCCCCCCCACCCATTCTTTGTTGCGTTCTCTCCTGAAGTAAGGGTCCCAAAAGTGGCGTTTTAAAGCAACAGAAGTGGTCATATAAACAACGCTGCATTCTTCATTGCTGTTCGCTCTCTCTCTCGCTCGCTCTCTTTCCCTCTCTCGCGAGCGATCTCTCTTCTCTCTCTTCCCTTTCGACTCGTGTGTTGGTGGGTACCATTTCTTTTTGTTCCTGCATTCTTCTTACGACCCAATTTCCGTGATACCTCAAAAAAAAAAAACCGATTTCGCACATACCCAACTCTCCGGATTCTGCCCACACTGCTGCAGTTTGTGATACAGATCTCGATGGACTATTGTTGGTGTGCTAGGGTGACAGGGAATGGTTGGAAGGTAGTCTGGTCAAACCCACAATCTACCTTGTCACGGAGCCTGTTATGCCTCTGGCTGATAAAATCAAGGAGCTACACTTGCAAGGCACACAGCGGTATGGGACTTTTCTGATTGTTAGCCTGCAGTAAAGTAGCAAAGCGATGGTAGCCAGAAGTGTGATCTTGATGAGATCACATGCATTTTGTGCAACCAGTTTTTACTTCAGTGGCGTAACATTTTTTAGCAACAATGCGATTGACTGTGAGAGAGAAAATTATCTTGATGTACAGGGATGAATATTATGCTTGGGGACTTCATCAGATTTCCAAGGCTGTCAGTTTCCTTAACAAGTGACTGCAAGCTGGTACACCTTGATACCAATTATTCCCATGTGCCTTGAGAGGGCTTCTCTGCGGAAACAGATGTAGGGTGATTATAGGTTTGGGTTTTTTTTATGTGCAATACATGGGATGTGTTGCAGGTGCATGGCAATGCGTGTCTGGCATCTGTGGTGGTGACTCCCACACTTGATTGGAAATTACATGGCCTTGGTGTTCTCTCAGAGTTTGACGGTGGAAATCCTCATGCCACAGGTCCTATGCTTGTGAGTTTGCCTGAGAGCCCAATTTCTGAGTTTTGACATTGTCAGTCTGAATTGAGGAAAGTGTGTAATGTGAGAAAAACCTCAGTAGTTGCAGTAATTGTTAATCTCTTGCTGGTAAATGTTGGGAATGAACATGGGCTTCACTCTGCAACCAATACAATGGGCTGGTTGGGACACAATACAAGGCTCTGGAGTTGGGTAAGAGTGACTGGGTTACTATCTGCAAGTCTCCCTCATGGGCACTGGACTCTTGGGGACTTGGTCAGTGTTCAGTTCCCACCTCCATGTGTTAAGATTCGAGTTATTCCTTTCCTTATGCCTCTGCTCAGAATTATGAAGGAATTGTTTTCTCCTTCTTTGTAAGTCTGAGCATTGTTATTGAATGAAACATGCTGATCTGCTTGTACTATTTGGACCCTTGTTACATGCTTTTTCAACTTGCATTGACAGATTGTTTGATATATGAGCTCTTCTTTGCAGTCTTGAAGTGTAGGCACTGACCCACGTTTCAGTGTCAGTGGTAGGTGATTGTGCCATTATCACAGTGCACATTGACAGGTTCACTTTTGAATCATATCAAAACTGCAGGTCAGGAACTCCTCTTTTGGCCAGTTGCAAATTTAATGCATTTATTTGTATTTGCAGATGACCGTGTTGAGAAACACTGCCCACAAGGATTGTGAACTAATCATGCTTATTTGGTCATCATCAGGTGGATGAGGAGCCAGCAATCCACACAAACACCCCCATTTTGCTTGGCAACACTGCGCCATCTCAATGAAGCAGTGAGCTGCTTTTCTTCATGTGCTCCTGTTACCCTAAACCCTAAACTCATTTTCCTGGTAGAGAATATATAGCCTTTGCTTCTTGTGCAGAAAGGATCAACAACTTGGGTTTCTGCTTTCAGACCAGATAAAGAGTATTGATCGATGCATTTACTGTACGAGATCAATGCATTTCCAAGATGAATTTGTCTCTGCTAGAGAGCAGGTACCACTGTTACCTCCCATCATTCAATGGTGCAATGTTTTGTCGAAGGAATGTAGTGAAAACACGGCTAGACTGAAATTGACAACTGGAAACTGGCTCAGCGACTAATTTGTGCCTTGCAAAAGACATGAATGTGCACAAAGATGCAAGAATTGAAATTTTGCAACTTATATACTTTCACTTACTGGTTTAAACCATAAACCCTGGCTGTCTTGACAGGTATCATGGCCCTCCTGGCAACCACTGAATACTATGATGCCACAGAAATTGCAACACAAATACTACCACACCTTGTGGTACTTACTGTTGATTCTGATAGGTACACTCTCACTCCAGTCCAGTTATCTAGGCAAATGCTGATGATGCACTACTTGCTTATTTGGACATGAGTGGTGCATATTGGGTCCACATTTACGCCTTCACATACATGCCTCTTGGCATGCGTGTGTGGCACCCTTTTAACAATGATCCATGTTATGCATTTGACAGTGATGTGAGGATGAAAGCCTTTCAAGCAACTGAAGTTTTCCTGAAGACTCACCATTTGAAGGTGGTAGCAAACTTTCTGCTCAACAAAATTGCTGTGCTTGAGATTGTTTGTCTCGTAGTAGTTGTCACATTTGAGAGTTGCAGGTGTGGAGCTTGTTCGTGCATTACTGGCAAATTGTGTCAAAGTCCTTATTGAAGGTTACTACAGATGGAAAAAGTTGATGACATGAGGGCTATGGGTAGGTTGCAGCTGAATGCTGGGGACAGTGTTGTGCCGCCCACAACTGTAACAGGAAGCACCACTACAGGATTACTTGGGTACGCTACACCCTTACTTCTTGTACAGCAAGACTTGTAGACTGCGAATCTGGTCAGTGTTTAAAGTCATTTATGTGGGTGTTGGACAGGTGTTCAGTAAATTCATTGGCTTCAAAACACCAGTTTGGAGATCTTGTGAATTTGCTGTCTGAAAGCAGCTCTATATCTAACAACACAGGTAAACTGCCAGTAGTGTTCAGTGAGCAGAGTCCAGCCTGCATTTTAGAGTTTTGTTTCCGTTCCATTTTCCTTTCAGCCATGCTTCATTGCAAAGCTAAATCACACCGGGTTTCATGCCAGACCAGCCCAAACCACGAGGCTTTCAACTGGCTTCAACCATAACATACTTCTCTGGTTTTTTTGGTGTGCAGCTTCAGTAGTGGAAGTGCCTGCTGCCTGACGAATTGTAACACTCTCATACTCATCCAGATTTACAGAGGAGGTGTCAGCTGCATCTCCAACATTGACAGATGGATGGGGAGATGCACAGGATAATGGATTTGCACATGACAATGATGATAATGATGAAAAGGATTTGCCACCAAAACTGGAACCTGCATTGGCACACGCATTTGAGCTGCCCAGATGAAACCAGTTACAACAACTACTACTTTCCAAACTGTGACAAAATCAGGTACATCTCATGTGCATGATTACATCCCTTTACAGTTTGCTGAAATCAGACAGTTAGTCTCCATGGCATGAGGTTCTGAAATGTCAAATAGCTGATCTGGTGTGATGAATTTGGGGCATGATGTGGCAGGTGGGGAGAGGAGTCTGGACAGCATAACAAAGAGTTTTCTTGATTCTCACAAGACTGTAACAAGGAGTTTGTTGGCAAATGGTTTTGGAGATGGGGATGATCCTTGGACTGCCATTGCTGCACCTCCGCCTTCTACCACAGTAAGAGCTCATAACAGCTCAAGTCCTGCAGTTCCTAAAGCCACTGGCAGTAGTGCTCCAAGAGTGTGACAAGCAGAACATGTGACGAACGATGGTGCCAGTCATGGAAGAGTGCAAGGATGATCAGCAGCACCCATGAAACTCAGAGCCTAACACATCCAATGTAGTGCAGACTGATGATTACTTGTATTTGTGTCTGCATTACAGTGTGTGATCATAATCAAGAACAATTTTTGTTGATGCAATACATTTGCAATAAAGTCACACTCAATCACATGCTGGTTGGCTTGTGGTTGGCTCTGTTCAGTCCCCGCCATATGGTTAGGATACCTCCACATGCAACTACTTCTGATCAACAGCATGACCAAGTCTTCCTGTTGCTTCTAGAAATGTGATAGAAACTCTTTACAATGGTTTGTAGAGATTTTGGGCTGACCTATTGTATACTTACCTATACCCACCATCGGAAGTTGATGAAGTCAGTGGGCAGTCATGGCAGGTTGTCATGGGAGCGTGTCACTGCTATTCACAATGAAGGTGATGGTTTGACACTTTGTGAGCAACTCTCATAAGGTTGTGACTGCATTTGTTATCATGTTACCGCAAGTTGTTATTGTGGAGATTTCCCTGCAATTTCATAGATAATTATCCATTTCTATTTCTAATAAGGAGATGGATGGTGAGTCTAGTTTGGGTTTTGGGTGAACTAGCGTGTACCCTTTGTCTTCATCTTATAGGTGCATATGCTTTGCCCTTGTTAGATGTTTTCGGTTGGCCATGTCGACCCTTTTTTTTTGTCATCTTGCAAGTGTAAGAGCATTGCAAGTTGTTACTTTGGAGACCCTCTCATTGCTACTTTGTTTCTTTTGTTTGCAAAAAGCTTCAAATTTCAAGTGAGCTAGTGCTTTGGCTTGGTCCCTTTTTCTTGAGCGGTGCTCATGCAATGTTCCTATTGCTTGTTGTTGGTCATTGATAGCATCCCCCCTTTTCTTGCTCCTCTTGTCATTGCATTTTAGGTGTATTGGTATATGTTGAAAAGATTTGTCAAACCTCTAATCAAGTATAACATTGTCGAAAGGGTGTGTTAAGTGTTTCATGAAGTATAAAATGTGGAGCTCAACAACATCATGAGGCTTATAGCTGGTCATTGATGGGCACCTCATGCTTTGATTGGTTGGCTACATGCGGTTGTAACTCATAACCCAAATGTGCCATGTTGCTTGATTAGTGAAGGTCATGACTTGGTCTCTCCATGTCAGTGGGAGCACACATGTGCCAACGCAAATGGTTGGAGCTAATTGACCATCACATTGAGAAGTCATTCCCTTCTACTACCATACATGGTGAATGGTAGCAAGTGGATGAAGCTCCCCGCCCCCATTGGAATAATGAGAGAAAAAAAACCCCACTATTTATTTTCAACAACCATTATTTATTTTCAATCCTCTTTTTTATTGAACTTATCCTTCTCCTTTAAATTATTATCCTTACTTGTTTTCTCTTTTTAGCTATTGCCAAACATAATTGGACCCACCACAAACATTTTTTAAAATTTGTTTGTATGAATTTTTTTTTGGTTGTTTATGATCTTTGTTTCGTTTTTCATTTTTCCATCTCTTGAATGTCTTCATGTTTAAAGCATCTCTCATTTCCAAAGTAGGTTGTTACACAAATCGAAATAGGTATCTATCATTTGAGTTATGTCTTTTTTCTCTATTGTAATTTTTTTGTTTTTTTTTGCTTGGCCTTTTTTTTTGTTAATAGGTTGATTAGGAATAAGTTCTCCCCATGTTTTTGAGACCTCCATCTTGAACTACAATAGAAAGGGGGGCCACTTCCTTTTGTGTTTTTTTGTTGTTTATCATCAACATTGTAATTGTTTCATTGTCATTACCATTGTTATGAGTTGCAACAAAAGGAACTTGCCCCCCTTTTTGTTTTTGTGTTTTTAGTATATTCGATTAAAGGGAAACACAAAATTCACCTCTTGGTCAATGTCACCATTGCAAGTTGTAACAAGGGTGGGCCGCCCATTTTTTTAATTTTTTGTAATCAATCAAAAAAGGGGGATGCTCGTATCATCATTGCTATTACAAGCTACAACAAAAGGTGTCGCCCCCCATTGTTTTTGGGTTTTTTAATAATCATCAAGGGGGAATGCAAAATTCGTGCTTTGGTTGTTGTCATCATTACAACTTGTAGCAAGGAGGACCATCTCATTTTTCCCCTATTGTATTAACATTTGGCAAAGGAGGACATGATTTTTTTTACATTTTGTGTGTTTTTCTTTTGCAATATTTAAAAAGGAATGAACACAAAGCTTACCCGTGTTTTTGTTCTATTGACATGACATGTTTTTCTATTGTAAATTGATCTTTGTAATGAGACATGATATGTTATTTTGGGTTCCAACACAAACATTGTAGATTCAATGGATGGCATTACAATAAAACATTTTCATCATAATAAAGTTGTGGAAAGGGCAAGGGCAACAACAAACATAACCTTTGGCTCCTGAATGTGTACAATTGTGACCATGCAAATTTGTAAATGTTGTCATAAAAGTTTTTATTGTAAATCATGAAGTTCCAAGTTCAAGCCATATCAGACCTTGCCAATGATTTGATGTGGAATAATATTTTTCTAATATATATATATATATATATATTTGCAATACTAATATTTGGCTTTATTTTTTACATGTGAATACCAATGATTACCATTTATTCAACAATTTTTATACCATGCATAATGGAAATAAGCATCTATGATAATATTAATGCATTGGTTATGATTTATAAGTGCAATTTCAAGTTTTAATAACTTTAATGTAATACTTATGTTCAAGTCATTTAAATTTTGGTAAGCTGAAGTCAAATCTAGGTAATATAATGGGGATAGGACCTGATAGTAAAAACACTAGAAGGTATTAGCCCATAATTATTCTATAAAGCCCAAGAGAGCTGAAACTAAGGCAAGAAAGGGCGCCTCCTTTGACATTTCTCTACAACATTTTTTTCTTTAGGGATATGGCCCCCTTCTTCTTTCATGGAAAAGGGTTTTCCATAATTCATTATGGTTCATCTAAGTTAAAACAAAAAAAACCGAAAAACTTAGTACTCAACTAAGTTTTGCTTGGTTAGCTAGAAGCCTTTTGATGTCCTATCGTGCTACACCCAATAAAACCAACAAAAGTGTGAAAAAATTACCAGTGTGCTGACTAAATGGAGCTCATAAGTCGGAAGAACAGTCAAATAAAATTGATAAGAATAAATTATTTTCTTCGAAACAGCAAGAGGCTCTTTTATAAGAATGGAAAGTCCCCAAGGAAATAATAGTAAACATCCCATATATTGTAGAGAAGCTAATGCTTGGTATTTAGCTACCTGAAATTCTTGGAGTACTAATGAACTCGATTGACCCGTTAGCATGTCAACCCAATTTTACAATATTTATGTTTAACATTAATGTAATAAAATTCAAAATGTAATACCTATGTTTGAAAATTATACATTTGTCGCATATTGGGGTTATAAATTCATTACATATGTCGTGAGTACATTTGTTTAGTAACTTGTTTCCATGTTTATTACAATACTTATGTTGTGTTTAATTAATTTTATATTTATTTGTTATAAATTCCAACTACCCAAAAACCAAAGAGGGCATTCATTGGAAAAAGAAATTGGGAAGGAGTGGGTGTGTTATTTGTGTGACATGGGTCCATGGGAGTAAAAGATCAATTTGCAATGCCATACAAGAGACCTTCACCACCCTAAAGAAAAAAGGGGTAAACCATCCATTAACACAAGTGGTCCACACAACCAACAACATGCCATAATGAACCATTAGGTTCAAAGCCATGTTCATTTTTTAACAATTTGTTTTTGGAAAAGATGGAAATGAAACATGTAGGAAGAATACAATAGAAGATTCTTCTTGGAATGTAGTAAAGAGATCTTGAACATGAAACCACCTCATTTGACATTAGTATTGAAGGATGTTTTTTAAAAACTTTTAAACATAAGGGCATGCAGTTAAAAGGACGTCTCGTGGAAGGACATCCTCAAGTTGAAGGATAATGACAAGGTTAATGACCTTCTCTATACCTCCAAGCACTTTTGATCATACATGAAGGAGGCTTGGGCATATGGATTTAAGCATTAAAGGTTTATCAACGAGAAGAAAACAATGTTTTGCAATTAAATAAATATCACATCAACCAAATGATAAATTTTTGTGAACACTTTTATTTTGACCTTAATCAATTATTGTTGTAGTCATTGTTTTTCAATTTTAATTTTAACACATGTTCATTGTAAGACTACGAGGTGAGATATGGAAGAATTGTGCATGAAAATTTACATTGATGTATTCATTCAAATCAAGAAAATAAAATAAAATATGAGTGCATGGAAGCACTACTTTGGTGCATTGGAGGCCATGTGACATTATAAAAAATTACATGATCAGATGTAATTTTTGAAAATGAAGGTGAAAAAGGTGAGGAGGATGAAGGTAGTGATGATGTTGAAAAAGAGGTTGTGGTTAAATAATTGATTGTATCACACAACAAGAGAGGGGGGCCTTTTCATTTTTTACAATTAACATTGATAATTCCACCTAAAAAGGTGGACAAGGGCAATGAAAAGCTTAAAAAGGTGGTCAAGGAAAAGACTAAAAAAAATCAAAGAACAAATAAAAGACATTCCAATAGGAAAAAGGAAAGTGATGGAAATTAATTACAAATTAATTAAAAATAAACTACAAATTAGCTATAACTAAATTACAAGTTAATTATGAATGCACCACGAAGCCATGGATGAAAATCCATGTGAATGAACTCCATTCATGATGTGATCATTTTTAATATTGGCGTCTATGACATAAGGATGGGGAACTTCATACCAACAAATTAAATTCATAATGAACATAACAAATGATCAAAATTGCCCATCATTAGTAGAAGCACTCAACATAGACTTGGTGATTATAACATGTGTTTTCAGAATATCATTTTTCAATATCTTGTGAACATTAGAATTCACAATGAAACCATAATTCTTCATTTCTTGAACATGAAGATAATGGAAAAACACTGGATTATCAATCACCACACCAACCGATAATTTATTGACCCTTGGTTCTTCTTAAATCATGTTTCAACCACCATTACATAACTCCATGATAAGCTTTGATGTTTGCTTGCATGTTTTAGTTCACATGAAAAACACAACACATTTTAATAATCTATAATTATATATTGCACACATGATATCCACTTGGTAAGTATAATCATGCCCACAATACTAATTTATGCAATTTCAAACAATATCCAAACTAGATAGGGAGTAATGGGAATGAAATATTATTTATGAGTGTGCCATTTGCAATATTTATGTTCAAATTGAAATATATAAGAGCAATTTAACATAGGTATTACATGCACATGTATTTTGATGGTCCTTAACAATGTGCAATACCACAAACATATGTTTATTGAATATGTGCATCATGCATATAAAGAAGGTAACCAACAAAATGACAATACCTATGTTACTAAACATATATTATGCATCGTAAACATAGGTAAATTCTTATGGTTGTACTAGTCGTATGGATGATTGTAACAATACCAATGATTTGGGTATGCACACATGAATGTATGTGGCACTGAAGAGGGGTTTAAAAAGACCATTTAACCAATAATGCAATACATGTTTCAAGTTTTGTGATTCACAACCATCATTCCACTTGAATGTTGTGAAGTGTTGTAACCGTAAAAAATGACATGTATACTGTTAAGATTTTATAATATTTATGTTCAAACTAAAAAACACATTACAAGCAATACACAAACACACTTTAATGTCGATGGTTTTTGTTTATTATAAGATGTAATATTTATATATGGTATTATGTAAATGTGCAATACCTATGTTTGAATTTCTTAAACAATAGTGACTTGTTGTTCTTACCAAACTTATCATAGTAGGTCCAAAAATAATTGTGGATAATGTTTCCCTTCCAAAGTCCTGCACTCCAAGGATCATTAATTCCTCCTTTGTGCATTACACAAATTCATCCACATTTTTTTCTTATTCAATGAGCTTGTACATGGTGTGCCATAAAGCTTGGAACACTACCTCCCTTTTTTCCTTGGCCTGTGGCACCTTGGACATGATCATTTTTTTCCAAAATTTTACAACATGCCAAACAAACAAAAACATTGGCACATTTGCATCCTCCCACACATGGCTATAAAATAAAACAAAAAAAATTGGTATAAAGAAAATAACAAAAAGAAAAACAAAGAAAGAAAAAATTAAAAATGAAAAGATGAAAATTGAAATGAAAGATAGAAAATATAAAAGATTGAAATTGATAATTGTATTATAATGCATCATGTTGTTGAGGGGTGTCATTCACAATGAAACATGATGGTTTCCAAGTGGGGTTCTCATTCACAATTCATTCTTCCAATGGTAACAACCATTGAATCAAATTAGCTTCCATTTGCCAACTTGTGATAACCCATCCATTGGTAAATGTTGCTGATGATGATCAAACTATGGATAAATGATACCTTTGGACATTAATGCCAAAGGTAGCATCCACGGGGAGTGTTTTGTTGTGTCCAAACTCCAACATCCAAGCCATTTGCATTGGAGCTTGAATGTCAATGATGAAAGGCGTGTCCAACCTTCAATCTTCTTTTTGTCAAAAGAAAACATATGCACATTCCACATATGGACATTCATCATGTCATTGTTGTGCCACTTTTGAGTTCCCTTCCTCATTTTGTTTTCATAATATCAAATGGATTTCAAATTTAAATATTTATCTCTTAAGGCCTCGATTCCAAAAACCCATGCATTGAACCACACTTTCTTATGTTTTTCATAAATTTTTTTTGTGATAAACCCTATCCATTCTTTCTTCACCCCATTCTTTAATATGTTTGGAAATGTGTGGAACTCGGAAGGATGTACATAAAATCAAATTTGAATAAAGTGCTCCATGGGTGGGTGTGCCATCTTCACACATGTGGTCCATGTTATACCATTGAATTTCTACAACATTTGGATATTACCAAAAACTTTGGATTGCAACCATGTTTCGTTGATTTTTGATGTAATGGATCATGGTAATAATCCTTGAGACCAAAATTTCATTGGTACCTACAAACACATTAAAAGAGTTATAAATGTAATTCATAAATTGAATGCACCATCAGTTAATGTGGAATAATATGCCAACACTTGTCAAGTATGAACCATATGATTATGGATATTTGGCCTTCGCTTCTTTTCTAATGGATCAAATTGCCATATAACCCAGTGGCAAGGTGTATCATTGTTGTTTTTCATTTTGTCAATGTATCCATCCACACTCACCCATGGTATCCAAACAACCATGACATCCACCATGTGCCCAAAACCCATGTGTGGCTTCCTACGAAAAATAACAAAAACCACATTTTGACGAAACATTTCTTGTGAACAAACCATAGTGTGTACTAATATGTGCACCACCTAAATCCCTAATCACCAATTTTCAAATTAAAACATATTGTGCAATACTTATATCATCATTATGATATATATAACAATAAAAAAATTTACAAATATGGTCATGCAATACTTATGTGGACCTTTTTATTTTGTTTAGAAAATATATTAAAACATGAAATAATGGGGTGTTTAGTGTTACCTCAAAAGTTTGGTTTTTCACCTCAAATGCCATACTTTAAAATGAAGGTTCCATTCGCTTACAACCCCAAACCTTCAACCTTAACCATTTTTCCTTCTTTATTATTGTAGCCTAAAACACTTAACTATCCTATACACCTTAATGTATGTGCACCATTAATGAAAAATGGTTCACAATGCCATGGGTGTTGTGAACCAATCAATTAATCAATCAATTTACACTTGGGTGCCCAAGGAGCAACTTAGAGTTGCACCTAATAGCACTTGCCAGTTGAGGCTTGTTTTAACTGGCCTTAATGGCCCATGTTGCGTTGATCAGGCCTTTCCAAGCTGCCATGTCTTGGGCATTGTCCCAAAACATCTGGCCCTCCCTAATTGCATGGAAATGTCCACCCCCCATTGTGGACATGGAAGCTACATCATCCTTGTACCCCTTCAGGATAAATGTTGGAAGCCTCCCCCGACCCTTCTTGCCCTCACGAAATTTGCCCTGAAAAAATATGCTTGGGCAACCTATTAGGTTCCATGTGGGCCAAGTGACTTAGCCACTGCATCGACTGTCGACTAATAGTATTTGCAATGGACAACACGTTGTAGCGTCGCAAAATCTCAACATTGCGGATCTTGTCCAATAGGCTGACCCCCAACATAGAGTGTAGGAAAGACATGTGTGTGGCCTTAAAGTGGCTGGCCATGGTTGGCTTTAGGGTCTAGCACTCACACCCAAATGTAAGGGTAGGGGGGAATGAATGCCATATAGAATAACATCTAAGCGCCTAGACTAATTGCCTTATTAAGTAGGATGGGCTTGAACGAGGCAAACGTACCAATAACTTTCACCACCTTAACCTGCACTTTAGCCAGAATGTCCCAATAGGAGGACACTAGGGTGCCTAGATACTTGAATTTAAAAACCCATTCCACCACCTCCCCCCGCAAGGCCACGGCGAGGAGGGGTGGTGCCTTGCCTTCGACACACACGCACATGAGCTTAGTTTTGGGCACGCTGATGGTTAGCCCCCACTATTGTGTTTTTACCTCTAGTTGTTGCAGGGCAACCACCACCTGGTCTGTAGACTCCGCAATTACCACCATGTCATTTGCATAAAGCAACAAACTAATCCAGGTGATGGAGTCCAACTATTGGGCATTAGCAAAAAGCTGTTTGTTAGCATGTTTGAAGGCCACCTTGACCCCCACTTCATTGCCCAGTGTAGTTGAAACCCACTTGGTAACAAAATCTAAATAGAGATTAAAGAAGGTTGGTGCTATGTTGTAGCCTTGGCGAACCCCGCCATGGATGTCAAACGCTATTGACTCAGCCCCAGAGGTTAACTGTGGCGTGAGTTCCCCGATGTAGGTTTGCCAACAACCCCACTAGCTTGCTAGGAATGCCTTATTGCGCAATAACAAACCATAGGGCTTCCCTATTTATGTTATCATAGGCCTTCTTAAGGTCCACAAAACAAAAGAAAAAGGGGCACTGCAAGGTGATGTTCCATTCAATGAGGTTGTAGAGCACCTAGGTGGCATCAGTGGTGGTGCGAACCGAACAAAAGCACATCTGCGACTTGTCTAAGAGTGCTTCCACAGCGGGCTGCATGTGCTGGTGCAGCATGGTAGTGTACACCTTGCCGCAAACATCCAACAGGCTAATCCACGGTAATTGGCCATGATGTGCTGGCCACCTTTGTGCAATGACACAACGAGCACGCTTCCACTGGGAGGGCACCACCCTAGACTCCCACACCACAATGATCAACAAGTGCAACCACTGCAGTGTATTAGGCCCCCCAAACTTCAAGAGTTTTGTCGTAACCCTATCCACCCTAGGGGCCTTATTGTTGCTAAAGGAGTGCAATGCAACTGTAACCTCAACAAGCGATGAGGGGCTAGTAGATACATGAGGCATTGGGCGGGCTAGAGGTTGGTAGGGGCGAAGCCCCCTAGAGGGGAAAATATTTGGGACAAGGTTCCATGACAAAAAAATCCAAAACAAGTAGTGGCTATTGAAAATAAATAGTGGAGGGTCCTTTCCCATTTCTTCAAAGGGGGTGGAGAGCCACATCCACCATGAATGGCAGTAAATGGGAATGGGAGTAACTTCTCAATGTGTCAATTAGCACCATGTGGACTATTTGCTGGTTATTGTGTGTTACTGTTGATAATTTGGTAATTAAATAAATAGATATATTTGGTTCAGAAAAAGGTTCTTGGGTAGAATAAGGGGCAATTGTTGTTCATGCAAAAAAAAAATTGGGACTACCATACCTACCTACTATTCATGTTCAACACAAAATAATTTGCCAAAGGTATAATTGATACTTGCTGAAATTGTTGAGAATTGAATTTCCAACTTGTGAAAACTTATTTATTATCCCAAACATTGGGTTATTATTATTACAAATACACAACAAAAGGTGTGCTTTGCATAGTTGTTTTCTTATGTTGACAATTTGGAAAATTCAATTTGAAACTATGTAACAACCTCATTTGAAATATATATATATGTGTGTGTGTGGGAACAATGTGTTGACATCAGTGGTAGGTTCAGTATTTGCTATTTAATGTGTTACAGCATCTACAATGGTGCTCACTATGTGACCCTTCAAATTAAAATTGAATGAAGAAAAGTCAAAACATGCTGGCTTGGCTTCGCAAAATGGTTTTGGCTTAACATTTTTGCATTATTTACTGAGCCTGGTAAAAGCGAAGCAAAGCCTAACACCTCCCAGATAAAAGGTGTAATAAATATGATTTGACTGCTGCTCCCAGTTTCTCTTTGAGCCATCATAATGATTTGGTCCAGGTGTTTTGCTATTAGCAGTCTCCCACCTATTTGCAGTCCCGGTTTTATGGGTCTGGTTCGGAAAAAAAAAGTAAATAACTAAACTTGGATGTGAGAAATATTTTTGGAGGGGGTCACGACACATTTGGTTTAAAAAAAGGTTTTAGGGCGCAAGAAGGGGCAGCTTCCTTTTGGGCAGGAAAAATGGGCAGGTGCCGGGCAGGCGTTCCGCCTTCAGCTGCTCGTGACACTCATTTGCGCGTCTTGTGCTAGAGAGAGAGAAAGAGAATGAGGATTTGTGTCGATGAAAGATTCATTGGAGGATTTCTAGAAGAGAGCTAAGTTAGGGATTTTGTTCTGAAGAAAAAGAGCGACAAGAAGAAGAGAAAGAAGAAGAAGATGAAGACGAATTTGTTTTGGTCACCACGAAGGATGTCATTAGGCGAGAAGCCCAACAAAATGATTGGGGAGTCATTCTGGCGCTTGTTGGCGAGAAGAACAGAGGCAAGACTTGAAAGAGAACAGATGTGGGATGCGTTGGAACCATACGAGCGGCCTAAGTCTCTCACTCCTCTTCTGTTGCTGAATGTCGCTGCCTTCTACACGGGAGTTGTTGCTGCAGCTATCACTGAACAGCTCCATAAGGTAAGAGATTGAATAAAACCGCCGTCAGGTTTTTCGACTCTGGCAGAACTTTGTATTCCCTCAGCTTCAGTCTCTCTCGTGAAATGCATTTTGCAAACTACTGGCCCCTCACAAATTAGGGTTTTCAGTTGGGGTTTCCCCTGAGCTTGAACTCATCTCATCATCTGCAACCTGCTGTTATTCTCTTCCTTTCCTTCAAATTCTGCACTTATGATACATTCCTTCAAATTCAGTCTCTCTCTTGTAAAATGCATTTTGCAAAGACTGACCCTTCACAAATTAGGATTCCAGTTAGGGCTTCCCCTGAGCTTGAACTCATCTCATCATCTGCAACCTGTTGTTTATGCTCTCTACCTTTCCTTGAAATTCTGCACTTATGATACATGCATTCCTTCAAATTCCCTTCTTACGACAATCACTTTGTGATTAAGATTGTGACATGTGTTCAATTTGGTTCTGTAAGTGGCCTGAACACATTCTTCTTCTTCACAATCTCATGGAATCTTGTCAAAAGCTACTGCTGAGTAGCCTGCAAATTCCTACCTGATAACCTGCAAACCCTTCTTTAGAATTTATCAATTGTGATATTTCCTTAAAATGCTGGTAACTTAACTTGCTTATCTGAATTCTGGTTGCTTGCCTTCAACCCACATCTGCCGTTTGATAGGCCTACTATTGAAGAAGCATCTGCAGGCCAAACAATGAGCTCTTTAGAATCCACCATTGCTAGGGTTTAAAGAAAATGCCATTGCCAGGATTGACCTCAATGTTTGGTATTGTCTGCATTTTCTTGTACTGGAATTGAACTATTTATTGCCCCTCAGAACTTCCGATTCACAAGTTCAACCTTGTAAGCTGTTGATCCAATCACATTGATTTCTCACATATTTATTATTTCTTGAGCTTTTTTGTGTGTGGATGAAAAAGTACTTGTTTTGATAGAGGAGTCTGCATTTTGTTTACTTGGAATTGATCTATTCTTTCTGTATCAGTGGAACTTGGGATTCGCATATTCACCCTTGTAAGCTGTTGATAATCACGGCTACTTCTAATGGATTATTATTTCTCAAGCTTTTTTGTGTATAAAAGTGCTATGATTTCTTGTATGAGTCTGGATTTTCTTACTTGGAATTGAACTATTTGTCTCTTCATCAAACAGATGTTTTTTGGATGCACATATTCAACCTTGGAAGCAGTTGATCTAACCACATCAAAGTCTCACAGATTTCATTGTTTCTCAAGCTTTCTTGTGTACATGAAAAGTGGCCGAGTCCGCATTTTCTTTACTTTGAAGTATTGAAGAATTTGTTTCTGTATCAACCCGAAATTCAGATTCACATATTCAAGCCATTCAAGCTGTTGATCTAATCACATCTAATTCTCACAGATGATTGTTTCTCAAACTTTTGTGTATGTGTGTGTATCTGGAAAGTATGTTGTTTTGTTGTAGGAGTTTGCATTTTCTCTACTTAGAATATCAAACTCTTGCTTCTGTACCACTGGGATTTCAGACTCAAATATTCAACCTTGAAAGCCATTGATCTAATCTACATCTCATGGATTTATTGTTTCTTGAGCTCTTTTTTTTTGTGTATGATGAAAAGTGCTGTGCCTTGTTGTGATGTAGGAGAGACATTGGGAGAAACATCCAGGGGAGGCAATACCTATCATGAAGCCTGTACTGTACATGGGGCCTTACAGAGTCCGCAGAGAAGATTTTGCTGAAAATGCACCTGGCCAGTAGTAGTTATCCTGTGCCATACATGTGGGGCCTTACAGAGGAGTCTGTAGAGAAGATTTTGCTGACAATGTGCTTGGCCAGTAGTATAACAATCTTTCACTTTCAAGGGACCCTTTGTGAGTAAAACGAGTAGCACACCAGTGGCTTGAAGACACAACAGGGCTGGTCATTGTCATCATGTCCCTTCAGCTTAGCATACCTATCAACCTATGTAGCTGGGGATTCTTCTCTTCTGAACCTAATGTGGTCGGACTTCAGTTCTGCTGTGTCTGAGAATCTCTTTGGGTTAGGGTTTCTTCTGTTGCTCTCCCTGATCTCTCTATCTGGGAGCCAAGAAGCTCGCTGGTGGAGGGAGATTGACCTCTAAGAAGCAAGTGGAGAATGAGAAGATTGACAAGCTTGTGAGATCCTTGCTTTTGTTGTTGTTGTTGGTGAGATTTGCTTGCTGCATTTTGCCATATTGTGCTGTAGTTGGAGACAGTAGCGTTTTGGGTTCTGATAGTGGAAGAGTATTCAGTTGATGAGATAGAGGAGGTGGGTTTTAGGGTTCAAGGAATCTTGCCAAAGTGGCTACAGCTAGAAGGGTGAAGAAGCTGTGTCAGAGTCAATTGGAATTCCTGTTCTGGCAAGCTAGTTTACAGCTGTAATTCTAATGAAGAGTACACGGAGTTTTGTTTCAAGGAACTGCCTGTTCTAGCAAGTGGATTTACTGTTGTCATTCTAATGAAGAGTACACGAAAATTTGTTTCAAGGATCTGCAAGATTGGAATTCCTGTTCCAGGAAGCTGGTTTACAGTTGTCATTCTATTGAAAGAGTACACCAAGTCTTGTTTCAAGAATATACAAGACTGCAATTCCTGTTCTAGCAAGCTGGTTTTTGGTTGTCATTGCAGTGGAGAGTACAAGTTTTGTTTCAAATTGGCAGTTGACACCTGCAAGATAGATTAGACTTCAGTGCTTTGGTGGATCCTGCAATGATCTGCGAGATTAGATTAGACTCCTGTGCTATTGGCAGCACTTGCAAGTTTCGCTTCAAGAATGTGCAATTGATGCCTGCTGGATAGATTGCAATTCTATGGTTTGGTGGATGTTGCAAGTTTTGTTTGAAGAATCTCCAATTGATGCTTGCAAGATATAGATTAGACTTTTGTGGGGATTGAATGCAAACTTGAATCTGCAATGTGCTTTGTGCAAGCAACATCTGATACAAAGTTGTGTTCTCTCCTACACAAGAATGGGTGTTATGTAAAGACTGTAGTCAGAAACCACATCAGAGTTGCAAAATCAACAGTGATTTTACAACGTGGGCAACCAAAAGATTTCAACCGGTTCTTGTGTCACCTACACCCTTAAACCCGAACCCTAAACCCTTTACCTTCTTTCTTTCCACATTGCTAGTGTCAGTCTGTTGATTTGGGTTAATTTCATTTTTCTATCCATTTCCTTCCTTGCAGGATTAATCAAATGAAAATGTGGATTTGGATGGTTATTTGTTTCTCATTGATTGGCTTGAAAATACAAAATGGATTAACAGTTGATTTCCGTCATTTTTGAAGAGAATCAAATTTGACTTGCTTGTTTCTTACATTACTCTTGAATGATTAGAGAGGGCTGCCAGCATGGTGGATATAATTGTTTGAAAAATGATTTCAAACAAATTTTTGTTGCCAAAAATTGTGTCTTTGGAGCAGTGTTTTGTCTTTTTTGGGGGAAAATTTTGTATTGTTGAGATTATTTTTTGAAAAAAGAAATATTTCATCACAATATTTCCTGGTTTTTGAGAAAAATTACTAAAAAAGACAAAACACTCCAGTAAAAAAATTATTAAAAATGAAATAAGATAAAATAAAACTATTCTAAAATGTCTAATAAATTTATAGGACATCCAATATGGGTAAACCTACAAATTCATGCCTTATGCACAATTTTGGTGTAGTTAATAGCTTCCATTTGCCTTGCATTTCATGTTTTTCTCCTTTTATTCACAAATTGATAACAATCAAGATTTTCTGAAAATGTGAAATTGATGAAACCTTACCAAAGTTAATAAAAGGAAAAGCAGTGACCGAGAAGGGGATAGGGAGGAAAAAAAAAAGAGAGGACCAAGAGATAACACCCATCGCTACAAAAAGCACAAATTAAGCTAAAAAAAAACAACTTAAGTCTTAAACCTCTCAGTAGTTGTGTGAAGCAAATTTGACAAGGAGATGGGTGGACACTTGAAAAAACACTAAGCCTAGAAGAGGAGGTTTCCTTATCAATAATGGTTCCCTTTTCCAAATAGAAGCGGTTTCAACTTTTTGAAGAACTACTAACACATTATGTTATAAAATGAATGTAATGTTAAAGAGGAGAGCTTCTAGTGCCCTTCATTGGCACAATGATGAAAGTTGTCGGCAGGGTTGGTGTGAGATTGCAAATATCTTTTATGACAAGTGAGGAAAAATGTGTCCCTAAGTTGACAATTGTGATATAACTTGTCCCCACTCATCATAAAAGATAATTAAATTCTCACACCAACCATGCCGACAACTTGAAAAACAGTTGCTTATGAAACTAAATTTATTCAAGTGCGATTAGTGATAATAACATTATTAGGCAAAATGTGAAATATCGTATGAGGTGAACACAATATTCATACATTGATCCAAAGATTGGAAAGAGGGTTACAAAAGAACATGTCTCTACATGAAATCTAGTATCCTTAACAATGGATTTGAAAGCATCTTAAATGACATTGTGGGTTGTAATTCATTCCCTTTCATGAAAACATTGGAGAATGTGTGTCCTTATTGAGTTTATAAGCTGGTTACAAATGTAATGGGTTAAGCCATGAGGTGTAAGATGGGAGAAACCCAACCTAACGCATAATGTAGAAGAGAAGATGCTTAAGATCATGGAAAATGATGAGATGATTAAGCAAACGAAAAGCTAAATGCTCAAATCTAAATCAACACAAGATATTAGGTGAACATGATGATAATCAAAAGGCATGTCAAAAGTGATGCTAATAACAAAATGTTTGTGCACTCTTCGAAATGCTCTCTAAAAACGATTTGCCCCCCTTTCTCAAAAGTGTTCAAATGGAGGCATATTGACCTATGCTATTGCAAGAAGAAAGTCACACACAAACCTCAAATAAGCTTGAAATGGAAGTGGACTTAAATTGCTGATCCTTATACCCTCCAAAACTGATGTTAAAACTTTAAACCTTTGTAACTATGTTCCTTATTTCTAGGGCCCAAAAAAAGTTAATAACATTTTCAAGCTAAAAAAGTACTTTGGGCTGACATAGGTAATATTTTCAATTACTGGAAAAATATTACAAATTTATGTTTCAAATTGAAAGCCTAGTACTATTTTATTTATTTACCAGGGTCAATGAAATATTTATAAATTTCCAGAATAAAATTACTTTGGAAATTGGGTCCCATGTACATCTATAATATTTTAAAACTAAACAAAGAAATAAACCTTGATTATTTAATAATCTGGACTTGAATGTTTTTTTTCCCAATACCATAATAATACCTTGGTGACTTTGGCACAAATTATACTTGTTTTGAGAAATGCTGAATTTTTCCAAAATTACTTTTCTCCCCAAAAAAACTATTTGTGAAGGAAAATTAACATTTTTTAATTTTTTAACATTTTTGGAATATTCAGGAATATTTAAATTTTCTGAATGGAACCTTCAAATTTGATTAAATATTGGGTCGAAATTCCTTTGTATAGGTCGAAACTCGAAACCATATTTTTCAGATCAAAATTTGGCGAAAATTTCGCCAAAAAAAGAGGAAACAAATACTGAGTGAAGCTCGTCGGTGACGGTGCGCCCCATTTTCAACGCTTTTTTTTTTTGGCTTGTTTTGTGGGCGCGCAGCAAGCACGCACCCACGGACGCTCGCTCGGTCACGAACTTGCTGACAAAATTGAAGACAATGGGTGTTTAGATTTGTTTCTTCTTTGATTTTTTTGGTTTTTCTTGAGTGCTCGATTTCTGGAGCCTCTGCGGGAGATGGCATTTGCGTGACAGCCAGGTTCTAGTTTTGCTTGCACAAGAGCTCTCGCCCGCCCCAACAACAGCTTCTTGGTTTGCCTCTCTTTTTTTTTTTTCTTCGTTTCCAAAACTCAGTTCAGAAACAACTTCATCATCATTATCATCATCATCATCTTCTTCTTCTTCTTCATCATTTCCGGCCAGCGATTCGAAAGTTTTGAGTTTTGGATCTCCTCAGCAAGGAAGCTTTTTATCGGATTCGTAATAATCATGTTTTCCAAAGACTCCAAAGGCCCCTTGGCATCTGCCACTACGGATGAAGATTTCCAGGTGAACAAGGAAACCCCCTTTTTGTTTCCTAGCAAAGGCCAAAAGGAGAAGAAAAAACCCTCTCTCTCTCTCTCTCTCTCTCTCTCTCTCTCTCTCTTCCTTCGTTTCCCCCTCATACGATCAGTGGTTTGAAGTAGGGAGTGAAATAGAGCGAATGGGTTGTTGTTGTTGCTCTACAATCACACATCAGGAGTCAGTCAAAAGCTCAAGATATTGGGAGGGAATTTTAGCAAAGCAGAAGAGGGGGTTTTCTTGAATGATGCTCTTCACCATTTTTTCTGACACAAAAATGGGTAATCTAATCACAGGCATATGTGGAGGAAATTGAGCATGCAAAACCAGTCAATGTTGAGGATTGGCTGCCAGTGACTGGGAGCAGAAATGCCAAATGGTGGTATGCAGCATTCCATAATGTGACAGCTATGGTGGGTGCGGGAGTTCTTGGCCTGCCTTATGCTATGGTTTACCTTACCTGGTAAAGTTCAAGCCTTGTTGCATCAGCCCCCAACTTTTATTCTTGTTCAGTTTGTAAAAATATTACTTCTTGATGCAAATGCATGACAAAATTGCAAAGCATATGACAAAAGATATGGCATGAGCAGATGAAGTTAGTATAACTTGTGAAATTGTTTGTCTTTCTTGGGTTTTATCAAGCTCTATGAAAGAGTTTGGAGAATCTTGTGTGGTGAGTTAATTGTTGGATACCCCCCATTTTCAATAGAGAATTTCAAGCAATTGATTGTTGGATCCCCCCCACCCCAATTTCAATACAGAATTTAAGCAATTTGAGTGGGGGATAATACAATTTGCCAGGGGTCC
>Ga0116227_10007267_pt1 | contig 21766 bp, 17 predicted proteins | sample S1TSphgellanicum_FD_89693 | JGI IMG/M metagenome (GOLD analysis project Ga0116227, IMG submission 89693) | Host-associated microbial communities from peat moss isolated from Minnesota, USA - S1T2_Fb - Sphagnum magellanicum MG | ecosystem: Host-associated > Plants > Peat moss > Unclassified...
CGCTCTGTAAGAGTATAATACACGACAAGAAATGAAATGCCTACTGTGAGTGTGGGGAATGGAGACCACTAATTTTTGATCATGGGTCTAGTAAACTCCATCGTCTGAACTTGACTGAAGCACGAAGATGGTTCATCCACATTTCCAAACCAATCGTCTCTCTCTCTCCCCTCTCACAGAGTGTCTAGAACTCATAAGAAGATACCAACAAGAAGATGTTCAAGGAGACATGAATAACTAATTTAATGAGTTGCCAAACTAGATGGGTATATGATCCCTTAATTGATTTCTGGCTTCCACATATCCTACCTAGGCAAATATGGGATCCAATGGATTGACGAATCTGACTGATTCATGAAGGCAAATTAATACCTATATATGTGGGCTTAATTAATCAGATGCTGTGGAAGGTTTATTTTATTCCTGGTTAGATCATTAGTAGTTTCTCTGGGTGTCAAGAATATACAATTTATGTTAGCCTGAACATAAATGAATGATTGTGAATAATCTTGAACTTCTTTTGGCCTCAAATTAGTGCTCTATAAGTTAAGTTCCACTCTAGTACTAAGTACTCACATCTAGTTTTGTATTGCATCTCAGCAAGATCGAAGGGGTTTGATTAAATATATCCATTGAGGCCATTTGTAACTTATGGATCCACCGTGGTTGAAACTAAAATAAGATAAAATTCCAAGAGAGGTTAAGTGGTCAGAAACAGAACTGTCAACGACAAGATTTCTAATGGTATAATTAAGCATCGATTAAGTTCCTGAATTGATCTTGCAGCATCATATACTCTGTGTAGTATGCAGATCATCACGTCCACATGCAGTCGACACTAAAAGAAAATTGTTGCATTTTTTAAAGTAGATTATGCGTGTACCAGCTATAACTGATATGCAGCTCGCACTTACAAAAGGATCCCAGTAAATTTCAAAGACATACTCGGTACATGGGGTTGGCACACATGAATTCAGCAGCTTTATTATATAATATCATGTTAATATGGATCCAAGGCTGATCCCAATATGGACAAAGGTCGAAGAATCGCAATATGGCCATCCTAATCTCAGCTAAATATTGTAGTAGCTATATATACGTCTACGCAAGTAGCTTAGGGCTAAAATCTATAGTGCAAATTACTTGCTTGTTGCATATTATATCCTAATCGGATCTATAAGGGCTCACAACAAAAAGAAAAAAAAAAACCCAGGACATCGAGTAAGCAACATCAGTGATTGATTGTGGCTACACTCTGCTAGCTGTAGACTCTAGTGGAATCAGGACGCCCAAATCTTGCGGGAGACAAATTTTGCTTCTCTTTAACTACCCCAATTTCAACTTCTTTAAGATGCTGGATCGTGACAGAATTAGCAGCTCATGGTGCAACACCCTCATGAGTGGCAACCTCATGCATCAATAACCATTGCCGCAATAGGGGCAAGGTATAGTCTTGCAGCGATGGGTATCTGGGTAGCTGAATATAGGGATGGGATGTGATTCATCTGCGTGCGACTTTTCAACAGAATTGAACTTCCGGCCTGCATCGATCAATGGCGCCGCCTGTCGCTGACCGTAGTACATTGAGCAGGGAAATCTTGTGCCGCGGGGCAGCCGCGTGAGATCTGCAGGAATAGCGATAAAAGACGAATAACCATCCGAGGATCCCCCTCTGCGACTACCACTGGAGTCATCGGCGCCGCCCACTTGCGGCCAATTGACAAACTCTTGCGCAACTTGAAGATTCCTGTCAGAGGCTAACACAGAAACGTGCGTGCGACCCTGACGTCGACCTCTTCTCGATGATCCGCAATAATCGCATGAAGAACCCGGAGTACACTGGCAGTTGTGCGGCGGATCACCGTAGGTAATGACCAGCATAGACTTCTTCTGAGCAGCACTAGTCATGATTGCCATCTCGTGAGAAGGTAATATGGTGTATGTTGAGGATTCACAAGATATAAAAAGAGTGTTCCTGGAATCTACGAGATGACTTAAGGGAAGTGTCCACTACACAAGCTTACACAGAAACCGTATCCGGGAACCTCCAGCAATCTCACAAATGGGGAAGACACGAACTTTGCAATTTCAGATCAGAGCTGCGTGTACTGTACGGTTCGGAGTACTGGACTTGCACCGGAGGAATTACTGATTTAATTCCAAGTCGACGGGATAAGAGAGGGCAGGCAAGAGACAAAGAATTCGAGCTGGAAGTTGGTCCAACCTGAGCTTGAATGAATCCAGGAAGCCACACTCAGAAAGCAATGCTGGAGCTTAGAAAGAAAAGTTGGAATCTCAGATTAAAGCTGTGTGTATAACTCAGACATTCACTAGACCTGAAGGAGAATTGCTGGGGATATGAGAGGGCAGGCTGCAGTGAGCATGAGGCGCAACGAAATTAGGGATGAATAGCTTATGAAGAACTTGCCGGTCTCTTCTGGAGTAACTAGTTTATATAGAGAACTGATCAGTGCAGCAGCTGCAGCAGATGGTATTACGTCGATCTCTGCACGAAAATTCATTAGAGCTGCTGCAGTGATGATGAGAAGTAATTTCCTGACAATTGAGGCATTCGTCGGGCATGACGGGACTACTAGAGATCGCCGCAGGCAGCTCATCTTTGGATTCTGAGAAAGTACAGATCACCTAGTACAGGACTAGTCCCCAACATCAGTGAAGTTCCAAAATTCGAAGTCCTTGGGGGAGGGAGACCAGATCACTAGTGGAGTGTGACGTTTGTTTAGCAAGATTCCTGTCCTGTTGCTTAAGAAAGATTTGGAAAGTGGATGAGACAAATTAATCAGCAGCTGCAAATTATGGTCGTAATTCTCGACCAGTGCCATTCTGGGCAAATCTATTACGTTTTTAGGGGCCACGTTTAAACAAGAATCAGTAAGTGATGGTGGGTAACCATGAGAATTGTTTTGTTGTTGTTGTGGGGGAGTCGGAACTAGTGGTGACCCATTGACATTCTCCTTACAGTAAATGGGATTTTGTCTGAAGTTACGACAAACAACAGTTGTGCTTTCTGGTCGGTCAAACCTACGGAACTTCTCCTTGATTCCAATGTTTATTTTGGAGCCTTGTCAAATGTTCTGGCCTCCGGGTACCATTCGTCAAATGCCTAGGTGACGGGGTTGCAGCCCGTACTTGGGACTCTACAATGCGCCTAAATTATACCCTTCCACGGAGTATTCACGGGTAATTATGGAAATTGAAGGGCATATTGAGCCTTTGAAGATCACGTGTGCTAAGCAAATATCAATTATCTACAGTTTTCTTTTGGTCTGATCAGTTCTGAGTCTCCAACCTAGATTAATCAAAATAGGGCTAAAACTTTGGTGTGAATAAGTTTGAAGTAGATTGAATTTGGGGGTTATTATCCTGTACAGAACTTTGGACCTATATTCTAATTGTTTGATTAGTTCTAAGTAGTTGTGATTAGGTTGAGCAATGATCTCATGGTGTACGATTAACCATTACATCAACAATCTAATAAAAGTTCACAAAAAATATTTTTTATGTTTTTCTTTTGTTAATGGGTCACCATTAGATCATCCCCAATCATCTCTATTAGATATATCCGCTTTCACACCTTGTATATCCACGCTTATAAAGTTTCCTTGTCTTTTGTTCACCTCTTGTCTGTACATGTTCGTAAATTACAAAACCCCCGTTGGGTCGCGTGTGGCTTACCGCAGTTATCATGGTTGACAGTACCATGGTCAAGGGACGTGGCCCACCCCAGCCGCCACATGCTGACGTGATGAGGCTACTCCCCAATTAGCTAGTCCCAGTTAATACTTGTATAGGAGTCGGCAGAACGATTGATTAGAAAGTCAAAGTCCCAACTTTTAATATTGGTTTTGCATAATCAGTTGCTTTTAGAGCATCTCCACCTGCAGTACTGGTATGGCCTATGCACCATATATTGGATGAAATATAGTAATGCAATAGGGTGACACTCAGTTGGGGCCTGTAAAAATACCCACATTCCCTCCAAGATGGAGAATAAAATGAAATGACTGCTTTTTATTGGCTCATGTGGTAACATTTAAACAATTGTTCACTCTACAAAGTCCACATTTTATGTTGATGGGTGCGGACAAGGGAATAACTAACACTAGAGCTATGTTGGATATAGTAAACATTGACAGAAGGCCCAAATAGGGGGTGTGGATGGAGATGTTGTTACAGGGCCCCAGATCGATCTCCTGCATTCTAATGATACTTTGAAAATAATAATTCTAATTTGACTTGTAATGGTACCTAGATCAAAATACTATAATGTTTGCTAGAAACTAATTTCTATCATTGGATTCCTGCTCGTTTCCTACTTTTGACTTTGCAAAGACAAGACCAACTGCCGGCCTCTAGGATGTGGTTTTTTCTTTTCTTAATTATTCAATTTTTATTTTTTAAAGAACATAGTTTGTAAGATGTAGAAGTCGTAATTTTGGAGTTCTGAGTTGATACCTGGGGGAGGCATTTAGGTACACGTTATTGTTCCATCCAATATTCCTGCCGACAAGAAGACTCACAGTATCGCCATCTGGAGGACTTCGCTTTAAGCAGCTGCTACATTCTAACATGCCTCTGATCCCCCAACTGGTTGGCTTTCTTTTATGATGTAGTGAAAGTGGCAATTATCCAGAAAATGATTTAGCCAAATTTGGCTACATGCTACATATGAAGGTAGAACAAAAGGCAGATTCTTTATATATTCTTGGCTACCTACTAGAATTATCATAAAAACCTGGGGGCTTGAATTTTTTTCTCCTGTGAAATCTGACCTCACAAATTTAGGCCATTTTTTCCATGAAAAATGGTTTGTATACGTTGAAATGGTACCCTGCAGGCCACAAAATGTCCCAGTGGCTACAAATTTTTGTATTTGTGCAGCTGGGTTTCGTATTTTCGTGTCAGGAGCAGGTGGGGACTAATTTCTCCAAATAGGGAATTACGTCACCCTGAGCAGGTAATTGTGTGCACCTGAGTAGGAAGCATCTTGCCGTCTTTTGTCAGTTATATAACTTATAACGTGCTCCCAATTTGTCAAAATGGAAATTCATATACTTACATTTGACTACCAAAAATGTTGAAATATTTGCAGTTCACATCCTCCAGTTTTAACCGGAAGGAGTTCAACTTGGACGTAGGAGGGATACTCTGTGTAAAATAAGAACCCACAAGGAGGCAGTTCTGTACATTCAGTTCCCGCCTCACAGCAGGCCTTCGTATGTCCAAAACAACACTATTCTCAGTCCTTATCTGGTATTTTTAATATATGGTCCCATATATTGGTTATTCAATAGAATAATATTCTAATTATTTTTATAATAATATTTTTACATTTTCAAAATTAAAATACTGGGTATGCATTATTAAAATTATTAAATTAAAAAACATATATTTAGAATTTTATAATAAGTATTTATTGTTAGTAGGTTCAATTAATAGGATGGACATGATATAATTTATAATAAAATTTTGAAATAAAAGGACATAGGATTAATGAAGTAATATGTACTTGTCAAGACAAAGAGTTGACAAAGGCCTAAATGAAACAATTTGATGGTCCACTTATTTGAGTTGCAATGGACACTTTGTTCACTTGAAATCTAAAACCCAAAAGTCCAGTTTTTTAAAAATATTTTTTTTCAAATAAACCAAATGTCCAATCTATAACGGTTTTACGAGTGTTCAAACAATCTATTTTTGTTTGCATGCAAACATGCCTTAACTCAAACAAAGAATGCATGCTCACTACTACAGAAGTAGGTGTTTTTTTTTCTTTTTGGTTGGTTTTTATGATTGGATTTTAGTTGCATGTTGACACCTCGGACAAAAAGACTAAACTAGCAAAAAGCTTCAGTTGTTTAGGATAAGCACAATGGATATCTTAGTCATCCAAGCTTTGACTAAATGATTAATATTGTACACTATGGCATGCCTATTTTGATTGTAATGCTAGCAATTGTTCGATGAAGTGATTTGTTTAATTTGACTGAAAATTTACAATTGTTTGTTGATGTGGCTTGTTTATTCTGCCCAAAACTAGCATAGATGTTGGTTGATGATGTGTCATAAGTATTATATAAATCAAAGAATAAAAATTCAAGAAATAATTAATTATTTTAATTAATAAAATGTAAAAATGTAAACCTCAGGAAGTACGCCCCATGAAAAATGTGCATAGGCCCCCTAACCCTATGCATGTAAGCCACTTGTAAAGTTTTATTTGGCATGTGGGCAATTCATAGGCCTCTTGAGCAAGTAAACCACTTGTAGGCCTTAAAGGTTCAACCACGCCAGAAGAAGGATATGAACCCTTCACCTCCATGGTGACAAGCCAAAGCATTAACCATCCAACTACCATTTCATTTGGTGACTAATAATGTCATAGTAAAAAATATGAATTCAAATTCATTTAGAATTTCACCTACATTATTTTAAAATTAAACTTGGTAAAACTTGGCAAAAACTTTCCATTATTAAACTAAACTTGGTTAAATTTGGCTAACTTGTTTAAACTTCACTAAACTTGGGTGCTTTCAATCATTTTCGTTAAACTTGCCTAAACTTGGGTACTTTCAATCATTTCGGTTAAACTTGTTTAAACTTGGGTATTTTCAATCATTTTGGTTAAACTTATTTAAACTTGGGTAATTTCAATCATTTTCGTTAAACTCTGCTAAACTTGAGTGCTTTCAATCATTTTTGGTAAACTTGTTTAAACTTGAGTACAAGGAACATTCTTCATTCCCTCTTGCATATCTTTTTCACCTCTTACACTTGTTGACGGACCACCCTCCTCCATACCCTAAGGAATTTTAATGTTCTCCTTTGAACTAGCCTCTCGAGCCTTTTCAATGTGTGCCCCATTTGTAAAGGAAAAACTTATAGCGTTCTCTTCTAAATTAACCTCTTGAGCTTCCTCCATGGGTATTGCATTTGTAAATTTTTCCTCCCTTAGCAACCCCGTGTGATCTTTCAAAACAGACATCAATTACCAACGACAACCCAGTTGTGATACATCTTTCACTGGCCAAAAGTAATTTAATTGCACAAAATTTCCAACAAATATTCCATAAGGATTTGGAAACAATAACCTTAGATTCTAAAACCGTTGGAAAATAAATTCCACAACCATCAAATACAATTTTTAGGTCCGCTAGAACCATGTACAATATTCAAGTTGGCTTATTTGCATCTCCCACAACCAACACAAAATTCATTCCCTGTCACTTATTGAATACCACAAATCAATCAAATCTCCACCTTTCAAAAGTAGAGTCCCCATCCTTCATTACGATATTCACATCTCACATTTAAGTGAAGCAGAACAATTCGTCCAACTCAAAAACACCAACGACCTTCAATATTTTCCAATGCATAAACATCTTGGAATCAAAAAGAAAATTGAGTTAATCAAAGTTTATTTAAAATTGTGTTCGAATACAAGTTCATGGAAACAATGAAGAATTAGGTGCCCTCATAATTCACAAAACATGCTAAACCTTTACACCACAAAAACAAGGAAGGAGAATCCAGTGGCTACCCAATTTTGATTCCTTGTTAAGACAGTGAAGGAGAATCCAACTGCCGTTAGATTATCCTTCCACCAAAAATAAAGGGCAAGAGAAGTAGGTAATCGCCCGATTTTCCTTCTCATTTAAAGAATGGGTTCGATGCCATCAAGGGGGTTCGATGCCATCATGGTGATGGTGGATCGATTTAGCAAGATGGCACATTTCATTCCCACAAAGGATGAGGCCACGGCCCAAGAAACTAGTAGGTTGTTTTTCACACATGTCTTCAAGCATCATGGGCTTCCAAAGGACATAGTTTCGGATTGAGACCCAAAGTTCACAAGTAAATTTTGGCGAGCCTTATGAAAGAGAATGGGGTTGGAGCTCAAGATGAGCACTTCCTTCAGCCCCCAAACAGATGGGTAAACCGAGAGGGTGAACTTAGTGATCCAACAATTCCTAAGGAATTATGTGGTGGCAGATTAACAAGATTGGGTGGACCACTTGGAGTTAGCCGAGTTTTGTTACAATAACTCGGAACACTCCGCGACTAAGTCCACCCCCTTTCAAATGGTGACCGGCAAATCACCAATTGTGCCCATGCCCAACACATGGACAACCCCCGAATGAGGCAAATGAAGAAGTGCCCATGGTCACACAACTTGATGAGGAAAGGTGGTGCCTTTGGGAGTTGGCAAAGGCCAACTTGAAAAATGCGCACAAAAGGTACAAGGATTTCGCATACAAGTCCCAGTGAAAGGTGAAATTTCAAGAGGGGGACCAGGTGTGGTTGAACATCAAGAACTTCTAATTACCCGAAGGTTTAAGTCATAAGTTCTTGGGCCCATATGCGGGTCCATTCAAAATGTTGGAAAAGAAACTTTTCGACACTTATAAGTTAGAACTACCAGAAAATCTTAGAGTTCATCCCACATTTCATGTTTCCCTTTTGAAGCCGGTTTCCCATGATGCCTCAAGGCCTAATCGAGAACACAACTCAAGGCCCCCACCAGACTTGGTTCATAATGAACCAGAGTTTGAGGTGGAGGCCGTGCTCAAGTCAAGGCAACTAAGAGGACGAGAGCAAGAGTACCTAGTTAAGTGGAAAGGATACCATCCAATAGAGGCATCTTGGGTGAATGAATCCAACATGGAACATGCCCAAGAAGCCACAAAAGAATTCCACGCTAGACCGGCAAAGAAGAAAAGACGTAGAGCGTGATGAGGACATCACCTTTCTTTTAGTGGGGCAGGGTGTCATATAAAATGTACCACATCAGTTGCAAACGAGCAATGGAATCAAGGGGAAAATGGTAATTCCCCTATTGAATTGTATTTACATTCCTTCCGGGAAAAAGAACCATTTGGATGTAAGTGTGGCAAAGAACTGCAGAGAATACTATATGGGGGAAGGTGGTGGCTTCCCCCAAGTCCGGGCCGTGGTGAGTCAAGTGAATCCAAGTTAGCCCGTGGCTTGTCCCGACACCAAAAAGGTGCAGAATGAGTTCTAACCAACTTGTTGGTTGGATTTGGGTGCAGGACTGCGTAAGTGAGTAAGCTTGTCCCTCTTCCTAGTTTATCCTGGAGCTTTCAACACACCCCTCTCACCCCCCCTTTTAATGCTAAAAGCTAGGAGCGTGCCCCGAGTCCCAGAAATTCCGCAACTTGAGTGAGTTAACCCAACTTGGGACTAACTTGGGACTTGGGAGCGCGTCAAGGGCAAAAAAGCCAAAAAAAACCCCTTTTAATCATTTTGTACTAGCAACATTACAACTTAGTCATTGTAGTCACAACTTTGGCAGCAAAAAATAACATGTTTTGTAGTAGTGGCTCAAACACCTTGAAAGGTGTTCATGTTATTCAAATTTAGTTGAGAATTTTGGTTCTTGAATTTGTCTTCATCTTCTCCAAATCAAAAATGTTTGTGCAAAAAAATATGTTTATTTATTTCAATTTGAATGTGGAATTGTTTTTTTAAAAATAGTTGTGGTAGGCCTACATTGGCAGCTCTTCTACCATAATAATTAGGAGTTATGCCAGAGCTCCAACATCATGTTATTTTTCCATTTTCTTTACATGAACAATGTACAAGGTGGAGATTCCAACATGGGATTTTATGATGAGGCTTAATTTGTGACCCATCAAAGACTTTCAAATGTGAGTCTCACTAGTAAAAAACCCACCTTTTTTAACCAAAAGTTTATAACCACACGACATTTGCAACTATGTTTCAACTAGATTTTTTTAATTTTTAAATAAAATTATGGCAATTACCAATTAAGTTGATTCATTTACTATATTAACATATAGTTAAAAGCATTTTTCAATTGCATGGTCATTTGTCGAATATTTTCAGCATCAACAATGTCTCCAAGTTGAACTTCTAACTATGTTGGTAGACAATGTGAAGCATGTTTTAACTAAGGGGTCATTTTTGAAATATTCTTGGCATCTAATGTTCTTTAATTGGCACATAGTTAAGACATTGACTAGTGTTCAACTATTTTGGATGATAAAATGTACCAAAGGATGAATGAAATACAGTCTTGTTTGGAACTATCTCTTTCAACTAAGTTTAACAACTAATAGGTAACTTTAATTTTATATGTACGATATTGTAATATTTATTTAAAATTATAATAACATTAAACTACATGTAAATTTTATTTGTATAAATGAATGGCTTTTTTTGTGCATATAAATATTAAACTTTAAATTCAAAATAATGTTTAATTTTAAAATATATATATGTTAATACTAATGTTTATGTTCAATACACATGTAATTTATTATTTCTACGTAAATCATTACAACATATCAAGTAATGAAACATAATTAATAATATTCGCAACTATAATGTTTATTCATTTTTATACACATGATATCTTAATATTTGTTTAAAATTATGATAAAAACTCATTAAACACTAATGTACCCTACGTCATTGGCCCAAGTTTGAATGCATTCAATTGAATTTTCCTTCCAAACCCCTTTTTGCAACTTGCTTGAATTTCCAACAACATTATGTGCCCACCAAAAATTCAATATTGTTCACATTTTAGGTCTCAAAATTATGAAATCAACTTTATTAAATCAAACTTGGCGAGGGCTTTCCAACAATACCAAGAACACCCCCAAATTTCGATATAAATTTCAATCTTGGTTTTTGAAAAAATTGGTTCAATAATCAATAGATTCCACATTGTAACTTCAAACATTCTAAACCAAATCATTACACCCCTATTCATTGAGAACTTTTTGATGATAAATTCCATAGCACAACCTAAGACTCTGTGGTTTGGGAGATATCATTATGACAAAACAAAACAAACTACATTCCTTCATGGATAATTTAGTAAGGTAACATGTGTTGTTGGCCCCAAATGTGAACACACTTAATTCATTTTCCCTCCTAAACCCAATTTGTTGTAAATTTTTTGAATTTTCAACAACAAAATTCATTCAAAATTCAATATTTTCCACACCTTAAGCATGAAAATTATGAAATACTTTCATTAAATCTAACTCAACAATTACTTTCCAACACCAAGTACACCTTTGGATTGGACTAAATTTTTTATTTATAATTATATTAATGATTATTTTTAAAATGGTTCAATAATCAATAACCTTTACATTGTAGCTCCAAAAAATTTCAACCCAAGTTAGTGCACCCCTATTCATTGTTAGGTTTTCAAAGATATCAATAGCATTATATGAAGTAATTTGGTTTGGGAAATTTCAACATGATTATAAAGAAAAAAAGCAAACTATCTACCTTCATTAATATATTGAATTATGTGTAAATTATCTTTGTATAAAATGAATTGTTATGTATGATGCATATTTTTTTGTGCACCCAAATAATAAAATTTGATTGAAGGAAATTTAAGGAAATTCTAGAATATAAATTTGTAATAATGTGCCTATTCAATACACCTAATTATTATTTATATGTAAATTGAATTTTAGTTTACAACATATCAAATAATGATACATAATTCATATTTTCTATGGAGTTCTAATGTTTATTAATCTTTATAAACAAGATTTCATTAAACATTCAACTACATGTAAATTTTATTTGTGCAAATGAACGTTTATCTATGATGCAAACTTTTTTTGTGCATTTAAATATTAAAATTTAATTTCAAAATAAAATTCAAGGAAATTTTGAAATATGAGTTTGTAATAATGTAAGTTCAATATATGTAATATATTATTTCTTTGTAAATCAAATGTTAATTTACAACAAATCAAATAACGATACATAATCCATTTTTTTTGGAAGTTTAATGTTTATTCATTTTTATACATATGATGTCTTAATATATATTTAAAATTACAGTAAATATTCATTAATTATTAAGGTACACGTAAATGTTTTTTATATACATGAATGATAACATGTATGATGATTTTTTTTGTGCATATAAATATTACACATTAATTTGAAACTAAGTTTTAAAGAAATCTTGAAATATAAGTCAACTTAATAATGTGTATGTTCAATACATGCATAATTCATAATTTCTATGTAAATTCAATTTTAGTTTACAACATCAAGTAATGATACATAATTAACATTTTTTAGAATTCTAATTTCTACTCCTTTTTTTTGCTATTAGTTCCAATAAATTTTTCATTTATTAAAATTCCTTATTTATTTATTTATGATTAAATTATAATTTTTTAAGAATAATGAATAAAGATACTTAATAAATTATCATATAATTTCAGAAAGTATTGTTATTTAACATTAATATAATATAAAATATTTTTCTTATTTAATATTTATTATACTAAGTCATTTAATAGTTCCAACAAGTTAGATAAAAATACAAATAAAAATAATTAAATACCTAGCCTAACCTAACTACTAGCTACAATATTATTATTAATGTTGTTGTTGTAATTGTAATCAATTATTAATTATCACAACATTATAATAACTACTGTAATTAAAATATCATCTAAAACTTATTTTGAATATTTATATTTGAGTTAATTCTTTGTTTTATGAAATGTTAATAAAAATTCATAATGAATTTCGAATTAAAAAAATATTCAATGATAATTAATTATTTAATAGATAAATAAATTTAATTGCTGATTTTTAAAAAAAATCTAATCACCATATTATTTAATAATAATGATAATATGTTTAATTATTTAATTATACAACTATATAGTTAAAAAATAGTCGATGAATAAATACTATAAGTAATTAAGGTAAGTGGTTAGACCTAGGCTAGGTAGATTATTAGTTTAGGTCTAGGCTTAATTAAGCTTAAATTAGCTTGTAGGACTAGATTAAAACTATTTGAATTGCAATAAAATTGCAACTAGGTTACAACTAAGGTGGACAGCAAATGATATTCTATCACCAAACACTTTCAAGTTTACCCTCATTTCAACACCAAATTGAACATTTTTCATGTCATTGGAAGAGGAAAATAGAGAGCTATAAATATTTTTTGAACCTCAAAAGCAAAGGAACAAAGCAGAAAATGCAGGAAGAGAAAGAGTGATATTTTGTTTCAAATTTTATTTTTAAACCCCTTTTATGTCGCAACCCCACTTTGGGATAAGTGTGAGGATGAAATCACACCCCCAAAAGTGGGAAGTTTGGAGTCCTTCGGGACTCCTGAAAATTCAGAGCTCGAGTTTAAGGGTCAAAACACCTCGCATTGAGGTGTTATTTATATCAATGAAAAGGTCTTGAAGTGTAAATGCCCAAAATGGCCTCGCATGTGCCATTTGGACATCTGCAGCCCAAGTTATGGGCAAAAGAAGGGCCGGGAGTCAAATTGACAATTTGACTCCTGACCACTAAAAGTTTGGAATCGACCTCTTCTCGACGTTTGCTGAAGGAGTGCAACATGGCGTTGGAAAGCTCTTGATGAGAGCTACAACTTTGATTTAGACCTCGTCCCGATCCGAGTTCGAGGCGAGGAGTTATGAGCATCCAAAGTCCCGAAAGTCCAAACCGGGACAGTTTCGGGATTCCACTTTGGGAGTCCCAGGAAAAAGAGCCATTTGGATGTAGGTGCGGCGGAGAGTCGCAAAGAATACTATATGGGGGAAGGTGGTGGCTTCCCCCGAGTCCGGGCCGTGGTGAGTCAAGTGAGTCCAAGTGCCCGTGGCTTGTCCCAACACCCAAAGGTGTTCCCGAATGTGAACTAACCTTCTTGTGGTTGGTTTTGAATGCAGATTCGAGTGAGATAATAGTTGTCCCTCTTCCTAATCTAATCCCGGGATTTCTAACACGCCCCTCTACCCCCTTTTTTTGCTAGAAGTCGGGAACGGCCCTCAAGTCTCAACTTTCCGCAATTTAACATATTGGACCTTCAAGTGGGTCTAGCAAGGGGCTTGGGAACGCGTCATTTTACTTCGAACAACTATATTTTGCTCATTTCTCATTCATTTTGAACGATTTCAAAGGCTCCAAATGCATTGTGTCAAAATCTATAAAACTTGTTTTAAATGAAAAAAAATTTTAAAAAAAGTTGAAGAACTTAAGCTACAAAATCATACTGAACATTTATGAAAAAATCCAAAGCACAACCCCCTTCACTTTGAAAGGGCATATGTTGCTCATTTTCCATTAAATTGTAGCATTTTTTTATAGATTTAGATACATTAGGTGGAGGACTACAAAATTGTTTGAAGTTTTAAAAGGAACAGACCATGGACAAGAAAGTTATAATGATCCAACATTGTTAAATGTTCAGTGATAGGTGTATTTACCCTAGGTCACAATTAAAATATTTATCTCATATTGTTTGGTTTCCATTTCATGAATCCAAACTATATAAAGGAGTGCATTAAAATTGTTGAGGAACACAATAAACATGAAAATCTAATAGCCATTTGGATGAGCCAATAAAAAAGGTTCAACCCTAAAGGCTAAACCAAATGAAATAATATTTCATTTATTAATTACCATGTGATTTAACTTTAAGCCTAACATAGGTGCCTAAATCTAACCCTAACTTAAGCCTAAATTAAATGGCTTATGTTTAGGTTTGACCTAGGTGCCTAGATTTAAACCTAACCTATGTTTAGGCACCATGTGGCCTAAATTATTGATGTGGATGTGCCATGTGTCATTTAATTTTTTGTTGACCTCAAAATTTGTGAGCATGCCACATGTCATTTAACTATTCAATGACCCCACATTTTATGAATGTGCCACATGTCAACATTGTGAATGTGTCATGTGTCACCAAACCAATGGCCAAATGTTCGATTTACATAGTTACAACCTAGTTGAAACTGTAATTATATTTTTGGCTGATGTCATGCTTAGTTCGTGGATGAAGTTCATCCATTAGTTGAATGTAGTTGATAACATCCTTCGACTGTATTGGTGGAACAATTTTCAACTAAATTGGCAAGTAGTGGCTATTGTTGTGGTGTTAACACGTGGCATACACTTTCAACTGTAATTTCACTCTCGACTTATACTTTTCGACATTATTGATTAATAGTTGCAAAAAATAAATTGCAACTATATGTGTAGTTTTCGACTTTGTTTGTAGTTGAATATTAGTTGAAAACATAGTTGCAAAAGGTGGGGTTTTCTACTAGTGTCTTGAGTTAGAAACTTCAACAATGTTAATGTCTTAATTTGTAGAAGACATCTTCGGACCTTGACAAGGGAAAAACAACTAAAAATGTAATGAACATACCCACCTCATAAAGAGCAAAATCAAATTCTATTGTTGTATAAACTATAAGTTATCGAAAAGCCCAAAGTTGCAACCATCAATGGAATTTAGGTTTTGCAAAAGCAAAGTAAACATGATTAAAAGTTAATTGAACTTCCTACAATGCATATTGCTACTATTAAACAAATATTTAACTAATTTTGGACTTAAATGTTTTTTTTTGGGACTTAACTTGAAACTTGTTTAGTGCCCAAAATCATTGAATTTTCATACGATTGAAACAAAATTGCTTTTTATTTCAATTTTTTCTTAACCTAATATTTTCAAATTCAATCTTAATAAACAAAATTTGACCAAAATTAACATCTTGTAATAAAGTTTCATCAAAACACCTAAAACTTAGGTTTTGAGATAAATGGTACCTAATTCATCAAATTATAACACTAGGAGTATCTCTTGGCCACCAAATACTCATATTATAATAATAATATTTCTACAAAGAGGTTGAAACATCTAATTAGATTATTATTATTATTATTAATTTAACTTTCATTTTTAATAATATTGTAACTTAATATGTAATCATTACTAATTAAACTAGGATTGGGTGGCCATTAAATGTTACTATTATATAAATGTATTCAAAACTATTTTAAATCATCTATTAACTTAAGAGTAACATAAATTTCCAAAATATATTCCACATTGAGCTCAAATAAATTTGTTTTTGAAAATTCAATTATTATTTTAATTGCCAATGACATGTGATAAAAACATTTAATTTGATTACATATAGTTCACTTCATTCACCACATCAACGTTTGTTTTAGCCCAACTAACATGCACATATCTAATTGTTGTGATAGTATTCATGGTTGTATTTTTCTTAGTAGGAAATGAAAACGCAATAGTATCAATGTCCACCCATTGCATCGCTAAGTTGCATTTCCACTTTCCTTCCCAACAATCTCAAAACAATTTTGCATCATTGCATGCTCCTTTCTTGAAGGGCACCCACCACTGAACATGCATCATTTGATAATACTCATCATTCGCATCCTTGACCACATCATTATGCACTCTTCCCATTCATACCAAATACACTTTAGGTTTAGATGGACGTGCAAAAAGAAAATCCCCTTCATGTAAATCCTAATAAAAGGAATGTAAGCTATTGTATTCAAGGACGACTTCATGTTTTTAGGCCCACAATACGGAGGGATAACTAGACTTTCAATATCATCAAAAATAAGAATAGATGGAATAAAAAATCTCACAAGATTAACTTTCTAATTACTAATTGACCAAAAGCCCTTTAACAATATAAAACTTTATCAAGGAATTGGTTTTAACAAGCATTCTAAAATACCCAAGCCCAATATTCAATATATGGTTTCATGACTCTTGTGTATATCTCATCTTTCAAAATATTGAGCTTCCAAAATTCTAAGTATTTTGAGATTCCACTATTGATGATTTTTTCTTTCTCTACTAACTTTGAAACATCATTCCCCCAAATAGGATAGAAAGGAACAAGTTTTGGAATTCCATTAAAAAACTTGGGGCAACCTTGATCATCAGACTTCCACAATCGAATTGTAGGGCCATTTTTGGGGCTCCATATTGAATCTGTTGGAGACGCCTTGTATTGCATCATCGGCCACCCAAAAGAATCCACAAAAAATTGAAAAGCATGCGTGTCTATGTGTCCAACCAAAACCTCAAATCCATCTTTCAAATATCCTTGAACCCAAGATTTGAAATCTAGAATTTCTTAAATCAATTGGGGAATGAATGGGCATTCTTGTGAAACCATAAATGCTTTGATCAAATCTGCTAACACATAGTTATTATGTTCTTTCAATTTTTTTAACAAGTAGCCAAAATTTTCGTCAATGTCCTCATGTGTATGACCAACAACAAGAAATCCCAATTGGACCTCTTCAAAGACCTCCTTCATTATTAATAATGACAAAAAAACAAGCAAGTGCTGATTTTTATTGTCCTTCACACAATTATCCATTTGAAGCAATAACTTTTTGGGCAACGGTTTTGCACCAACAACTTGTTCAAGCGCCTTCAATGCCTTCATACATTGTGAACTCCCTTGCATTAGCTACTCAAAGAATTCATTTTGTAGCTCATGATCGAACATCCTTTTTGACTCACGAATAGGTTCTTCTCCAAAGTTCGTAGTAGACACAAAAGAAATCCAATTGTGAAATTAAGGTCATTGGGCCATAATTCATTTGAGTATTGAACAAATACCAAGCATCACCATGCCCATGAACAATAATTCCAATTAGCATTATTAACAATTGACCTAGCCCAACAACCATTTTATTTTTCACTTGCAACCTTGGTAAAATAGTCTTTGAATGATCCATCTTATCATGAATGATACACAAAAACTCCTTTGATTGAATGGATTTTGCATTCCAACTATGGTAAAAACGTCTACATGATTCTTGATGTTTATTATGCATTTTTTATTTCAATTCATTCGCCTTGGCACTAGCACTATTTTTTCCAACTTTGGATAGTAGGTCTTTCAATTATTCGCATATAGTGCATTTTGCAAAGGTTGAACCTCTTTTTTGCACATCAACATTTAGATGGTATTTTCTCCTCAACTAGATCATAATAGATTGAAATACCTCATCAATATTTAACTCTTTACTAATCTGCAATATCACATCGAAAAAAAAAAGTTTAGATGAAATACCCTATTTGCATTAACAAAACAAGCAAAAGAATGACACAAATAATTTTATAAACATAACAAGGATGCAAAATTTGGCCCCACCTCATTGCTCCTTTCTCAAATACTTTTCCAAGTGCTAGGAATTAAAAGCCAAACATCGTGTCTACCATTCCCAATTCCCTTCATTTGGAGTGGCACTACATCAATGCATTAATTAATCAACAACTGGACATCGTTTTTAGCCTACCTAGTGTTACTCATTGTTTTTTCATTCTAGCATTTGCATGTGACCTTTGCCTTGTCCCACATTTGTTATCTATTTTGTAAGATAGGTATAAAGATCGTGAAATCCTAACAATCTTATACCATGTTGCCTTACAAATTTCAACATCCTGTATTAACAAACCTCTACTTCTTTACTCCAACTCTCTGGCGCAATCTTCTAGGAATATGCGTTCTTCTATCAACAAATGACAAGTTCCAAAACTCTTGTAGCACAATTGACGTCTTCTCATGAATGAAATATTATCAACAATTGAAAGAGCAACAACTATTTGAATTCATAACATAAACTAACTCACTATTTAAAAGTAGATCAATGCTTAAAATGGAAGCCTCATGTTTTGATTCCCTTTGTTTTCTCTTCAAAAAAGTGTAATTTTTTTTCTTCACACCTACAACTCCTTTTTCATCCTCTTTTGACACATGATGTTTGTCATATGCAACAAGCAATGATGATAAATAATGACCATCAAGAATCGTTCATAACAAAGGCCACTTCCATATTGGCATTATTTGTAATCAATCCTTTGGATACTTCAAAATTGTGACCCCAATGTCAATTTCACCAAGATCATCATCCAAAATAGGCTCCCTTGGGTCATAGGCGACAATCCTCCCTTCAACAATAGTCTCTCCAACATGATTCACCAACTCACACTTTCTCCCCCACCATTCCATTCTTTTCATACAAAGAACATTCTTCATTCCCTCTTGGGGTGCAGTCATACTAACATTACCAAAAACAATCATAACCACTATTTAATTTTTTGAACTTTGGATTATTAAAATAAAATAAAAAAATAATAAATAGAATAATTTTTTATAAAATGTTATTGTGAATACATTATGTGCATATCATAAAAATTTGGAATGAATCTAATGAATGAAAAATATGTATAAGGACTTTGAATCTCTTGTAACCACTATTTAAAAGTTGCATAAAAGTAGCTTAAAAGTAGTTTTGACACAAAAAACATAGTTTGAATTTTTTTTAATGACATATTTTTGGATTTAAAAAAATATACACCTTAACATAATAGTATTAATAAAATTGTAAAAAAAATAATTTTGTAAAAAAGATGTATTAAAAAAAAATTCTAAAATTCTAAGAATAAAGCAATGGTCTAAAGGCACACATGTGGCTCCTAATAACGTGGTTGGACCCCTTGCATATCTTCTTCACTTCTAACACTTGTTGATGGACCACCTTCCTCCATACCTTCAAAATTCTAGCATTCTCCTCTAAACAAACCTCCCAAGCCCCCTCCATGTGCACCCCATTTGTAAAGGAAAATATTTTAGCATTTTCTTTTGAACTAACCTCTCAAACCTCTTCCATGGGTGTTACATTTATAAATATTTCCTCCTTGAACAACCTTGTGTGATCTTCCACAATAAACATTGACCGTCAATGACAACCCAACCATGATACATTTTTCATTGGCCAAAAGCAATCTAATCCATAGAATCTCCAACAAATATTCCACAAGGATTTGGAAACAATAACTTCAAATTTTGGAACTGTTGGAAAAGAAATTCCACAACCATCACAATATATGTCTCAAGTCTGTTGAAACTATGTATAATAGTCAAATCAATTTGTTTGTATCTCCCACAACCAACACAAATTCGTTGTCCGTCACTTCTCAAATACCACAAATCAATCAGATCTCCACCCTTCAAAAGAAAAGTCCCCATCCTTACGTATTCACATCTCACATTTAGATGAACCAGAATGATTCATCCAACTCAAAAACCTTCAATATTTTCTAGCACATAAACATCTTGGAATCAAAATAAAAACTAATTTCAAAGAAAAAAAAAAAAACTGGTGCAAACAACTTGTAGTCCAAATAGAAAGATAATCTGTCTAGTTTTTTGGGCAAATAAACATGCAAAAAGAAGAAGAATCATAACCCTAATTGATATAGTTGGTAGAAGAGAGAATGAAAAGACATGGTAGTAAGTGTAATCCTCCATTGACATGCCTGATTGCATGTTATCTTAATTAGATTAATGATGGGTTCAACTACCTTAATAATTGAAAAATAATTGAGCAATAATTTCACCTACATTGCAAACCAACAATTTCATTAAATGTTTTTTGCCACTACTTGACATTATATTTCTCCTACCAAGGTACCTAACATTTACACGTCAATGCAACCTAAAAGAATCCTTAAATATGAAGTTGGAAATAACAACACATGGACCTTGCCACCAAAGTACTTGTGTACTTGTATTCTGTATGTGTATCAATGCAAATCTATTTGCACATCTGTGAATAGAACATTCACCACATGGTTAAAACCAACCCTAAAAGTGGATCATATATATATATAATATGTAACATATCATGTATGGATACACACGTGTCACATATGGATGCATGTATTAGAATTTACATAGGTAAATGTATATGTAAATTTAAAAATGTAACATATACCACATGGATAATTTACATGTATGACATCAAAATATGATGGACGTTTGAAGGTATCATCCCATCCATATATTGACTTGGAGATTTAATTAGACATACATGTATCAAACAAGTGGACAATATGGATGTTAATGGATTTCATCCATACAATAGTAGAACAACCAAATGGGTAGATGCAAGGTTGAGTGGCTCACTTTTGTGACATAGTGACATTTTTTTCTTGGGCACCTTTTGTTCAAATGTGTATGGTAATGAATATATCTATATACAAAATAATTGGCAATTGAATTCAAACTAACAACTTCATTATGAACACATCCATCTAGTTATTTTTTGAAAAAAATTCATCAACTAATAGTAATGGACTTTTAAAGTTCGAAAATAAGGACTCATTAATTGGATTCAAAATTAGAATATGCAAAACTTTGTATTGATTTCCATTCTAAATGTGTTATAACGGCTCAATATAGGTTATAATATGAGATGAGAAACTCAGATCACGAATCCTTCCCATGAAAATCTTAACCAAATGATAGTTATGGACTTTTCAATGGTTAGAATTGGACCATATTTTCATAAGTCCATAGAAGGTGCAATTTGAACTATTTTTCAATTTTTTTCCTTCACAATAGAATGTTTCCACGAAATCTACATGGGGCACTATTAATATCGACTCCTACACTCCATGACATATGCTTGACCAATAAAATAAGAGCAAATTGCCAGCTCATCATTAAGCCAATGTTGTTTTTGGACTTTTATTGAGTTCAAAACTTGCCAATAGTGAAACATTTAATCTTGCATCCACCCAAATATAAATATTGACCTAAAAGGGATATTATATGCATTGGAAATGATATGAATGTGACACAATTTTTGAATTACCCTTAATTAGTAAAATGAATGAAATGACTACAATAATACGTAATTTGTTTACTTTAACACGTTAATTAACTTTAATTAAATTTCTAGTACTAAGATTACCGTTCCCTTGTGTATAGTTGGGAATGAAAATCAAGCAGCTCCCATTCTTTAAATGAGAAGGAAAATCGGGCGATTACCTACTTCTCTTGCCCTTTATTTTTGGTGGAAGGATAATCTAACGGCAGTTGGATTCTCCTTCACTGTCTTA
>Ga0116227_10007269_pt1 | contig 21761 bp, 19 predicted proteins | sample S1TSphgellanicum_FD_89693 | JGI IMG/M metagenome (GOLD analysis project Ga0116227, IMG submission 89693) | Host-associated microbial communities from peat moss isolated from Minnesota, USA - S1T2_Fb - Sphagnum magellanicum MG | ecosystem: Host-associated > Plants > Peat moss > Unclassified...
AACTATTAGAAATTTCATCCTATTGGTTACATCAATTTTACATTTATTTTCATCCATTAATAGGTTGATATGTCCCATTAGTCGTAATAGTCACCAAATTAGTTACATCCTAAAGGTATTCTACAATGACATAGGGGTATATTTTAATGTACGTACTAAAATTATATATATTCTGCATACATATGTATATTGTTCATATAATGAATCGCAAAATTAATATTTGAATTTTGAATTTATTTTATTCAAATCTCAAAATTGATATTTCAATTATGAAAAAATTGTTATTTTAACTTTTTAAAAAAATTATTAAAATTTGAGACTTGATATTTGAATCTGAAAATTGTTATTTCAATTGTTTAAAACATTATTTGAATTTGAAAATTTTGATTTGAATATGATATTTTCAATTCAAAAAAACTGATTTGATCTAAAAATTGATTTTGAATTCTAAATTAATATTTTCGAATCCAAAAATTAATATTTCAATTCAGAAAATTATAATAGATCATAAAAATGGAATATTTTGAATATTCCATTTAATTTTGAATATTTTTATGTGAATATGAAAATTTATATTTCAGCTATGAATTTTTTTCATTTATATATTAAATAATCATTTAATTTGAACTTGAAATTTAGAATCCAAATTATTATTTTAGATTTTCAGAATTAATACTTCAAGTCTGAAAATTAGTAATTGAGTTTTAAAATGGAAATTTCAATTTTGAATATTGTTATTTGAATATGAAAATTAAGATTTCAATTTTGAAAATTATTATTTAAATTCCAAAAACTTATTTGATCTAAAAACTGATATTTGAATTCAAAATTATTATTTCAATTTAAAAAAATTTATTAACTCTAAAAACTGGCAACTTGATTTTAAATATTTTTATTTGAACTTGAAATTTGATATTTGAATTTTGAAGTTTAAAATTTAAATTTTAAGAAATTATTTGACTTGAAAGTTGAAATTGGAATTCCAAATTATTATTTTTGATTCTCAAAATTAATATTTCAATTCAGAGAATTATTAATTGAGTCTTCAAATGCAAATTTTAATTTTGAATATTATTATTTGAATCTGAAAATTAACATTTCTATTCTGAAATTTGTTATTTAACTTCAAAAAAATTCAAAAAACTGATATTTGAATTCTGAATTACTATTTTGGAATCTTAAATTTATATTTTAAATCAAAAATTATTGATTGAATTTCAAGGGTTTTTTCTACTAGTGCTATCCATAATAAATTAATTTTATAAATAATTTTAAATGATTATGTTTATTAAATCTAAGTGACACTAAATAATTATTGTCATGACATAGATTTGTATATCATATAATTTATATTCTTATATTAGAAGAAATTAATTAATTAAATTAATTAATGTGACATTACTTTAAAATCATTGGAATTACTTCATATAAGAATTAATTAGTATGTGCATAATTATTTTCTAATTGAACATAATTATTCGCACTCTTTAATTTATAACTTCAAACCTGAATTAAAAATTTGGGGAAATTATAGTGTAGTTAGAATAATTATTTTACTGATTTTAATTTCATGAATTATTAGACAATAATATATCTTAAAAAATTATGTGATTAATCATCTATGATAAATATTTTATAGTAATTTTATAGTAATTATGAAAATTAATGTTATTTTAACAAATTATTGTATTTATAGTTAATAGTTACCAAGAGGAAAAAATTACTTGACCTATAATTAATTTTACAACAATAAATGTCATTATATAATAAATAATGTAATTAGTTGAATAATTAATTTTCAAAATTTTGTGTAAGAATTTACTTTCTAATAAAAATTGTTAATTCATTATGTATAATTTGAAAATAAATATTTAAAATATTTAAATTTAATTAATTTCATATTAATTATATTATATATAGTTCGATCAAATTCTGAAAAGTAATTAAATATTTTAAAATATTTTTATTATTTATGAATTATGTATTAATAACTTGTGAGTAACTAGATAGGTAGTTTGTCAAATATGAAGAAGGTATTACTTATTTAAGTAATTGATAATGAATACTGAATATTTGTGGTGTATAGTTTATAATTGAAATATATGTAAATTTCATCATTATGAATTAAATGATTATTTAATTATTTAGTATTTGAATTGGTTAGAAATCTAAAAACCTTAGAAAGTAAGGGATGAAGAATGTATTGGTATTGCAATTTAGTTTTTAAGGAAGTTGCAACTTCAAAACTTATCCCATATTGTTTGTTCTCCATTCTTATTTTGAACATTATATAAACAAAGGGGTGTGCCTATGCAATTTCACATTAAGAAATTTATGCACATGGGATGAACTAATGAAAAGGCTTAACCCAAAACAAAAAAACAAATAATGCACAATTCTAAAGTACATACCTCCCCAACATACTTATCTATCTAGCTAGGTGGGTACCTAGTTTGACGTACCCATATAGGTCAGCCTATGTACTTACCTACTTAAGTACCTACCTATTTACTTTTTTACCTAAATAGGTAGGTAGGTAGGTAGATAGGTAGGAAGATAAGGATTGTAGGCACCTATTTATGTACCTAGGTACCTACCAACTTAATATTAATATTTTTATTAAATTTTTTTTTTAATGCCACGTGGCATATTTACATTGGGCCACATGTCATAATATAATATCATCCAAGTCTTTGAATTGAACGTCTTAGACTATTTCAAAATAATAATAATAATAATAATATAAATAATCATATATTAAGACACGTGGCAACACATGATTTGCCTTCAATTGTGACCAAAATAGTTGCATATTAGTCACATGTGACAATACGTATACAATGGAGTCAAAGGATGAAATGTATTTGTTGACTTTTTCTTTCATACAATACTCTTTGTCATTTACGACTAGCTTATCACATGTGACTTGTTTTAGGCGACTAAAAGGATTTTAGTTGCAAAATGTCTCTTGCGACTAAAATTTAGTCGCAAAGAATAGTCGAAAATACATGTTTTTCTTCTAGTGCACTCCACTAAAACCAACAATTAATGCCAACACCTTTGGGGGAAACCCTCTTGGTCGAACCCCAGAAATAAATCTTGCAGGCACCTGGTTCATCCGTCCATCCCCAAACTACCAACCAGGTCAATAAGGCGCTATCTCTGTCCAATAATCCATCTAAAAACCCATTGGATAGAACACGACACCTCCAACTAGTACATCATACGCTCAGCTGCTGTAACAATAGTAGTCACTCCCAACCTAAAGCTATTAGTCACATGATCCGGTTTCATTTGCATCGACAATCTCTCACGTGTCATGAAGTTAGACCTATCACTGGCTCCACCAAGTGATGTCTGAATTTGGAATGGGCACGGTTCAAGCTTCGACCTCCAAATACCCAAACCAATACATGTTGCCTTCCCCAACATCAAAGGTTGGGCACCAGAATCCAACAAAACTTGATCTGGTCTATACACCTGGCCCGTAAGACTCACCAACCGGAAAATACCACTCCGATTATCCAACATACACCAGGTGTAAACCTCTCACGATCAATGGTTGGTCGAGCTGGTAATGCATCCATTTTAGCAGTCGCCGCTTGCCAAGGACTATCCACACCTAATACCACGGGTTGCTCCACAACAACATCCCCTGCCACAAGTTGCCCCACATCAACACCCTCACACACCTCGACACTTGTAGCAACAACACTCCCACGTTCACACAATGTGGCTGCTAGTCGAAATACACAAGTGAAGTCAATTCTTGACGCCATCAAATCATTAGCCGAAAATGTTAGGGATCCCAACACTGAAGTCACCATTTGCGACACTACACTCGATGATACATTCATGTCCACTACACGTGATGTCAATGCCGTTGGCCCCACTGTTGACTCAGTAGGCGATGTAAGAACCATGGAAGGAGTCCTAACCACTTCAAACAACAAGAATGATTGGGGAAGCCTGGTTTGTCTACCAGCTTCACCCTTGTGTGGATCCAACTCCACAATTGCCCCATGTGGCTCCAAAGCTCGAGTGACGCCTCTCATCACTGCAACGGACGCCTCAATTTGTGCTACATTAGCCATATAAAAAAGATCATCTCCCCCATAAGATGTGGGAATTTCGCCTCTTGAATGTGATCGATGCTGGAAACTTGCCATGGTAGCAAGTCTTTGCTCCAACTGCTCAATCCTAGTAGCCATAGCTACCTCTGTCGTAGGGGGAGGAATGATCATGAAAGGTGCCTTAACCATTGGTGTACTTTTACCACCCCCACCACCTCTACCACCACGACCTTTTTGAACTGCTCCACCACGACCTCCACCACGACTTGATCTCAATTCTAGGTAAAGGTCAAAACAACGCTCACAAGGGTGGCCGACTCGGCCACAATTATCACATTGAATTTGTGCCAACTAAGATCCATCAGCCAAAGTCCGTCCACCACTCTCCTGTGGATAATCCCTCCGAATATGAGCACCACCACGTGTCCAACAAGATTGTCCTTGTTGTTGACTAGCAAATGAAAGCAATGGTCTTTGTGCACCCGTCCTTCCAGAACTTGACTGAGGTCGTACCTGACCTCCACGACTCCCACCTCCACCAGTACGAGGTTGTGAGGTGAACTGTTGTCCACGAGAAGTAGTAACTATATCCCTATTGAATCCAGATGTCACCACCTTCTCCTCCACCATGTTAAGCTCTATCTTCTTAGACAAAGCAAACACATGGGCCAATGTGGGAGAATCGTCACTCATGAGAGTCACATCGCGTGCTCTTCGTCGCAAGTCCTTGTCCAAAATCCCATACCAAAATTGGACTGCCTGAGCCTCCGTCACCCCCTGGGTAACTGCAATCAACCATCGCATATGAGTGTATGCCTCGCGAAGACTCTCACTAGTCTTTTGCTCAAATTCTTGAAGACTCTTCAACTTCTCCGTCTTCACCCCCTAGTAGTTCTTTTTCAACCTCAACAAGAACTCCGTGATAGGGTTAAACGGAGGTGGGGGAACAACTTGTGTGTTCGTACTAGGAGTAGACAATGTAGTAGTACCACCACTAGCAACACCACCGTGAGTAATAGATACATAGGATGGAGACCAATGTTGCCTCCACTCCTCAATCTCAGTAGCATGATTTCTTCAAAACTCATGATAATCATCCATCGGAGGACCCTCCAAGTGCTGAAACAATCCCTTCCATGCCAAGAAGGGTGAGAACAATTTGGCATTACGTAACATCTGCATATCACACCAAGAATCAAACTTTTGAATGAAGTCTTCCAACTTGATGGTGCCCACTGCACCTGAGTAATGTCGGGGGCCCTTCATGGCCCCAGAACCCCCGTCCATATCCCAAATCAATGGGGCCGCAATACTAGATGGTAATATGGAAGACTTGTTATTCACGATAACTTCGTCTTCCTCAACAACCAATGATGTGGGTGAAGGTAGTTGATACCTCAACCCACTATGTGTAACTCCACCATCTCCACCATGGTCCCCCACAAGACCACCAAACTGTTTCGTGATGACCCAATCACCAAACCCAATACCCAAATTGAATGACCACTAAATATCGTCGACCTCATGCCCAATTTGCTACCAGAAACGAATACTCAACTCAACCACCTAGCTGAGTAGCGGCTCAATTCGTCCAACTGGCCCACCACCACAAGTCGAAAAATGTGCTCCCCACTAGCCAAAAGCTCAATTTTCAGCGAAATCCTTAATTTGCCATAGCCAAAAGTTGCGAAATTAGGTTGCAAGCACTCAAACAACCATATCTCCACCGTTCCTACACCAAATGCCAATCTACTTCGACCAGAATGTAAAGGACAACTAGATCTTCCTTCCCTCCAAAACTCAACTGAAAAAAAGGTTTGTATGTCGAGATATGACCTACGAAAGACCACTAAAAAGAACCTGGGCACAAATCTACACAAACTTGAGATCTTTCGAAGGTCAATACTCCCAATTGGCTCTACCAAAAAATCCTAAACAATTCCTAAATGTAATTCAGCCCTCAAGCAACAACTTCACAAAATTGTAGCACCTGATTTTCCCTAGTTATTTAGCTAAAAATCCGACAACGCTTCCGCACTAGGTGTGCACAAACCAGAAAAAACCATCACCACAAAAACAAACATAACGCATAATCCGCTCAATGAAAGCACAATCTGTCTTTGCTTGATTGTAGATCGGCTCTCTAGCTACATTCCTACCAATTTTCAGCAACTTTCTTCAAGGAAATTTTCACTTATATGAGAAATTCACATCACTGGTAAACTGTCACTAAAAACTGTCAAACCCTAAACTAGCAACTTCAAATGATCATAACTTTTGATCCATTCAACGAAATCAAACATTCTTTAGTGCATTGGAAAGCTCTTGCCAAGGCGCTCCTTTTGACACCACCCACTCCCAATTCGACCACATAACCAGAGAGTGAGATCACAAAACCCCCACGGTTTAACTACTCCCAAAAACAGACTTCTTTGAGTGAAAAAGTCACGAGAAGTTTATACTATCATAAAACTCGTGATGCAAACACATACAGTCAAGCCAAACCCACTCCACTCAAAGAATCTAGGCCGATGCTAACGGGACACCATAGTTCGAAGTTCCACTAACTCCAACTACTTCCAACGCTCTTAGCTCAACTCAAATAACTATGTTTTTTGAACCCTCTTTCACACTTTATACCCCCACTCACAACATGAGGGTGGGTCCTACTAGAAGAGCCACTCTCCTCTAACCCTAAACCTAGAAACCCTAAGTAGGCACTACTCACTACCATAACACACTATATGTTATAACTAACACACATATGGTCATGACATCTAATTGCACCCAAAACTATACTTATAATGCTGCAAATTGATTTTATTTCAACCTAAGTTTAATGGAGACCATGCAATCCTTCTTGAAATTTGCTTCAAAGGTAAACATTTTCATTCATGACTTCATAGATGTGGTGAAGGTATGCCAACGTCAATCATATATTTTTTGTTATGACAACAAATTTTCTTTTCAAGGTGATGAATTTCGATCCTTTCATGGGTTGTTACAAGGTGATCATTAGCATATTCACTTGAAGTGGGTGATTGACTACAACGTGGAATATATTGAACATTTTGCCTTTGTTTTAAATGATGTGAAGACATGGGCTCATTGGGGCACAATTTACCTAGAGATGGGAGGTATGTTTCTTGTCACACATGTAACATTTGCACACATATTTTAGTTCATGAAAGCAAAGTGCAAATATAAGTTCAAGCTACTCCCTTTGAATTATGTCACTTGTCTTTATTGCATTTTTTATTGTTGATGAAAGTCAATGTTTATGTTTATATGGTCTATGGCAAATGAAAGCATTTGTTTGCTAATAGAGTTTATGTTCAAGTGCAAGGGTCTATGGTAAAACCTTCAAATTGATTGTTTCTTCAAATGATTGTTTTGTTTTTGTGGTCTCTAGAACACTCAATTTGTTGGACCTAATGTTATGTGTGTGTGTTTGTGGTCTATGGTAAACCCTTAAGTTTGGTGTACCAATGTGTCTTATGTTTGTGTGTTGAGGTCTATGGTTAAACCTTCAAATTGATTGCTTATTCAAATGAATGTTTTGTTTTTATGGTGTATTTACACACACAATTTTTTGGACATAATGCAAATTATGTGTTGTTTTTTTATTTGTCAAAACATTTAATTTATGTTTCTATGTTAAGGTTTAACCCATAGAGCTTTCAAATTGCTTAATAACAAGGTGAGTGTGTGTGAACTTTTGATGTGTTGTATGCTTGTCAAATGGTATTGTGGGTAAATATATACCTTGTTAATTTTTTATTTGTAACAAAATGTAATTTAGGGTGTGTTCTGCTTTCCATGCACTTTAGGGGTTAAAGGGCTGTGTAATACCTTTGGGATGGGATTAAGACAATGGTGTTAGTGCAAGTTCATTGACAAGTTAAACATGCACAAACCAAACAAGAAATTGGTTAACACAAATTGAAGCCAAATGTTGCTAGGACTTAATCATGGGCAACCCAAACTCATTTCATTAACATTGTTTGGACCCTTTGGAAAAGGTTCCACTACCCTCTTTGTGATATATTTTATGAATAGTGGTTGAGGTTACATCTAAATTGCTAAATTTCTTAAAATTCCGAGTGGGAGTCCCAAAAATTCCCAAGTTATGAGTATTGGAACTTTGTGGGTTCATAATTCTAATATATGAGTTTAATTTAAATATATTTTAAAAAGTATTAACAACTTGAAGATATCTTTCCAAACGGTTATTACATGCTCAATTTGGAGGTCATTTAACCATTTTTCCTAGGTTTTAGTGGTTGGGAGTCTAATTGTTAATTAAACTTTCAAGCTTTCTTTTGGCATAATTACTAGTCTACAACTCCAAATAGAGAATGTGATCCCATTTTCAATGTTTACATTTCAAAACCCTTCCAATGGTGTATTGAAAGATCAATTTGGACCCTTTTTATTACTTGCGCTTTTGTCTTAAAAATTTAGGACATTTGTTGGACTACAATTTCCAAAGTGTTTTTTCACTTGGAAGATTCATTTTTTTGTACTTTCACACATTTGTGAGAATGTGTTTGAATCCTATGATACTCTTTTAACCCACATCCTCTCTTGTTCCCAAACCTTAATCATGAATCCAAAATTAAAATTGTGACAATTTTTATAATCTAAATGGCAAAACTTTCAATTTGTTAAACCAATGGAACAAATGTTTGTGTTTTGTGATTTATGACATAGCTTTAAATTTGATGGACCCAATATGGGTTTATGTTTTTGTGTAAATTGATGGGTTCGATGGGGTTAATGTTTGTGTTATGGTCAATGGTAGAATGTGAATTTTGGTGGACCCAATGAGGTGTATGCTTGTGTATTATTGTATATGGAAAAGGGTGAATGCAAGTTATAGTGGTTCACTTTTGGTGTCCCATTGCAATTTTCTACATGGTGTAGTGAATTAACATGTTGTAAAACGCACAATTGGGATTTAGTTTAAGATTCTCAACTTCAATAAAAAAATATTTATATAATTTGTGCATAATAAATGTGCACCCATTATGTAGTAATGGACTTTTGAAGTGAAAACATATGGATTGTTTTCACCATCTGCACTGGACACATGAAATTTTCAATATCATTTTTTGAAAATATATCTTATAGGGACTTAATATTTGATAGATGGTAAAAAAAAACATAGATTTGGAAACTTCATTACAAAAGCTTGAACTAAAATATAGTTATGAACTTTTGAATGACCAAAATCTAGACCTTATTTTTGAAAGTATCTACATGGGTCATTTTTTGTTGGATCGATGATTTTTTTCCTTGTAAAATGTATGTCAAAAAGATGTTTAAATGGGTATATTCTCATATGAATTTAATTAGCTCATTAACCAACCCACAATCCTTTAATTATGCTAATTCAACACAAAAAAATGGACTTTTAGGGATTTTTTATTTGCCAAATATGAACCATTTAACCCTGCATCTTGCCAAAAACCTTCAATTTGGTGATTAATGGGGTGAATGTTTGTGTTTTGTGCCATATGGTAAAACTCTAATTTTGTTTACTTTACAAGGTGAATGTTTACAATATGTGATTTATAAAGAAAAAATGTGCATTTTTTGGACTAATATGGTGAATGTTTGTGACTGATGGTCTATGCCAAAGGTTTACATTTGTTTCCTATTGGAGTTTTTGTGTTATGTGTTTTATGACATAAATAGATGTATTTGTTTATCAATGATGTGTGTTCTACTAGGGTCATGGCAAATACTCCTAAAAGATTAATTATGGAATTAAATGTTTAATAATGGATGCCATGGGGATTAATTATCTTAAATATTGGCTATAGGCATATGTAAAAATGGGGTGATTTTGAGATAGGGTGGCCCATTTTTAGCATATGCAACATTCTTAAAAATACATATTTTAGCACTAAAATGGAATTAAGAAAACCCAATGTTAAATGAAAATTACGTAATGATTAATGAAGTATAAATTTTCAAATGAATAAGAGCCCCATTAGATAGCTCTTTGGCATACATTTTAGGAAAAAATAACTTCAATCCCATCAAAAGTGATTAAGATAGGGACTTTGGGAAATGAGGTTAAAATTTGGTCATTTAAAAGTTCATAGTTATTTGTCGGTTTAGATTTTTGTGATTTTTGTGAAGTTATATTTGGTTTTCTTACATGTATCACATATTGAATCCTTATAAGACATCTTCAAATGAAATGATATTGAAAAGTGCAATTGAATGTTCATGTAAATTGAAAATCATAGTCCATGATTCCATTTCAAACGTATATGACTATATGTTTGGTGTATATTTATTCAATTTCATCATTATGTACATATTTTTTATTCAAGTTGATAACCTCAATCCATAATTTTTTTGCCACATTGATGATTTTACCATACATTTGTGACTTTGTGTAAAGTCCAATGTGACGCAAAAATGTGCCACCTTATCTTGCACCTATCAAATGACATTTTTGTGATATTTGAAGGTCTTGAAAATATTTTACTTCACCTCACATCCAAGTGGGCAACCTAAAGAGGGCAATTATACTCCTATGGTTCCTACCATTCATTTTGGATGGAATTTAAATGCTTAATAAGACATTTTCAAGTTGATAATTCTAATGTTGTTTAGGCCATGGCTAAAATAATGGCCCTTATAGTTAACAAGGTTAATCCAATCATTGTCAATCTTGTCATGTATATATGGAAATTCATCCATGCATCATAATTATTGTTTCAATATATTTTCGTGAATACTTAAAGTTAGCACATATTACCATGGTTCATGTTCTTGGTTTAATTAAAGATGAACATTGTTTTAGTTCAATTTCCTTCTTGAAGAACAAAGTGCGTAATCATTTGAAGCATCACTTGCAACTAGTTGTTGTTATGTATGCACAAAAGTTTTTCACATTTGATAATTTTCCAAACCAAGTTGCCTATGACATGTGGTCAAATGTTCAAGTAGCACATGGTTGGGGCTAATATATTTAAACTATGAAGTTATTTTTTAGACCAATGTTTTCACATTTTGAGTAAGTTTTGAGGGTGGTTAATTTTAGGAATAAGACCAATTCATAGGTAGCCCTAAACATCAATTTAAAAATATTGTTATTAAAATTTCAAGATACAATTAGTTTCCATAGCTAAAAGATAATATTGATGGGGCATTTATAACCAACCTAATATAGATAAAGCAAAATGCAACATCACCACTATGAACTTTTTACTATTTTATTGAATTTCCCAAAGGTATTTTGATTATAGTGGGAGCAATGAACAAATATTTCAATCTAAATTTTCAAATTTCACCATGTGTATCAAATCATTCAATTATTTTTCCACCTACACAAGTTCCAAAACTGAAAATAAGAGTTGATGATCACCAAGGTGAGTATTTGCTTTAAACAAATCAAGCCAAACCATGTCTTTTAATGTATGAATTATCCCTTCTTAGGGTGGGTTTTACATGAAATAACATGAATGTTTCATCGGTTCAATCCTTAAAGTAATTTAGGTGGATTACCTTAGAGACCTAATGCATGCACTTATTTTTATCAAAACTTCACCTTTCTTGGTGAACATAGCATTTGAAAGGTATAAAAAACCAAGCAACCCCCCCAAAAAATATTGCCTACACCATTTAAAATTTCTTAGTCAGTTTGGTCTATTATACACTTGAAGTTTACATCATTAAATGCCATAAGTTAGTAAAAGGTGCATACTAAAAATTGTAGAATTGTGCCCACATTTTTCAACACCCCACCTAAAAAAAAATTGCAATTTTTTGCAAACATTACACATTCCGATGGTATATTCAATTGTGGCTATTTTGTTACCTATTGAAAGTTAAAATGTTGGAATATGTAAAGTAGATGAGTTGTTTGATTATTTGTTATTTCATGTAAAATCCACCCTAAGAAGGGATAACTTTTCATAATGTGCATAGGTTCTACAAAAGAGAATGGTTTTTAGTTAAAACCATTACATATTACTTCACATGCGATGTTGATACAAAAGTGATATTCATAAAGCAAAGGAAACACAATATGAATACCCAATGTTTAGTCAAAAGGTAGGTATAAGATTTTTTTTTAAATACAATTTTTTTTTTAATTAGACAAAAAAGAAATTAAAATTACCACCAAATTGAGTTTCATCCCCTTTTTTTTCTTTTCTTGGGCATCTTAATTTCTATTGCAATTCTTCTTGAATCATGTGCATTAGATATTAAGTTCCATCATTTTTACTCATATTTAATAAAAGTTCTCACTTTGCGAGTAACATTGTGTGAGGTTGAAACATGGGTTTGAAGGTGAAAAGAAGGCCCAAAGCAAGGTTACTTTGTGGATTTTTCTCATGACAAGACAAAATTGGAATGTGCATTTAATGGAAAAAAAAAAGCAAAGTAAATTCATCAATTTCAACCAAATTGTTTGCATCACATTAATGGTGAGTATTACATTTCATAATGGTCATTGTTGATCACATGTTCCACACAGGAATCCCTAAGACAAAAAGTTTAAAATTGAAAACTTCCAAATGATTGATTGAAAAAAATACAGGGAATCTTATAAATGGTCCCATCAATAATAGATACTGAACCCCTAACACTTGATAAGTCGAAAATGGTTTTTTAAAATTTTAAATTGATCTAAACAAGAAAGACTTTAGTATCTTTTTAAAAAAATTATTTGGTTTGGTGCAAATGTCAAATATCTTCCCAATGGTTTGTTGTCCAAGCACATCCAACTAGATTAAGGGAGAGGTTTGTCAAGAAAACCCAATGCAACCACTTTCCTGCATGTGAAAGAAGGATTGCCCAAGGGACAAAGTCCATCCCAATCCACCTTCCTAGCCTAACTAGATTAAGTTTGAAAGGTCATTTTAAAGTTGACCCATGAGTTTTAGCAAGAGATCCTTTTAAATTTGTCCTTGGTTTTCAAGGATCTTCACATTCTCATCTCAAAACTTGCAAAGCTTAATTCTTAATTAAAGAATTGCATTTTGGCTTGAATTTTTTTTGGATGAGTTACTATAGTTATTGTGAATGCCATATTAGAATGCAAGCATTAATTCATGTCAAATTTTTTTTTGATGATGCAGATTCAAATCCAACCTTGGATAACACTTGCCTAATCTTGTATGAGTTCAATCTTTGCTAATCTCATCATCCTTTGTTCGATTTTGGGTGAAATTGTTATCTAAAAACTATGAATTTTGCAATCTTTGAATCTAACAATTCAATTCATGGACAAGTCAATTAAACCACATTTTAAACTCAGGCTCAAATAGAGATAAAATAGTTATAAAATGGACTTAGGCTCTTAGGGATTAATGCCATCCAAACCATTTGTAAAAAAATGCCAAACATTATGCAACTCAATACTAAACTCATTGGTCATATTCATTCATCAAAAAGCTTGTGAGCTTTATTATTACCACCAGAAACAAAAATGGTTTTCACTCAAAACCCACATGATAGAAGAAAACATATATATATATATACATATACTCACCCATAGCCTGGACAGATTGTGAACTTGACCCTGATCTCCAAATGATAGACGCGCATCAAGCCCTAAACCCTAGGGCCACCCAATGATGAAGTGGTCTCAGGTGATAGTCTGAATCATCATTTTCCTACAGAGTTATGAGAGTTGTGAGATTTTTTTTGTCTTGGGCTGGCTGTTGGTATTGGGTATTTTTATATTCTTGCAGGTGGGACACTTAAAGCCATACCCATCAATGGGGAAGACCCAGAGTCCAGGTTCCCTAAACCCTAAAAAAACTGGACTCTGGATCCTCCTTACACCCCTTTTAGATGGCTATGTTTGTGTCTACCAGATGCCCACCAAAAATTGTCATGAATATCCATACAATAATAGCCAGGCAGCCATCCATCCATCGAATCCATAGTCACCCCCAAAGTCAAGACTCAGTGGCAGAGACACCTGACACGGTTTTTCAAGCTCCAATTCACACACACTAGGTCGTGAACGGAAATAATTTGCATTTTAATAAGGGCAAGACATTTAAAACCCCTTATGGACTTTGCGGGTGTCAGCAAGACATGTGGTAGACTGGCAGTTGTGTGACCGTTTCCAAGTGTAAAGAACAAAGGAAATGGTATGGAACGATGTTGCTAGTGTCCATATTTTTTGATTGGGTTGGATCAACAATGTCCACATTACAAAGTGCATGATTGGTGTTCATCTACTTTGTTTCTTGTTTGACATTCTAGCTTGGGCTTTCATGTCTAAGCTACCGATGAAGTTGCAACCCTTAAGAACTTCAAGTATAAGCATTTATTTGGTCATAGAATCCCGAAAACGGATAGTGCTTTTAATAGCCATACTCATGATCATGTTTTTCTTCATGTTCCTTTTGTTCTGGAACATTAGTGTGAGGTTATGGACCCAGTTTTGGCACAAGGAAACATTGCACTAACCAAGAAAATAAAGAAAGCCTATGAAATGAACAGGCATTTTCTTATTCCTCAAGGTCTTATGAAAATTCCTTTTATAATTCATCCATATTTAAAAGTTTTAGCTCACTAGAAGAAAATTGAAATTTTGCAACTAATTTTTAGTTGCAAGCTATGAGTCATTTAATTGAAATTTAAGTAGTCAGCTTAGCAAATCTCAATTGACTTTTAGTTACATGTGACAAATGTATGCGACAATTAGATATGATATGGTTATATGGTTTCATTCATCCATATAAAAATGAGAAAGTTGCAAATCCAATTACATGCAACTAAAATGGAGGCCCTTCATTTTGTGACACATGTTTATGGATTGACTAATTATCTAAAGACATGTGTCAAAATAATGTAGGCCTAGATAGGTAGCTTAGGCAAAGGCCCTATAAAAGGATCTTACTTTAGTTTATGTTAATTTATTTTTAGGGTTGAACCTTTTTCATTGACTCATCCCAAATAACATTTAAAAATAAATAAATTTGTGCATTTATTTATATAGATTGCAAAATTGAAATGGAAGACAAAGGATATGGTACTATTTTAAAAATTGTAACATAAGATCACAACTATTACTTACCTCCTATTACCTACTAACAATTACAAACTATTACCTAACATAACCGATTATATATTAACTTAACCTACCTACCTACTACCTAACCCACCTATGCATATCTTGCTTACAACCTATCCTACCTACCTATCTAACCTAACCTAAACCTAAGAAAAAAATATATATGTAGGTAATAGGTACATAACCTAATTAGCCTACTTAGCCTAATGTACTTACCTATTAATTACTTATTCAAGTTAGCTAGGTAGTGAGGTAGATCAATAATTACCTAGCTTAGTTACCTACCTATTTAGTCTAGCTTAACCTTTTATCTACCTACTTAGGTTAATCTACTTACATGAGGTAAATTTCCTTGGGTGGTACCACTAGGAACATCACACCTTGATTTTCTTGGACCCATCAAACTTTGAAAAATCATATTAAACACTTCAATAAATTTTTTCATAATTTTTTTTTGATAAATACATTGATTAGGTTTCATGTATTTTGAAATTTCAATAATATCAAAAACCTTTGTACAACCTTGTTTGGTGCATCGCAATTCACTACCATACCAACAAGTAACCCACACAACACACTCACAAGGAACCTACATGGACTACAAAAACTTTTTATGAAGAGTTGTTACCAAATTGTCGGATGCAAACCAAGGAGTGAGAAACCAAATAGAAATACACATCAAACGTTTGTTTATTTTACACTAGTGTGGCATGTGCCATTGGCCAAGTGTGAACCCATTACAAAATAGGGAACTCAACATGTGAACATAGTTTTGCAATGTATGTATCGATTTTTGGAACAGCCAATATGAAAGGAAATCATGCTTGAATTGAATGGTAAGCCTCCAAGTGTTACCTCATCCTCAATTGATTTTTCCTTCCAAAACCTGGTTTTTTGGAATTTATTTGAATTTTCAGCTGCAGAAATCATTTAAAAATCATTAGCTCTCACATTCTTAATCCAAATCTTATCAAATAGATTCCGTTAAATCCTCTCATCAAGATCTTTCTAACAACACCAAAAGCACATTCCAATTTCTCTGAAATTTTCATCTACGATTTAATTATTTTCAGTGAAAAAATCACTCAATATTTAAGAACTTTTGCACCACAAGTCCAAACATCATGGAACCAAGCCCATGCACCCCTCCTTGTTGAGAGCTTTCCAAAGACACCAAGAACATGATCTGAAGCAACCCAGTTCGGTTGATCTCATAACTACAAAACAAAACAAACTACCTTCCTTCATAGATAGATTGTTCCTAGCTTACCCTCATTTGCAAAGATTACCCTTAGAAATAAATGTCCTGCCAAAAGAGGAAAAAGTCTTTAAAAGAAAAACCTGATTCAAGTAAGTTAAGTAAAGCCCACCTCCAAAAGGAAATCATAGTTGTGTATTCGGAAAAGCCTGGTTCCAAGGGCTCCCCTAATTTGAGGGCCATAGCCTTGATGGCAATAGCTCAAGGGTACAGGCCCAAAATTAGGTGACGACCTTGGCACCAGGCCCTCCCAATATTGTAAAGTACAAAAGGCCGAAGGTCTTCACACAATCAGAGAAAGGGACCTTCAACTGTTGAAGGAAACTTCTGTGTAAGGAGGTGAGGTTTCAAATACAAAGAAAAAAAACCTTGGCATGCTTTAGTTATGGGGAAAGGCCTAGTCCCAACCTTCTCCCCGAATTTGAGGGTCATAGCCTCAAGGTCGTAGGCCCAAAAAATAGGGGAGGCCTGATCCACAGGCCTCCCCAAACAGAAAACACCAACACAAATGGTTTTTTAGTCAAAATTTTCTGCATGTGATCCCGGCAAGGCCTCTTTCAATTGACAAACCAAACTTCTATGCAGGGAGATGCTTCCAAATATAAAAGAAAAAAAAATCTTTGCAGTGCTTTAGTTACCAAGTACCTTGGCAACTTCATCACATGTCTGTGAAATAATTAGTTAATTTTGAAATTTTCATTTCAAAAAAAATATTTTTCTTGAAAAATCAGCATTTCCCTTCACAAAATTTTGTTCTCTCAAAAAAAAGGAAAACTTCAACACTTCTGGAAATACTATAATTAGTGTGGAAAATTTCCAAGGTCCTGTGGTATGTGTCAACTCAAAGGGGAACAAAAGTGGGCCATTTAATCCCAAAACCCTTGGATCCTACACTTGCACATTATCGTTGAGAAATGCCTTCCTTTACAATCATGCATGTTATTGTTGTTTGCATCAGTCACGTTTTGTTATGAATGAAAAATGTTTTCAACAATTCAATAATAATATGAAAAACATGATGCTTTTCAAAAGAGCCTGGTTTCTTGTTCATACATTTTGTAAAGATATAATGTGATCTAAAAGGAACCTTAAAGTGAAAATGGTTAACAAATTTCTGTCCTAAACCGTCGATTGATGATGCAATGTGATTATTCATAAGAACAATGATCATGTGTTACTTGAAATAATGTGTTTTTGTTTGCTTTGTTTTATGTTTACAGGTTGTGCATTGATGGAGGAAGGAGAATGTGGTTGCTTTGTTTCTCTTAATTTGGACGTTAGGGTTTGCTAGTTGTGTTATTTTGATTTTTGTTCTTCATGATGTCTTGTGGGATGGAGGTTCTGATTGGTGGATTGGATTGCAAAAAGATGATGAGCTGTTGCTTTGAAGGGTGACGATTTTGCAAGCACGGTGTTTAATTTCTGGAGGAACGTAAAAAAAGAGTTAAGTATTCCATGGCTGATTTATGTTAGTAGCAAATGATAGAACTTGTGTCAGTTGGAATGCATAAAGAGATGAATGCTCTATGTGTATTATCTCATCATAAAAAATCTTTTTTTCACACTTAGGTACATGTTTATGAGAACATATTATAACATTTAAGTGCATGTTTATTGAAGAGAACTCAGAAAAACTTCAAGTCTCTCATTCTAGCAATTTGTTTTATATATTTTTCTTTTCATTTTTCTACACAAGCATATTTCATAGACCTTGTATGTTTGTGTATGTTTTCTACACCGATACTCAGTGCTTTTCATGCACCCAAACAACTCACACTACACTTGCATGACACTAAGAACCACGTGTATAATAATTACTTTTCTGCAAAACCTAAATCGTGAATGGCGTCAGTTTGGAGATCTTTTTTGAAGTGCGAGAGCAGCTGCTGCCCAAATCTATCGTGATTTGGGTCATCCGTAGTAGCCGCGTAGTAGTAGTAGTAGTAATCAGTTAGCACTGTACCGTGATTCATCTTAAATGCGCGTCATATTATGTATGTTGATGTTCTTAATTATTGCATTTAGAAAAGTTTCAGGAACATAATGTTAGTTCCTTTCTTTGAATTTTTTTCCTTTTGTCAAAAACACAAATTTGAAACATGACTTAAGAATTTTTTTAGGAATTTTAAAAAATAATAATTTGAAAGTTATTTAAATTTTTTTTTATTAGACAATCAATTGAGTAAGTCTAATTTAGTTATGAATTTATGAAAGGGTCGTTTTAATTAAGGATAAAATTTTTAAACAATTTTTAAAAATTTTAATTTAAAAATAAACTTTAAATCATATATTAATGCATGCAATCGGTAAACATGAGAAAACAATTTATAGTTGTGAAAATATTTAAAATTAAAAATTAAAAAAATGATTTGACCATTTCTTGGTTCACTAATCATTTCTTGAGGTGATTCCTAGTGGTATTACACAAGAATGTTTTTGCCCACTTACCAAAGTTATTGTCATAAATAATGTTTACACATTGTTTTTGCATCGGTCATCGTGTTATGTCCATCCAAACACGTTGAATGTTTTGGTCAATCCCAACGCAAAATCCAATGGTTTAGGGTGACATTCGAATGGCTCCTTACCGTCGGCTGACCGTCGCTGCCTTTCAGCCGTGGCGAATTGATGACACGTGATTTAGCTGCAGCCAATCCGTGGAGCTACTTTACAGCAAAAAAATTCTTGAGCCATAAAGAGGTAGCAGCAGGTCGTTCCATCACTGAGTTTGATTTCTTGAGTTCTCTAATCGAACGGACCTGCGCGCATATCTGCTGAGGGCAATCTTAAACCGAGAGAGGAGCCTTTGCAAGTTTGACGGTGGCAATTCTGCACGACTCGGCCATACCTACCTGCTGTTCCTGAAACAAATGTGCGTTCCCTTCTTCCTCTACTCAGCAATAGGAGCTCATCATCTTGCCCCTGGTCTGTAATGCGATTCTGCATTATGGCCAGAGGTAATGTCGTGGACGTTGCAGCTAGGTAGGTCTGTCCGTCGCTCACATCTGATACTAACGTTCATGTGGATTGTGCTGCAGATCGAGAATCCATCAAGCATGGCCACTCGCTCTACCCCTAATCTTCCGGAGGCCCGTTACATCGCGATCTCTTCTCCCTCCATGTCCTCCACCGCAGAGTACCTGACGCTCCTTAAAGACGGGCAGCTCATCTTCACTTCGAGGCAAAAGGCGCGATTGGCGACGCATGAGGTTGTGTATAGGACGGGCCTGCCCGCCGGCGTCGTGTTGCTCCGTTGTGCAAATGGGAGATTCTGGCGGCTAAGCGAGAGCGATTCGAGAATCCGGGCGGACTGGGAGAGCATCCCGGGCGTGAGCGACACCGCGTGCCATTTCACCACTTTTATGGTTAGAGAAGGGGTGATAGCATTTCGCTCTGTTCGAAATGGGAATTATGCCAAAAGATATCCAGACAGTACAAGCCCTGCGGACAGCTACAGTGCTATTACAAGTGGCCTCGATCTACAGTGCGAAGTGGTGGTGAGCGCGGCAACTGACACCGCCCTCACTCTCCCACGCCAAATCATGTTCAAGGGCAACAACGAGAAATTCATGGCCAACTATTCGGGGCAAGATCACAACTGGCAAAAATTCCACAAGTCCAGTTCGGATCTGTCGTGTGTCTACGAGGTGGCGCCTCTTCTCGACGGCTCCGTAAGCTTGAGAAGCATCGACGTCAACCGTTTCCTCAGGCGGAGCCCCACCTGGATATGGGCTGATTCAACATCCCCCATTTCCAACGTGGACTGCCATTACGAGCCTGTGAAGCTCAGCAACACCATGGTTGCCCTCAAGTCCATGGCCAACAATCAGTACCTCAAGCGCTCTACCAATTGTTGGAAAAGCTGCCTCTCCGCTGTGGGCAACAATCTCGACGATCCTACCACCCACTTGATCATGAGCGAGGCTGTCAGTAGTCGCACTCTCTCCAACATCCGGTACCTACTGGACCTCGCCGAAACCAGCGAAATCGAGCTTTTATTGGTAGCCGAAGGCGCCCTGAAAAATCAAACCCCCAATCCCGCAGACCTCCAGGTGGCCGTTACTCTGAAGCAGTCTGTCACAGAACACAAGAGCTGGTCCAACTCCGTCACGGTCAGTCTCGGAGTGATGACCAAGTTTCAAGCGGGAGTGCCATTAGTGGGTTCCGTGTCCGGCAAAATCACCGTGAGCTGTTCCTACACTCACACCTCTGAGTTCGGAACGAGCACTGAGAACACCGTCGAATTCCAAACAACCTATACCGTCCCGCAAGTGCCACCTGGTGTAACAGTATGTTCTTTTCACTCTTGATTTTTATTCTTGTTTACTGATCATCGATGCCACCATGGACTCTCACTTTGGGAACACTGCTAACTTATTTGCCGTTTTTTTACAACAGGCACGCGTGAAAGTGCAATGCCATAAAGCAAAGTGTTGTGTCCCATTCACATACACCATGAAGGATACTCGGATCGATGGTGTCGATCTCCCTTATGAGGACCGCATTGATGGCATTTACGAAGGTGCAAATGTGTTCGACATAATGGCCATTGCATCCTATGACGAAGTAAGTGCCATCGCATCCGACGACAAAACCCGCTAGGTATCTACAGAGAGGATCTTGCCAGTGCACGTGACACGTGGAGCTCCTCATCCCCGGACCGAGAATTGATGTGTTGCTCGTATCAAGCGGCCAGAGTGAATTAACAGCCACCAATGCACCAGTTGGCCGTTCTGTACTTTTTTTTGTCATAAACCCCGGATGGGGTTCATGACAGTCCATTTCTTTTTGCTGCTGACCATTGTACTTTTTTTTTTGGGTTCCTGCTCGTTTTTCCCTGGACCTGACCTCACACATAGCTACCCTGTTCACTCTTCTACCTAGCTACTGCACTCACCACCTACCCTACTAACCTAGCTACTATATTTACCACCTACCCTATTAACCTAGCTAGTGTACTCATCACTTACCCTACTAACCTAGCTACTGTACTCACCACCTACCCTACTAACCTAGCTATCCTATTAATTACATACTCTACCCTAAAAACCTTACCCTAAATGCAATACCTGCATTTTGGACCATTTCGAAAGTACGCATGTGGGGTTCAAGCTTTCTTTATACAAAGATCCTACCCTAAATGCAATATCTGCATTTTGGGCCATTTCGAAAATACGCATGTGAGGTTTAAACATCTTTATACGAAGATCATACTCTAAATGCAATACTTGCATTTTGGGTCACACCACTAACCAAGTTACTGTACTAACCACCTACCCTACTAACCTAGCTACTCTATTAATTACATACCCTACTAACTTAACCATTAGGTTTAGGGTTGAGACACATAAATTAATTGATAAGTTTTTCA
>Ga0116227_10007271_pt1 | contig 21757 bp, 16 predicted proteins | sample S1TSphgellanicum_FD_89693 | JGI IMG/M metagenome (GOLD analysis project Ga0116227, IMG submission 89693) | Host-associated microbial communities from peat moss isolated from Minnesota, USA - S1T2_Fb - Sphagnum magellanicum MG | ecosystem: Host-associated > Plants > Peat moss > Unclassified...
GATCAGGCTTCTCACCCCTTTACGGGTGGCCGGAAATTAATCGGAACGCCGGCCGGGATCGCTTCGGAATGCCGGCCGGCATCAAATCGGAATGGTGGCCGGCATGCCCTCGGAATCCGCAATCTGGCCAAATATGCCGATCTGCGCGCCGCCTTCGGCAGTGATGTAAAGGCAGCAGGGCTTCACTACATCACACGAGGCTATGCCGAAGGGCGCTCGGACAGTCTGGCAGGCAATGACACGCTGACCGGTTCGGCGGGTGATGACATCCTCAACGGTGGGGCGGGCGACGACGTGATCCAGGGCACGGGCGGGCACGACACGCTGACGGGCGGCAGTGGAAACGATACTTTTGTTTTCAATGCGCCGGTCGGCCCTGGCAATGTTGCAACCATCACCGATTTCACGGCCGGCGCCGACCATATCGAATCGGCGGCCAGCATCTTTGGTTCGGCGGGCTCAGCAGGAACCCTGTCGCAAAATGCCTTCTTCGCCGGGGCGGGGGTGACGTCCGCCCAGACTGCGGATCAGCACATTCTTTACGACACCACCAGCGGCAAACTGTATTATGATTCCGATGGTGCTGGCGGTGCGGCTGCGCGGCTTGTGGCCATATTGTCGAATACGCCGGCCCATGTGCTGGCGTCCGATATCTTGCTGGCGTAGCCGGGCGGCCCTTCGGTACACCCTGCAGCTGGCGGATGGATGTGCCGAAGTGCCAAGGATGGCCGTTCCCGCTGGCAAGCCCATCGGCTTGGCCACGATCCATCACATAGCGCGTGACCGCCGATCGTCAGTTGACGGGAGAGGCCCGATTGCGAGACAGAGCCTGTCTGTGGTTTGCCGGGCCGAACAGACAGACAGGCTATGGGCAATTCCGTCTATCAAGACGTCCCCAGCATCCAGGCAAGCGTATCGTGCAATGTGTGGATGGGGCGCTGTTCGGACATGGCATCCAGCTTGCTCCGGTTGCCCCAAAGCATCTTGACCTCATTACTCCGCACGAAGGCCGGATTGACGGTCACGTCGAAGTCGTGTCCGGAGATGTTCTTGATCATCGCAATCACCTCGCCCAGCGAATGGGCTTTACCCGAGCAGATGTTGAAGACCTCTCCGGCTGCACGTCCCTCAAACAGCAAGGCAACGTAAGCTGCGATGACGTCGCGAACATCGGAAAAATCGCGAGCGACATCGAGGTTGCCGAGTTCGATGTGACTGGCTTTCCGAAGGACATGATCGATGATTTTGGGAATGACAAAATTTTTCGACTGACCGACGCCGGTATAGTTGAACGGTCGGCAAACAATGACCGGCAAACGTTCGGCGTAAAGTTTCGCGACGAATTCCATCGATAATTTGCTGACAGCATAATCATTGACGGGATCCGGCTCGACAGATTCGCGAATGTCTCCGCTGACGCGGTTTCCATAGATATTCGCGCTGCTTGCCATCAGGATCGCATCGACATTGCCGGCGGTGCTGACGGCTTCCAGCAAATTGCGGCTGCCCAGGATGTTGGTCCGGTAGATGTCCTCGACCACGCCATGCGACACAAAGGCGATGGCCGCGAGATGGGCCACCTTGTCCGGCTGAAAATCGGCCACAATGTCTTTCAACCCCTGCGCATCCGCCATGTCGCACACACGCGATGCGGCAAGGCCTGCCACGGGTGCCTCAATCTCGCGATGGGAGATGCCGAGGATTTCATGGCCTGCGCCTGCCAGCGCGGCTGTCAGGTAGCGCCCGGTGAAGCCATCCACACCCGTGACCAGAATTTTGCTCATAAACATCTCACTGCAAACACGCCGGCGGACAGGTTTTTCGTTCATCAACCTGTCCGCCGCGGAAGTGGCGATACGATGCGAACTCTATCAGAACGATGCATTAACGCTGTTGCGCAGCAAATCAGCATCGACCATCATCTGGCAGAGCTGCTGGAGATTGGTCTTGGGCTCCCAGCCCAGCATCCTGGTTGCCTTTTCGGGGTTGCCAATCAGCAAATCCACTTCGGCGGGGCGATAGAAGCGCGGATTGACCCGCATCACCATCTTGCCCGTGGCCGTGTCGATCGCGACCTCGTTTTCTTCCTTGCCCGAGAATTCCACGTCGATCCCGGCGGCGCTGAAGGCCATCTGCACAAAATCGCGGACGGTGACGGTGCGATTGGTTGCCAGAACATAGGTGTCGGGCTCGTCAGCCTGAAGCATGCGCCACATGCCTTCGACATATTCCTTGGCAAAACCCCAGTCGCGCTGCGGATCCAGATTGCCGAGCTCCAGGCAATCGAGCTTGCCAAGCTTGATCTTGGCCACGCTGTCCGTGATCTTGCGGGTCACGAATTCGCGGCCACGCAGCGGGCTCTCGTGATTGAACAGGATGCCGCTGCATCCGAAAATGCCGTAACTTTCCCGGTAGTTGACCGTGATCCAATGCGCATAGAGCTTGGCCACCCCATAGGGGCTGCGAGGATAGAAAGGTGTGTCTTCAACCTGCGGCACGGCCTGGACCTTGCCGAACATTTCCGAAGTGCTGGCCTGGTAAAAGCGGATCTTGGGATCGACGATGCGGATCGCCTCAAGGAGGTTGAGAGGCCCGATGCCGGTGATTTCGGCGGTGGTGACGGGCTGATCGAACGAGACGCCGACAAAGCTCTGGGCGGCCAGATTGTAGACTTCCGAAGCGCCGGTGGTTTGCAGCAGGCGGATGCTGGCCGACAAATCCGTAAGGTCATATTCGATCAGGGAAAGATTGGGGTGATTGGCGATGCCAAGTTCCTCGATCCTCCAGAAATTGACAGAGCTGGTCCGGCGATATGTACCATAAATCTTATAGCCCTTGCCAAGAAGGAGTTCGGCAAGATACGCCCCATCCTGGCCGGAAATGCCGGTCACTACCGCAATCTTCATCACAGTTCCTCTTTCACATCTTTAAATTTCGATGGAAAAAATGCCATCTCATCATAATATCGCAAGGTTGAAGAGTTGAAAAAATCCAGCGGGGGGCTGTTTTTAACGCTTGTATTTCACCACCTATGGCGCCCCGAACATCCATCGTCAATTGGTGGCTCGACGCTGTCGCTCTCATTCGAGCTGTATGATCCCAGCTTTTACGTCCCGGTCAGTCGCTTGGCTGCAGGCAGCGCCATTTGCACGGTGCATGTGCGGCTGCAACCCAATATCTTCAGGTCAATATCTTCAGGCTGGCCTCCTCCCATTTTGGGGCTTGTTCTCGCATCGACTACAATCGAACGGCCTGGCATGAACGGGGCCGTCCAATCAGGATGGAGTGGCGGGCCCCTTCAAAAACGTTTCAACTATGGCTTGCGGTATGCAGGCGACCTTGGCAGATACGCTGGCATGTCTGCCAAGGATCCCAAAGCGCCGCTCATTCCATCCCGTCCCTGCGCGGGGCATAAGATAACGTCCCGGCATGTTTTTGCGCTGTTGGTTGCTGGCAGTGTGCTGGGCGGCTGTGCATCGCTGCCATCGAACGGCCCCACGGTGCCGGCCATCACGAAAAGCGCGCAGGGCCATGGCAATGCTCTGGGCTTCACGATCGTCGATATCGATGCGCAAAATGCTGCCGCCCAGCCTGCGCGTAACGAGCTGGGTCTGGTGCAGCTGGGGGCGATGTCCACCAACCAGATGCCCGAGCATACAGACCAGATCCGCCGTGGCGACGTGCTGAACATCGCGGTCTATGAGGTAGGGGTCAGCCTGTTCGGCGGCTCTTCGGCGATGCTGGCGGCGGTAAGCGACATTCGCACGCCGACCGCCGGCACCCAGTCCATCACCGCGCAGGTGCGCGATGATGGCACGATCAGCCTGCCCTATATCGGCACGCTGCGCGCGGACGATGCCGATCCGGCTCTTCTCGAGCAGCGCATCCGGGAAAGGCTGAGGCCGCTTTCGCAAAGTCCGCAGGTGCAGGTCGCTATCACCCAGAGTGTGCAGAATGTCGCCTATGTTTCCGGCGCGATCGGCAAGCCCGGCCGTATTCCGCTGACCGCCGCGCGCGAACGCTTGCTCGATGTGCTGGCCATTGCCGGTGGGGCGCAAAGCACCACGGCGGGTGCCGACAGTCTCGATCTCGATGTGCATCTGGTGCGTGGCGACAAGGCGGCGTCTGTTCGACTGGGCGACCTTCGTCCTGAGGACATCGCCAATCTGGTCATTCTGCCGGGCGACCGTATCGAGCTGCGGCGTTCGGCCCGAACCTTCACGGCTTTCGGCGCGACGGACAAGGTGTCGCAATATCCCTTCAGCGCCGAGCGTGTTTCGCTGGCCGAAGCCATTGCCCGTGCCAGCGGTCCTGCCGATTCCCGCGCGAACGCACATGGCGTCTATCTGTTCCGGATCGAGCGGGACAGCGCGGGCAAGATAGCTCAGCCCGTGGTCTATCATATCGATATGATGAACCCGCCGAGCTATTTCCTGGCCCAGATGTTCGAGATGCAGGACAAGGATGTGATCCTTTTCGCCAATTCCAGGGCCAGCCTAGCTCAGAAGATGGCGGCTCTGCTGGGCAATCTGTTCAGTCCGGCCGCAGCCGTGGTCTACGCGGCCCGATAGATCCATGCGTATCGGCATCGATGGCTACAATCTGGCCATTCCAAACGGCACCGGCGTGGCCACTTATGGGGCGTCTCTGGCACGGGTGCTGGCCGATATGGGGCATGGCGTCGAAGGCGTGTTCGGCATAGATCCGGGCCGCGAGGCGCCCTTGCAAGAAACGCTGTTCTTCGAGCAGTTCGGCCATGGGCATCATGGCAATGTCGGCAAGAAGGTGCGCCATTCGGTCATCTTGTGGCATCTGGCCCGCCGCTTGACCGAGATCCCGCTGACCGACCATGTCGACAGGCGTGGCTTCGGGGCGCGTTGGCCCGCTTTCGACCGGCTGTGGACCAGTCCGCTCCTCTTCGAGGTCGCCTGGGCGCGGTTCACCTATTTCAGGCAATTCACCACCGTGACCATGCCGCATCCGCCCGAGGTGATGCATTGGACCTATCCCGTGCCGGTGCGCATGGCGGGCAGCCGCAACATCTATACGCTCCACGATCTGGTGCCGCTGAAACTGCCGCACACCACGCTGGACAACAAGCGCTATTACCACCGCCTGATCGCGGCCTGTCTGGCCAAGGGCGACCATATCGCCACTGTCTCCGAAGCGAGCCGCAACGATATTCTCGCCATGTTCGATGCCGATCCGGGCAAAGTGACGAACACCTATCAGTCGAGCCCGCTGCCCGACAGCGTGGCGCAGAGCAGTGCCGAGCAGGATCGCGCCATGATCGAGAGCGTCTTTGGCCTGCCGCCGCGCGGGTTCTATCTCTTTTTCGGCGCGGCAGACCCCAAGAAGAACATCGGTCGTGTGGTCGATGCCTATCTTGCCTCGAACAGCAAGCGGCCGCTGGTGGTCATCTCCTCGCGCGATTGGGGGATGAGCGATGCGAGCGGTGGTCTGGGCGAGGGGGGCACCGTCTATGGCCGCAACGTTGACCGCCCGATCGTTCAGCTCAAATATCTTCCGCGCGACATGCTGTTCCGGCTGATCCGTTCGGCGCGTGCCGTGCTATTTCCCTCGCTTTACGAAGGTTTCGGTCTTCCCGCTCTGGAGGCGTTGCAGCTTGGGACGCCGGTGATCTCCTCGAACACCGCTTCATTGCCCGAGGTGGTCGGGAAGGGCGGGTTGCTGATAGACCCCTATGAGACAACGCAGATCGCCGAGGCCATCCGTGCGATCGATGCCGACAATGCGCTGGTCGAGCATTTGGGGCGGGAGGGGCTTGGCCATGCCGCCGGCTTCAGCAATGAGGCTTTCGCAAGCAGGCTGCGCGGCCTCTATGGGCGGATGGGGCTGACTCTGTAATCCCGGCCTGGCGCATGAGGGGATGGCGTCACATGGTCCTGTTGCCGGACAGCTGTAAGGGCTTGACGCGCCAGACCGGTACAGGCAGTCCTGTTGCGACTGCGAAGTTGCCATCGCATCGTTATTCCGTTTGCATGAGGGCTGGTGATTTGGCCCTCATTTTTCCGAGGTCATTATGCCGCAGGCCAACCCAGTCATCACCCAGGCGGAATTGGCTTTCGACCGGCAGGAATGGCAAGAGGCCGCGGCGCTTTACAGCCAGTTTGCGGGCACGCCAAAAGCCGGGGTCCTGCATGGTTTGCGCTATTGCTACGCACTCGAGCATGCGGGGCAAGTCGATGAGGCGCTCGACCGATATCTTGAATTGTCTTACAAACATCCGGTCAATGAGGATGTGCACACCGAGGTTGCATCCTTTTACCAACGGCAGCTCAAGCCTCAGGATGCTGCCATCTTTCTGGGGCGCGCGCTTTGCGTCAACGCCGATGCCCAGGTGGCACGCCAGGCGCTGGAAGCCTTGGGGCTGACCACTCAGGATGAGGTCGATCATGCCTGTGTGATGGGCGCCTTGGCCGGAGAGAGTGTTGCGACCCCTGTCACGGGATTGTTGCTGGCGGTCGTGTTATGGCCATGGGTCAACAGTGCGATGTCGTCCATGCGCAAAAAAGCGTGGCGCAGGGCGGAAGCCTCTTTCAGGACAATTCTGAAACGGGCTCCCCGCTATGTCCCCATGCTTGTCCAGTTGGGGCACAGCCTGAGAGAACAGGAGCGTTTCACCCAAGCGCTGTCCACCTACAGAAGGGCGATCCTGTTTTCGCCCCGCGATCCCGACACCTATCTCCATCTGGGGCATACGCTCAAATCGATGGGGCGGCATCTGTCGGCGCTCGATGCCTATTCCACGGCGTTGATGCTACGGCCGACGTTTCGCCACGCGCAGATTGAAATCGAAACCCTGGAGCGTTTTCTCCAGTCGCGTGGCCTCTCAACCTCCATCAACACGCGGTTGCTGGAAGGGCAGCCTGCTCCTGGCGATGTTTCGCCATTGGCCATCCCCTCTTCCGACAGGCTGACCAATCGGCAAAAAATCATTTTCTCTCAGATAGCCAGTGCAATTTCTTCCAGGAACTGATACTTTCTATGCGTATCCTTATCGATCTGCAGTCTTGTCAGAACGGCAGTCGGCATCGCGGAATTGGCCGCTACACCCTGAACATCACCAAGGAACTGCTCAAGATTCACGGCGGGCATGAGTTTCTGCTGCTCTTGAGTGATCGGTTTCCTGATACGATCGCGTCATTGCGTGACGAACTGGCACCTTACGTCTCGCAAGATGTGTTTCGTGTGTGCTCCATGCCGGATCAGATCGGTTCTGCGCCTTCTGCCAATGCGTGGCGCCACCGCGCGGCGGAACTCGTAAGAACGGCCTTCATCGCCCAATGCCAGCCCGATGTGGTGTTCATCCCCTCGTTTTTCGAGGGTCTGTGGGAAAGCGTGGTCACATCGCTCGACGATGGCGACTATACGGTCGTCGCAACGCTCCACGATCTGATTCCCCTGGAAAACCCGGATCTCTACCTTCCCGATCAAGCCGACCGGGACGCTTATATCCGGATGTCGCACAAAGCCCGGCGTCTCGACCGGCTGATCGCGATCTCGCATTACGTGGCCCGGGATGCGCAGGCCCGGCTTGCTGTGCCGGCCGAGCGGCTCAGGGTTGTGCACAATGGAGTCGATGATCAATTCGTCCCCGCGGATCTGAGTGCGCAGTCCCGTGCGGCGCTGATGCAGCGCATGGGCATTGCCCAAGCTTTTATTTTCAACAACAGTCCTCTTGAAGGGCGCAAGAATCTCGAGGGGTTGATCGCAGGCTTTGCCGCCATGCCGTCGTCCTGTCGCGACACGCATCAGCTGGTGGTCGCGGGCAAGCTGGATGTCTATGCCCGTGCCTACCTCAAGTCCCTAATGGCTGCTGCGGGATTGCCCGAGGACCGTTTGATCATGCCCGGCTACATCAGCGACGAGGACATGATCGGGCTCTATTCGGAATGTGCGCTGTTCGCCTTCCCTTCGCATAGCGAGGGTTTCGGCCTGCCGCCACTGGAGGCAATGGCGTGTGGCGCGCCAGTGGTCGTTTCAGATACCACCTCCCTGCCAGAGGTGGTCGATCGCCGCGATCTGCTGGTGGATCCTGCCAATCCAGTCGCCCTGGGCGCTGCGATGGAACGCATCGTGAGCGACCCTGCGCTGCGAGACGAGCTGCGTCGCTACGCCCTTGAAAGGGCGCAGCAGTTCCCATGGGAGCAAAGCGCGCGCAAGGTGATGGCCGAGTTGGAGGCTTGTGTTGCCGAAAGGCGCCAGGCCCGCGGCGAGGCAAACACCAGCCAGCAGCCGAGCGCAAAGCGCCTGGCCTTCGTCTGTCTCGACGCATCCTGCACCAGCCACGTGGCAGGGCGGCTGTCTGTGGTGCTGGATCAGCTGAACGACCGCTTCGATCTGACGCTGGTTACGGACACATCGCTCGATGTGGATTCCTGGCTGAAAGCGGAACTGACGATCCGGCCGGTGGACTGGTTTGAATGCAACAGCTGGCAATTTTCCGAGGTCATCTACGCCGGAGGCGACCAATCCGGCGACAGGCTTCTCGATCTCATGGTCCTGCGCCCGGGGCTTTATCTTGATATCGCAGACATTGGCGATGAAGGCCAGGTGGCATCGCCTGCAGGGGCCGTGCCGCTTTCCGCCCAGCGCGATATGGAGGCCCATGGCGGGCTTGCCGCTCTTATCGACCACGTTTCCGAGCCATCAGCGGGGGACGGGGCTACACTTCGCCCAGGGGAGAGGTTTCGCGCCGCCGCTTCTCAGGTTCTGGCGGAGCACCGCGATGGTTTGCCCGGCCTGCCGCTCTGCGCGGACAAAAAGGCGGCCCATCGCTATCGCAATGTCATGCAGGTCGATGCTGGGGCTCCCCTGATCGGGGTCCTGGTGCACCATGCGGCCACGGCGGCAGACATCCGTGCCAAATTGCGTGACCTGATGAGCAGCCATGCCGATGCCTATGGATTGTTCCATAGTCTGGAAGAGGATGGCAATCGTCCCTCAAGCCTGGGGCCATTGCACCCCGAACGGCATATTCGCCATCTGGCGGGCGGGATCGCCCGGCACTATCGTGGCCTGTTGTCGGCCATCGATGTTCTAGTTCTGGGGTCGGATCTTCCGGCCGATGTGGTCGATCGCTGTCTGCGTGACGCGGAGAATGTCGGGATCGAGGTGGTGCGCGATGGCCCGTCCGCGGCCATCGCGGCCGATATCGACACAATCGTGTCATGGGGAAACCGGGAGAAGGCGGCGATGGCAACCATCGATGCACCTCGGATTTCGCCCGAGGCCGCGGTGTGGTGTGCCGCGCTGGAAGAGCAATTGACCATCGCGGCTCCACGCCGGCGTTCGCAGGTCGAAACTGTGGTGAGTGCATTGTCTGGTGCTGTGCGTGGCCAGCGACCCGACTCCGCGGATGTCGCGCAACTGTCCGCAGCTCTAGAAAAAAATGAGGCTTATGAGCGTGATGCCGCCATCTTCCTCGACATTTCGGCCTTTGCTTCCCATGGGGCGTCGCGCCGTATCGACCCGCTGACCCGGGAGCAACTGTTTGCGTGCCTGCATCGGGGCGGGAAGGGCATGCAGGCGGTTTACGCCCATGGCGACCATTTCTGCCTGGCCAACCACTATGTGTCCAGAGAGCTCGGGCTCCCATCTTCGCATGCGCCCGATGCCGCGCTTTCCATCAGAGCCGGGGACAAGATCGTCGGTCTGGATCTGCTGTATTCCTTCCAGCCCAATGCGATGAAAGCGCTGGGCCACGCCCGGGATTATGGCGCGGGAATCCTCTATCTGGCGTCGGGCCAGACAGGATTTCAGCATGGCAGCGAACAGGGGCTGGCCGATATACTGAGCGCCTGGATCGATGGTTACGCGCCTTCCACTGTCATGCAAATCGTGCGCACGGCCAGACCGATGGCAAGCTCTCAGCTTAACCATGCTCTCAAGCGGGCGATTCAGGACCTCACGCTCGCCCATATACCGGCGGCGATCCTGGCACTCGATGACATACAGGAGGATACGGTCGAGGATTTGCCTGCTGGCAGCTACCATGCTGTCGCGGCCTCCGCCGATCTCGAACAGGCGGTCAAGGCCGGGATGGAGCTCCGTACGAGCCCGAAGCACGACGCTTCCAGGTTGCACTATACGGTCATGGGGCATCTGCTGGGCAGTTACAGCTTGGCCATTGTCAATCGCAGCGTGGCCCAGACGCTGGAAAGGGCCTATGGCGAGCGTGTTCACTATGCTCCCTTTGAAACCGATCCGATCAGGCATACAGAAGGGGTGCCTGCCGCGCAGAAGGCGCTGATGATCGCGTTGATGGAGCGCCCCCGGCCCAACCCGCAAAACGAGATCATGATCTGCCAGCATTGGCCGATCATCGTCCCCCGCGTGAAGCCCCGCCTTGCCCTCTCGCTCTTCCATTGGGAGGAAAGCCATGTGCCCAAGGGCATGGTCGAGACGCTGAGCGATGGCTTCGATGCGATCCTTTCCCCAACCCGCAGCGTGACAGACGCCTTGACCGTTTCGGGCTGTGCCATTCCGGCCGCAACCATCGGCCTGCCGGTTGATCTTGCCCCGTTCCACGAGATCGGGCGCAAGCGGCAGGGCGCGCGCCCGATCCGCAAATTTGTCCATATCTCATCGGCCTTTCCAAGAAAGGGCGTCGACTTGTTGCTCGAGGCCTGGGGCAGGGCCTTTACGGCCAGTGACGATGTCGAGCTAACGATCAAGACCTTCCCCAACCCGCATAACGATGTGGAAGCGCAGCTGGAACGGTTGAAGCAAGCCTATCCCGCCCTGGCCCCTGTCAACATCGTCAATCGCGATGTCGAGCCCGAGGAGCTGCGCTCCTTCTATCGGGATTACGATGCTCTCGTCCTGCCCACGCGGGGGGAAGGCTATAACCTTCCCGCGCTTGAGGCGATGGCGGCGGGCGTTCCGCTCATCGTCACCGGGCATGGCGGTCAGCGCGATTTTTGTGGGCCAGATCATGCCCGGATGATCAAGTTCCGTTTCAGCCCTTCAGCGAGCCATATCGCCGGGAGCCATTCCCTGTGGCTGGAGCCGGATGTGGACGATCTCGCCCATGCGCTTCGCGAATTGCACGACCCAGCCAACGCCGAAACCATCGAGCAGCGCAGATGTCAGGCGATGCGTACCGCGCTTGAACAGGGGGATACCAGTGCCTGGCTCAAGCGGTTCAATGGCGTGGTCCAGGATCTGCTGACCACCCAGTGGCAGGGGGTGGCCCGCGTCGGATGGGTTAGTTCCTGGCGTGTCCAATGCGGCATCGCGCAATATTCCGGCTATCTGCTTGATCGCATGACCCCGGCGCAAAGGGCCAGCACAACGATCTATTGTGATCGCCGCACCGCGCCGTCGCCGGATGAAGGCAGGCTGCCCTTCAAGCCCGTCTGGAATCTGATTGGTGACAAGGCAACGGACATTGTCGAGACAGCGATCGCCGATGGTGTCGAAGCTCTCGTCATTCAGCATCAGGACGGCCTGATCTCTTGGGAACAATTGGGCCAGATCGGGCATCACCCCGCGCTTGGCAACATCGTGTCCGTTGTCATTCTGCACAATGTGCGAAATCTTCTTCGGGCCGGTGACGATGAAGTGGCTCACGTCATCAGGGGCCTGTCGAAGTTGAGCCGTGTCTTGGTTCATAACGTCGGAGACATGAATTTTCTGCTCGAACATGGCCTTCGCCATAATCTTGGACTTTTCCCGCATGGCGCTTTCTCGGCCAAAACGGCGCCATGGCCACGGGAATTGGGTGTAAGCGATGCCCCGATTGTTGGGTGCCACGGCTTTTTCTTCCGCCACAAGGGCATCGACAAATTGATCCGGGCCGCGGCTCAGCTGCGGCGGGAATGGCCAGGCCTGCGCCTGCGGCTGGTGAATGCGCGCTTCCCTGGTGATGAGCATGATCACGTCATTCAGGAATGCCAGCGCATCGCCGTTGAGGTGGGGATGGAGGATGCCATTGAATGGCACCTGGACTTTCTTCCGGTCCAGGAAATCGAAGCCTTGTTGGGCGGCTGCGATGCAATCGTCTTGCCCTATGAGGAGAGCGATGACTCTGCCAGCGGCGCCATTCGCACCTGCTTGTCAACGATGGTCCCCCTCATTGCCACCAGGGTCAAAATCTTTGCGGAGATGGACAATGTTGTTGCCCGTGCTGAGAGCAACGACCCCGATGCACTCGCTGATGCGATCCGCGACTTGTTCAGAAGCAGCAGGCTGAGGCGCGAGGTTCAAGCCGCCACGCACAACTGGTTGCAGGCGCATGATTGGACGCGGATGGCTATGGTTCTTGAAAATATGGTAAACGGTATAGTTTACGAAAGGCGCCTGGGTTGGAAAAATCATCAGGAAGAATGAAATGATCCTGCTATCGCGACGCGGCTAAGATAAAAAAATTTATGTGCAATAAATTCCATCAATTTTCCTAGTTGGTCGATTATTTTAATAAATTCCCCGATGTTTATTTGAAAATTTCAAAATAGCAACTGAAGTTTTCCAAATTGTGCACGATGGCTTGAGGAAGGTTTTTTCCTTGCGGAGGGCGTCGCTTCCTCGCATTTGGATTGCTTTGATTTGCGACTTTGTTTAGGTGCGCCGTACGCTTGTTTTTATTTAACAGCCGGTATGAAGGAGTGGAGATGTCGCGCGATACGGTGCCCGGGGACATTGCTGGGCGAACGGCTATCTTCACGATCAGCTCTAACAACTACATGCCCTATACCAGTACGCTGGTAAATTCTTCCGTGGCCGCTCATCCGGACGTAGACCACTATCTTTGCCTTGCAGACTATATCGTGGGGGCGGAAGGCTTTTACCCGAAGAACTGCCATGTTCTTGAGGCGTCCAGTCTGGGGATTCCCGATTTTCCGGGCTTTGCGTTTCGATACGATATTATGGAAATGAATACGGCTGCCAAACCGTATATGTTTCTTTATTTGTTCGGTAAAGGCTATGATCGGGTTATTTATTTCGATCCCGATATCAAGATCTATCGTGAGATCACGCCTGTTTTCGATGCGCTGGATGCCGGTGCGCAGGCCGTTTTCACCCCGCATCTGACCGAGCCGGCTGAAACGGTGATACCGCCCGATGATATCACGATCATGCGCGCGGGCATCTACAATCTGGGTTTTGCAGCCTTCAGGCGCAGCGAGGGTGTGGAAGATGTTCTGCGCTGGTGGGCCCGTCGCCTTCGTTATCAGTGCATCAACGCGCAGGACAAGGGCATTTTCGTTGACCAGAAGTTCATGGATCTGGTTCCTGGATTTCTGCCCAACGTTGCCATTTTGCGCAACACGACGCTCAACGCCGCTTATTGGAATCTTTTTCAGCGCCATCTGGAAAAGGATGGTGGCGATGACTGGTTGATGGACGGCGAATCCCTCATTTTCTTCCATTTCAGCGGCTATGATCCACGAAACTCCGAGCGGCTTTCAAAGCACACCTCGATGTTTTCGGAAAACAATAGTCAGGCACTCCTCGATCTCCTTCATGATTACGAGAAGGATCTGAAGGATAATGGCCTTTATTCAACCCCCCGTGCGAACTATGCCTATGAATGTTTTTCAAGCGGAGCCAAGATACCGACATTTGTTCGGCACTTCTTCCGCGATCAACATTTGACCTGGGATGGCAATCCGTTTGAAACCTTCCAGGCCTATCTGGAGCAACCGGCATTGGGCACTGCGGAGGCGCCTGACGGCATTCTCTGCTCGAACCTCATGAAGGCCTTGTGGCAAACCTCCGATTATCTTCAGGCCACCTATGACCTGCACACGCCGGCAGGGGTCGCCGGCTTGGCCGAATGGTTCGTGCGCAATAGCCATCGCTCGGGAATCGATCCCCGCCTCACCCATGGGCTGGTGGAGCGCGTGAGCAAGGCGCGTCGCTGGAAAAGCGCTCCCTTGCGTTCGACAGTGCAGGCCGAAGGAGCGGAGATCTCGGTCGTCGGCTATCTCACGACCAACACAGGTGTCGGCGAGGTTGGTCGGCTGACGCTCAAGGCTCTGGCCGCTTCGGGGCGCCGGACCGAAGGTCTCGATGTAGATCTGAATGTCGCATCTTCGCGCACCAATCTGGAAGTTCAGCCATTTGTGGCTGAAAGGGCCAGCGGCGGACTGCATATTTTCAACATCAATGCCGATCAGCTTCCGCTTGTTCAGCATGCTTACGCGGATCGCTTGAACAAGAGGGCTTACCGCATCGCGATGCCCTTTTGGGAACTGGCCGATTTCCCCGATCAGTGGGTCAGCTCATTTGACGCCATCGACGAGATCTGGGCGCCAAGCAAGTTCATCCAGTCCAGCCTGATCATGAAGGTGAACAAGCCGGTGATCCATATGCCGGTCGCGCTCGACTTCACCATCGATCAGATGTTCGATCGCAAGGCGCTGGGGCTGCCGGAAGAACGGTTTCTCTTCCTGTTTTCCTTCGACTTCCACTCTTTCCGCAGCCGGAAAAATCCGGAAGCGGTGATCGCTGCTTTCACCGCTGCCTTCCAGGGAACGCCCTATCGCAAGCATGTTTCGCTGGTCATCAAATGCGTCAACTCCCATCATGCGCCCGATGAGCTCAGGCGCATTCGCGAGGCCATTGACAGCAGCCTCGATGTTCACATCCTGGAAGCGGAACTGACCCGCGCCGAGATGCTGGGGCTGGTCAAGGCGGCCGATTGTGTCGTGTCGTTGCATCGCAGCGAAGGATTGGGGCTGCTGATCGCGGAAGCGATGGCCTTGGGCACGCCGGTGATTGCCACCGATTATTCGGCCACCACCGAATTGTTGACGCGCGAAACCGGCTATCCGGTCGAATACAAGCTCAAGGAGCTCCAGGCGGGGGATTATCCTTTCGCGGTCGGCCAGGTCTGGGCGGACCCCGATATCTCTCATGCGGCATGGCAGATGCGCCAGGCGGTCGATGCGGCAGGGAAAAATGCAGGCATGCTTGATCGGGCGCGCAAGCAGATTATGGCCAACCATGGCACCGGTCCGGTTATCCACGCCCATGCGCGCCGCTTGCGAGAGTTGAAATTGTGAGCCGCCAGAAGGAGGGAACAAAGACATCATGGATGAAGTCGAGCAAAAAAATGTGTCACTGCGCGACGAGACATCGAGCACGCCGGCGACCGCTCCTAAAATAAAGATGATAGGAGTCGATACGCGTAGCCGTGAAGCGTTCGAATTGCTCAAGCTTGGTGAGGCGATCTGCAGTTTGCAGGCCGATCAGCGCAGGATGCGACTGGACGCTGACGACATGCGTTTCGAGCGCGATCGCTACAAGGCATCGGCCGCAGCGTTTCAGGACAAGCTCGCAGAGGCCCTGAACGAGAATGCGAGATTGCGCGATCTGCGCGAAGTGCTGCAGACGTTCTCGCATCAGCAAGCCGAATCCGAGGGGCGCATCGCCGAGTTGCTCCGCGACAATGACAGGCTGGCCCGCGATTTGCAGGAGTTTAAGGTTCACTCCGAGCGCATGCGGTACGCCTTTATCAAAATCACATGCGAACTGATTGCAGAGGTCGGTTCGACGGTGATCGACGACGTCTATTGAAACAGCGTGGCTGCGGCGCCACGTCTGACCAAACTTCATGAGCGTGAGGAAGAGATTATGGCGATGAGCCGAGAAGACGTCATCTGGGTGTATAGGATTTTTCTCGGGCGTGAGCCTGAGAGCGAGGCGACCATCGACGCCCAGATCAACAGCGGAAGCACGCGCACGCAAATGATCATCGAGGTCATGCGGAGCGATGAATTCCTGTCCAAGCATGTCGTGCGATAAATCCTTTGGGGTGTGCACGGCGGTTCCAAACCAGGCCACTGGAGCGCCGGCAAGATGCTGAGCGCGGCGGAGTAAAAACCAGCCATTGGTAAGGTTGCTCTTTTTGGAGCGGCCGGGGATGTTTGCTGTGGAGAGCTATGCAGCGGTGCGCCGCTTTGTGTTTGTCGAAGGGAACAGCCAGTGGGAGGCGGCGAAGGTGTTTGGCTTGAGCCGAGAGACAATCGGGAAGATGTGCCGGTTCTCGCTGCCGCCGGGCTACACCCGTTCCAAACCTGTTGCCAAACCGAAGCTTGGATCATTGCTGCCGGTGATTGACCGGATTTTGGCGGAGGACTGTGTTGCACCATTAACAGATCGCGGAAATAGAGGCCGTCGTCGCGGAAGCCGTCGACGAACTGGTCGGCAATCGCCGTGAAGCCGCGAATGAACACCTGATCGCGCTGGCCGTCGCCCGAACTCATGCCAATGCCCGGAACGTTCTTGAGGGCATCCTGCAAGGACAGGGCGCGCTGGTCCATCAGAACCTGAGCGGGCGCCACGGTGACCGTTTGCGGGATGTCCCGCAGGGGCGCCGCGATCTTGGCGACATTGGTGTCGTCGGCGATATAGGATTTTGGCTGGCGGACGCCGTTCACGACGATGTTGGGGCTTTTGCCGATGCCTCGGACGCTGTGGGCGCTGCGGTACCAGCCCAGGCGGCGGAGGTGGGCAGCATGAAGCTGGCGAGCAAAAGCGAACGAAACGATGCGTGCATGACGAAAGATGGCCCCTGTTTGAGTGGGGCATAGTCAGGCGTTTTGGCTATTGTAACGCATCCGCAAATAATTTTCCCACATTGTCACCCGGAGCGGGCTTGAAATCCGATGGACCGTTAAAACTCGCGCATATCAATTGATCCTTCCCCTTTACGGGGCAGGAGAGGCCAAAGTCTGCTTGAAATGCCACGCAACCCCCAGCCAGCCCGCAATCACCAGCGCCCCGCCCAACGGGGTAACGGCCCCAAGCCAATGGGGTGCCCCCAGCGCCATGGCATAGAGCGTGAAGGAGAAGATCGCGCTGCCGATCAGCATGGTGATAGATGGCATTCTGGTGGTTCTGAAAAGCGACAGCACGGCAACGGCATGTACCAGTTGATACATGCCGCCGGTTTTCAGCCACTCGGCCTGCAGAGGCCCGGCGGCCGCATGCGCCCCGAAGGCTCCGGCAGCGATTGCCATGGCGGCCGATAGAGCAGCGATCAGGGCAATCATACATATCTCCAGATGTCCGGGGCCGGCTTGGCCATGGGGAAGGCGTTGACGCCTCCGGCTATATCGAATGCGTTCCTCGTCTGTGGCAAGGGTGAAATCAGTCCATCATATGGTTCCACCCACTTTGGCATAGGCATGCGCTGACATCCAAAAGCTCCGCTTGCGAATCTCTCCTTATGGCGGCATACTGAACCACATGGTTCAGTATGCCGCCTCGCACCTCGACGCCTCCTTCGCCGCGCTTTCGGACGCGACGCGGCGCGGCGTGCTGGAGCGGCTGGGGCAGGCCGATGCGTCGATCTCCGCCCTTGCCGAGAGCTTTCACATGACTCTCACCGGCATGAAAAAGCACGTCAGCGTGCTTGAACAGGCGGGACTCGTCATGACCGAGAAGGTCGGCAGGGTGCGCATGTGCAGGCTGGGCGATTGCGCTCTGGAAGCCGAAGCAGCCTGGATGCAGCAGCAGCGCGATCTGTGGAGCGCCCGCTTCTCGGCACTGGACAGCATTGTCGAAGACTTACAACGCAAGGAGACATGGGATGGCACTGAATGAAGGCAAATCCGGCGGTGTGACCGTGGAGCGGGTGTCCGACTGCGAACTGGTCGTGACGCGCATTGTCAAAGGGCCATCGCGGCTGGTCTATAAGGCATGGGCCGATCCAGAGCTGTTTCCCCAATGGTGGGCACCGGCGTCTTTCTGCGTCACCATCATCTCCTATGAGGCCGATGTCCGGACCGGCGGAACCTATCGGCTGGTGATGGGGCATGCCTCGTCGGACAAGCCGATGGCGTTTTTTGGCCGCTACATCGAGGTCGTTCCCGGCGCCCGCATCGTCTGGACCAATGACGAAGGTGATGAGGAGGGGGCGATCACCACCGTCACCTTCGACGAGAAGGATGGGCAGACGGTGGTTGTCGTCCGTGATCTCTACCCCTCGAAAGAAGCGCTCGACGAGGCGATTGCCTCGGGCAGCACGAGCGGCTGGGGCGAGCAGCTCGAACAGCTCGAAAAGCTGGTTTCGGGGGCGATGTAATCTGTTTGGCAGGCGGGGATGCTGAAAGCGGCGTCCCTGCTTTGCGCGTTCAATCGCAAATATCGTAAGGGATCGCTCCGCGCCGCCGCGTATCGATGGAAATCTGCTTTTCATTGGGCGGATAGGCGCGTTGGTGGCAGTCCATCCGTGGGCAGATGCGGCAGGAGACGCCGATTTTGGTGAAGGCCTCCTCGCAGGCCATATTCAGCGTATCGGCATAGACGAAATCGCCCGCCAGAGACGCCTCCCAGCCCAGCACCAGCGCATGGCGGCGCGGCGGCAGGAAATAGCTGTCCGAGGGTTTTAATTGCCCGCGCGCCAGAAAGACATAGCGCCCGCCCTCGGCCATATCGGCCAGTTGCAGGTGAATGCGCTCGGGCACGGTCACTGCCTCATGGGCGATCCACAAGGGGCAGGCGCCGGAAAAGCGGGCCAGTTGCAGGCCGTTGGCGGCGTGGCGCTTGGTGATGTTGCCACCCATATCGATCTTGCAGAAGAACACCGGCGTGCCGCGCGCATGGGGGCGCTGCAGGGTGGACAGGCGATGGCAGGCCTGCTCGAAGCTGACGCTGAAGATCTGGCGCAGACGGTCGACATCATGGCGCAGCCGCCGCGCTGCATCGCGAAAACCGCGATAGGGCATCAGCAGCGCCCCCGCCGCATAGTTGGTGAGGCCCACCGTCAGCAGATGCCGCGCGGTCTGCATGGTGAGACCAGAAGCCTCGACCGTCTCGCGGATTTCCCGAGCCAGGGCGATGGCGCAGATCTGGAAGGCCATCTGGAAACGCAGGCTTTCCAGTGGCTGATTGGCATTCAAAACCAGCTGCTTGCCGCTCTCATCATAGCTGCGCATCAGCGAGGTGGCATCGAAGCGCAGCGCGATGCCGCGCCGGGTAAACCAGTCGGACAGTCGCGCCGTATCAGGCGAGGGGGCGCCATCTGACAGGTCGAGGCCAATCGCCTCGGCGCCGGTGTCGATCAGATGGTTGTAATTGTCGGCGCGGTTGAACCAGTCGCGCACCTCCTCCCAAGGCAGGCGTCCGCCCGAGAGCATGTCCGAACCCAGCGCCTCATCCACCGCCTCCAGCCTCTGCGCGTTCGAGCGATAGAGCCGGTAAAGCTGGGCGAATTGCGCGGCAAAGGCGGGGTGCTGCTGGGCGACGCGCTCGATCTGGTCCTGAGGCAGGGCGTCGCGCAGGGCCGGGTCGCGCGTGGCTTCCAGCAGGCTCTCGATCACCGGCTCTTGCGGCGTGTCGGTCCTGTCGGCCCAGTCGCGCGAGTAAAGCGCGCGCAGCCGTGCCACCAGGCGCGGGGTGAGCGGGCGGCTGTCGCTTTCCAACTGCGAGAGATAGGGCGGGCTGATGGCAAGCTGAGCGGCCATCTCGGCCTGTCGCAACCCATGGGCGCTTCGCAGGTTCTTGAGGAATGGTCCGGCATAGAGTCGGCGCTGGGCGGAGGGCGTGTCCATCGCGGATTTGCTAAGTCATGCATTGCAAATTAGCAAGATTGCATTGGACACAGCCGCACCGGGCTGCGAAAACACGCAAAATACCTCAGGAGAGCTTTGCATGAGCGCCAACGTTGCCGAAATGGAAACCCGCCGCGCCGCCGCGCGTGCCGGTGGCGGGCAGCGCCGTATCGATGCCCAGCATGCCAAGGGCAAGCTGACCGCGCGCGAACGCCTCAAGGTCCTTCTCGATGAAGGGTCGTTCGAGGAAGTCGACATGTATGTCGAGCACAATTGCGTCGACTTCGGCATGGCCGACAACCATATCCCCGGCGACGGCGTGGTGACCGGCAGCGGCACGATCAATGGCCGTCTGGTCTTTGTGTTCAGCCAGGATTTCACGGTCTTCGGCGGCGCGGTGTCGGAACGCCACGCCATGAAGATCTGCAAGATCATGGATATGGCGCTCAAGGTCGGCGCGCCGGTGATCGGGTTGAACGATTCCGGCGGCGCGCGCATTCAGGAGGGCGTTGCCAGCCTTGGCGGCTATGCCGAGATTTTCCAGCGCAATGTGCTGGCCAGCGGGGTGGTGCCTCAGATCTCACTCATCATGGGGCCTTGCGCGGGCGGCGCGGTCTACAGCCCGGCGATGACCGACTTCATCTTCATGGTGAAGGACAGCTCATACATGTTCGTGACCGGCCCCGATGTGGTGAAGACCGTCACGAACGAGGTCGTCACGCAGGAAGAGCTGGGCGGCGCGGTGACGCATACCACCCGCACAAGCGTGGCCGATCTGGCGCTAGAGAACGATATCGAGGCGCTGCTGGCCGCGCGCGAACTCTTCGATTACCTGCCGCTCTCGAACCGCGCCGAGCTGCCCGAGCGCCCGACCAGCGATCCGTGGGACCGCCGCGATGACAGCCTCGACACGCTGATCCCTACCAGCGCGGCGCAGCCCTATGATATGCATGAGGTCATCCGTAAGGTCCTGGATGAGGGCGATTTCTTCGAGATCCAGCCCGCGCATGCCGCCAACATCCTCTGCGGTTTCGGTCGTATCGACGGGCGCACGGTGGGCGTGGTGGCCAATCAGCCGCTGGTGCTGGCGGGCGTGCTGGACATCAACAGCGCCAAGAAGGCCGCGCGTTTCGTGCGCTTCTGCGATGCTTTCGACATTCCCATCGTCACCTTCGTCGATGTGCCTGGCTTCCTGCCCGGCACGGCGCAGGAGCACAATGGCATCATCAAGCATGGCGCCAAGCTGCTCTTCGCCTATGCCGAGGCGACCGTGCCCAAGATCACCGTCATCACCCGCAAGGCCTATGGCGGGGCCTATGACGTGATGGCCTCCAAGCATCTGCGCGGCGATCTCAATTACGCATGGCCTACGGCGGAAATCGCGGTGATGGGCGCCAAGGGCGCGGTGGAGATCATCTTCCGCGGCCTTTCGCGCGAGGAGATCGCCGAAAAGACCAAGGAGTATGAGGACCGCTTCGCCAATCCCTTCGTGGCAGCGGCCAAGGGCTTTATCGATGAGGTGATCCATCCGCACTCGACCCGGCGCCGCATCGCGCTGGGGCTGCGCAAGCTGCGCGGCAAGGCGCTGGAAAACCCGTGGAAGAAGCACGACAACATTCCGCTGTAAGGGAGCCTTGCAATGAAGCTGGGTCGTTTGAACCATGTGGGCGTGGCGGTGCCGTCGATGCAGGATGCCATCGCCTCTTACCGCGACGTGCTGGGTGCCGAGGTGATCACGCAGCCTTTCGATATGCCCGAACAGGGCGTGAAGGTGGCCTTTGTCAACACGCCGGGGCAGGATGGCACCGCAGGCACGCAAATTGAGCTGATCGAGCCTTTGGGTGCGGACAGCCCCATCGCCAGCTTTATCGCCAAAAACCCGGCGGGCGGTCAGCATCACCTCTGCTATGAGGTGGAGGATATCGAGGCCGCGCGCGCCTGGTTCGAAGGGCAGGGCAAGCGCATTCTGGGCCCAACGCGGATCGGTGCGCATGGTACGCCGATCTTCTTCCTGCACCCCAAGGACATGCTGGGCCAGCTGACCGAAATCATGGAGACACCCCGTGAGCAGCACTGAACAACCGGGCATCGCGGACTGGGAAAAGCTCTCCGCCAAGGAGGTCAAGGGCCGCGATCTGACATGGCACACGCCGGAAGGGATCGACGTCAAGCCGCTCTATACGGCGGATGATGTCACCAACGACCCCGGCCTGCCTGGCTTCGCGCCC